>Ga0131853_10009948_pt1 | contig 17418 bp, 10 predicted proteins | sample TergutLab28metaG_FD_92764 | JGI IMG/M metagenome (GOLD analysis project Ga0131853, IMG submission 92764) | Labiotermes labralis P1 segment gut microbial communities from Petit-Saut dam, French Guiana - Lab288 P1 (version 2) (version 2) | ecosystem: Host-associated > Arthropoda: Insects >... | reverse complement strand
GAATCTTGCGCCCTAGTCTCAGACGCGGGTATGCCGGGCATTAGCGACCCCGGTGAGGAGTTGGTGGCACTTTGTAGCGCCCATGAGATTACCGTCATCTGCATCCCCGGCCCATCGGCCGGTATCACCGCCCTCTCCCTCTCCGGCCTCCCCACGGGACGCTTTACCTTTGAGGGTTTTCTCTCCACCTCCGCCAAGCCCCGGCGGGAGCACTTAAAATCCCTCAAAAACGAACAACGGACCATGGTCTTCTACGAAGCCCCCCACAAACTCCCGCATACCCTCCGCGACATGCTGGACGCTTGGGGTGATCGCCGCATCGCCCTTTGCAGAGAACTCACCAAAAAATTTGAAGAAACCATCCGCACTACCCTTGCTGATGCAAGACTGCGATATGAGACGGAAAAACCCCGCGGCGAGTTTGTCATCGTCATTGAGGGTGCTGATATCTCCGCACAGAACGAGACCGTCTCCCTGCAAGATGCCCTCGCCCGCCTGCAAGATTTAATGGCATCCGGCACATCCCTCAAAGATGCAAGCAGGCAGGTCTCTGAAGAAACCGGCATTTCAAAAAACGTATTGTATGCCGAGGCAGTAAAGAACTAACACTCCGCCGTCACGCGGCAGAGCACCTCATTTTTGACAGGTTTTCCCGCGAAAAAGTCCGACAGGTTTTGCAGGGTGGTCTTGGCAATTTCATGGAGTGCTTCATCCGTTAAAAAGCCTTGATGGCTTGTGACAAGCACATTGGGTGTCGCAAGCAGCAATTTGAGCTTATCATCTTGTATTACATTCTCGGACACATCTTCATAGAAGAAATCTGATTCCTCTTCATACACGTCCAGCCCCGCAGCGCTCACTTTTTCGCTCTTGATCGCGTCTAGCAGGGCCTCGCTGTCAATTAAAGCCCCCCGGGATGTGTTTAGGATCACCACCCCCGCTTTCATGATGTGTAGCGCATGACGGCTGATGAGATGATAGCTCTCCCGTGTGAGCGGACAATGTAAGCTGATAATGTCTGACCTACGGCAGAGGTCGTGAAAGGTCACATAGTCCACCCCGCGCCCCCAAATGGGATTCGGGTCATAGGCGATGACTTTCATGCCGAAACCGAAGCAAATATCAATAAAGGCCTGTCCAATCTGCCCTGTCCCGATCACGCCTACGGTCTTTCCTTTCAGGTCAAAGCCCGCCAGCCCCTTGAGGCTAAAATTATACTCCCGTACCCGATTATACGCCCTATGGACTTTACGATTGAGACAGAGCAAAAGCGCCATGGCATGTTCCGCCACCGCATGGGGCGAATACGCCGGCACACGAAACACACGGATACGTCCCTCGGCATACTTTAAATCCACATGATTATACCCCGCCGAACGAAGCGCCACCGCCTCCACCCCTGCCCGCTGCAACATATCAATGGTCGGCGCGTCAATGACATCATTCACAAACGCAACCACCGCCCGCGCCCCATGTGCCATAATGGCCGTGTCCGCGTTGAGGCGGTTTTCGTAATATTTGAGGTCAATCTGATGCTGTTTCTTGAGGGGGTCAAACCAGGTTTTGTCATAGGGTTTGGTATCGAAAAAGGCCACTGTTTCCATGAAAAAATCCTCCTGTATAGGAGGATTCCCATTTGGGGGCGGTTTGAGACAGGGGTAGTGTTTTGTACACAAAACACCGCATAAATGCTTATACTGTACACTCCCTCCGGCACTTCGTGCCACCTCCCTCGCAAACGAGGGAGGCTTTCGGATTCTAGGCCCCCTCGTTTTGAGGGGGCTGTCAGCGAAGCTGACTGGGGGAGTGCTCTTGAACGTACCTACCGATACCGCTCCACCACAACCCGTGTCCGGTCTTTCCGCGTTTTCCCGCCCAGTTCTCGCAGGCAGGCTTTCCCATGACCACGCAAGGAAAACACATCCCCCGGTACAACTGGTACAGAAATCTTCTCACATACCGCATAGTTGAGCTGTACAGCACCCGCCTCTATCAGCTCCACCGCATTGGCACGGGATAGATTAAACGTCCCCGCCACGATGGCATCCAAGCGCGCGCCGCTGACCGTAAAGCTGATCTCCTCGTGCTGCCGCTCCGGCACAGGCACTTGCCCTAGTGATATCTCCTGCACCTGCGCCCCATTCCGCCCAATCTTTGTAAGCTCAGCCGCAATCAGCCCCGCCACAGACGGCAAGCAGAAAAACCACGCCTCTTCCCCGCTTGTGTAGATATCTCCAACACTCCACCGCGCAAGTCCCAGACCAAGCAAACTCCCCAACACATCCCGATGTCCCGGCGCACCAAAACGGCAGCGGACATGAAATGCTGTCAGGTACTCGGACACGTCAAAGCTGTCCGGCGTGAGATAGTCCGGCAAAAAGAAGGCCACACGCCGTTCTGCATCGTCAAGGCCGCCGAACAGATGTAGGCTCGGACGCAAACGCGGAAGCCCTGCTAAGACATGCTGTTCAGTAGGTGTGAGAAAATTTGTATATGTCACAATCGACCTATCCTCGCTCCGCCGCCAAAGTTCTTCCGCGCGGCGGATGAGTTCTGTGTTTTGCATAAGCGGATATCCTTTGCAAACTTGTAGGGGCGGGGTCAGCCCGCCCGTGCTGTTTCTAGTTGGTTGCGGCGGTGGTCGTTGCGGGCGGCCTGACGCCGCCCCTACATCATGGAATATATATTGCATGTAAGATGGTCATGACCACCCGCAAAATAGGTGGTCATGACTGTCTCTTATTCCCTATTCGATCTCATGTTTATAACGATCCCGCACCTCAGCACGTTTTGCGTTATTAAAGCGATCCAAAGTTCCAACCAGATATCCCGTAATCCGGCGAATCCGCTCAAAGGGTACAGGGTCATCTTTGCTCTCCTTGCGTCCGCAGCCGGGGCATTGGTCTTTGATAATGCCGGAGAAGCCGCAAACCGGGTCTCTGTCAATGGGATGGTTAATTGACCCATATCCCACGCCGGACTGCTGCATAAAGCGGACTATCTTCTCAAAGGCTTCCAAGTTCTCACTGGGATCGCCGTCCATTTCTACATAACTGATATGCCCGGCATTGGTCAGGGCGTGGTAGGGCGCTTCCAGACGGATCTTCTCAAAGGCGGTGATCTCATAGCCAACGGGAATATGGAAGCCGTTTGTGTAGTACTCCTTATCCGTCACACCCGGAATCTCACCAAAGGCGTTGCGATCCATTCTGACAAATCTGCCGGAAAGCCCCTCGGCAGGGGTGGAGATCAGGGAGAAGTTAAGCTTCATACGTCCCGCCATGGCGTCTAGCTTCGTGCGCATATGGCTGACAATTTCAAGCCCCAAACGCTGTGCCTGCTCATTTTCGCCATGGTGACTGCCGATTAAGGCGGTCAAGGTCTCCGCAAGACCGATAAAGCCAACCGTAAGCGTACCGTGCTTGAGCACCTCACGCACTTCATCATCCCACGCCAGTTTTTCACTGTCCAGCCAGATACCCTGTCCCATGAGGAATGGGAAGTTATATACTTTCTTGCTGGCCTGAATTTCAAAACGCTCTAGCAACTGGGCACAGACCAGATCCATCTTATGGTCTAAATCCTCAAAGAACCGTGGGATATCACCCTTTGCACGGATAGCGAGACGGGGCAAGTTGATGGAACTAAAGCTCAAGTTCCCGCGTCCGGGGCATATCTCTTGTCCCGGATCATGGGTGTTGCCGATGACACGTGTGCGGCAACCCATATAGGCAATCTCCGTCTCCGGGCGGCCAGGTACGTAGTATTTCAGGTTATACGGCGCGTCTACAAAGGCAAAGTTTGGGAACAAGCGCTTTGCACTCACGCGGCAGGCCAGTTTGAACAAGTCATAATTGGGCTCGCCAGGATTTAAGTTGATGCCGTTTTTCACACGGAACACTTGAATTGGGAAAATAGGTGTCTCGCCGCCGCCGAGCCCTTGCTCTGTGGTGAGCATGACATTCTTAATCACCATCCGCCCTTCCGGGGAGGTGTCCATACCGTAGTTGATGGACGAGAACGGCGTCTGAGCGCCGGCGCGGGAGTGCATGGTGTTTAGGTTGTGAATAAAGGCCTCCATGGCTTGGAATGTCGCACGGTCTGTCTCCTTGATCGCATGATGACGCGCCAGAGATTGCGCCCTTTGCATGGCCGGCTCGTCCACATAGAGCGCAACCAAACGCTTTAACTCTTCCGCCTGATACGCTTCCGCTTTCTCTAAAGTCGGGCGCAGGCCTGTGTTCTCATAGATTTCTGCAATCATAGCGCGGAGATCGTTTTCCGGGTCTTCCATTTCTTGCCAGAGCATGAGGGCTTTTGTCAAATTCTGCCGATAAAGCCGCACAAAGGTTTTGGAAACCCCCTCCGCCATGCCATAGTCAAAGTTTACGATACTCTGCCCGCCGTGTTGGTCGTTTTGATTGGATTGAATGGCAATACAGGCAAGGGCTGCATAGGATTGAATGTCATTGGGCTCACGCAATGTGCCGTGCCCCGTAGAAAAACCGCCAGTGAAGAGTTTGGTGATGTCAATTTGGCAGCAGGTGGTCGTCAAGGTGAGGAAATCTAGGTCATGGATGTGAATATCACCCTCTGCATGGGCTTTGGCGTGGGTTTGATTTAACACATGGTTGTGATAAAACTGCTTCGCGCCCTCTGAGCCGAACTTCAGCATCACGCCCATGGCCGTGTCACCATCGATGTTGGCATTTTCCCGCTTAATGTCTGAATCTCTGGCATCTGCAAAGGTGATCTCTTCATAACGCTGCATAAGCCGGGTTTTCATCTCTCTCTGCCGGGAACGCTCCGAGCGATATAGGATGTACGACTTGGCCGTGGAGATATAGCCATTGTCCATGAGCACCCGCTCTACTATATCTTGTATGTGCTCCACATCCGGCTGGGTTTCACCCTCAACTTCTAGGATAGAAATAACCTCCGCCGCCAGACTTTCCGCAATGACATCGCTATCCGGCCGATACGTGGCCTCAAAGGCTTTCCGGATCGCCTCTACGATTTTGTCCGTATGAAACGGTACTGTTCGTCCATCGCGCTTTTTAATGGCCGTAATTGTTGTCCTTGTGCTCATCATACATCCCTCTTTCTATTTTTGACCGAAAACACTATATCTTGTGTATCATTGTTTTTAGCGAGTAGATATATAGTACTGCATCCCCTGTCCTCTGTCAAGAGATTTTTGAAAGTTTTTACGAAAAAAGCTGACGCATTTGCGCCAGCTTTTTATTTCTTATTTCCTTAGCTAATTTCGCTTCTATACCCGCTCAATCGGCACAGCTTCATTGAGTGTAGATTCCGTCTGAGCCAAAGCGCCTTTGTCTGTTTTAGTGATGAGACCCCATGCAATAAAAATACCAACAATCGCAGCTCCCATCGCCATTAACACGTTGCGTGCGAAGTACTCCATAAACACCTCTGGTGTAAAATAATAGCGCACCGTGTCCATAAACCTAATCTGACCGGCCATCCCAAATTCCGCATAAAGTTCGGCTAAGATAAGGTGTGTATCTATCACCTCAACCGCAAAGGACAAGAAGAGGCTGTATATAATGACAAATACCGTTGTAATCCGCGTAAGCTTCCCACCAAGGAGTTTCCAGCCAAAATACGCACCCAGCGGGATAAGCGCAAACAAGAGGAACACAAAGTACTCCATAAAGTGTAGTGCAATAAATGCAGGTGCTGCACCAACCACACCACCGATCAAGCCGCCGAGAATACCTTGGATCACACCAGAGCCGTTTGCTTTGCTGTTTTCAATCCGCTCTGCTTGTTCTTGTTTTAGGCTTTGCAGACAGCTTCTATATACAATTGTAAGCGTTCCGTCCATTTGAGCTAAGGTGTCTCCACCCTCTTGATGGCAGATATGACACGCCGTCGGCGGCGCGAAGTTTTCCATGCCCTGCACGGTCTCTGTCAGGCGTAACTTTGTTTGCTCATACAAACGCCTCATCTCGGCTTCATCTTTACCTGAGATGGCTATCGTTAAGATCCCCGCTTCATCTTTTGTTGCAATTACATGCTTGCCGAGCGTTTCATCATTTTTGAATGCATCGCGGATCGCACGAAACTCTTTCCTATCCGGCGCATTTGTCGCGCTAAATACGAGCTGTAATCCCCTTCTTGATGCCATTGCCAGCACGGGATAGCCTGCAATCATCCCAAATGCACGCTGTTGTTTCTCTTCCCCCACCAGGCGGAACCCGGTCAGGCGCAATATTGATTCCTTTGTCATATCTTCCCCTCCAAATTTAAGATTGTATGTTATACGCTGGAGCTATGCGGCATCATTTATCTCATCAAACTTACCCAAGACCTCCAGCGCTACAAACACGAGCATACATAGAATCGCTACCACCACGGCACTCATCCCGGCGAACATACCGAATGTGTCCGACAACACACCGATTACAAGGGGCATCAAAATACCGCCGGCACTACTGATTACAAGCAGTACACCCAAGCTCATGGGATATTTCTGCATCAGTTTCCCTATATTAGATATGCATGTGGGAAACATGCCCGACATAGAGAGCCCAAGCCCACCCATGGCAATTGCAATCATGGCTAGGCCAGTACTTGAGAGCAAGAACACATAAAATACCGCCGTGCCGATGGACATGACAATGAGCCGCATTTTCTTATTTAACCGATTCCCCGCTATGACAATGGTGAGCCGCCCAACCAGCATAGTAAACCACCATAAAGAGGCCAACATCTGCGCATGTTGCTGTGTCATGATCCCGGAATCAATAAAGTACAACACAACCCATCCGGCGACAATGACTTCAGCGCATATATAGAAAAACAGAATCCCAATATTAATCCAGAGCCGACGTTCCCTCAAAAATGTATATGTAAGTTTCGCCCGTTTTTGCTCACTGGTGAAATCTGTGATCTCTGCTCTGGAAAAAAGCAGCATGGCCACCACGATTAGGCTCATGGTAATTACAACAGAGACACGCCAGCCCGCATCACCCAAGACAGATGTACTCCCAATTACAACAAAAGGCGCAAGCAGTGCCCCCACCGCAAAAATGCTGTGCAAGAAATTAAACGCATAGGTACTCCCGCCGGAAGCTTCATTCACAATCAAGTTGTTAAAGTTAGAAATACTCCCTCGGCTAATCCCTGTAAATAAAAAGCCGAGGATAAGCCAAATCGGGTTGCCGGTCAGTACCATCATCAAAAAGCCGACCAGTACAAAGGAACTCAAAGCCAGAAGCGCCCGCTTGCGCCCCAAGTAAAAAGGGACTATCCCTGCAAAAAATACCGCTACCAAATTCCCAACCTGATGCGCGGAAAGCAACGCACCGCTCACTGTGTTTGTGAGGCTGTACTCATGGCTAATCAGCGGCAAAAGAGGCCCAAGCATTTGGGAAAACAATCCATTTACCGCAAACATGAAGAATGCGCACTTCAATATGTACTTATTCGCCGGCGTGAGTGATGTGTAAAATGATTCTTTCATAACAGAAGTAGTATACCAACGATACACCTGCACTGTCAATCATGGAGAAATGCAAAAAGAGCATACGCAAATTAGCGAATGCCCTCTTTCTTGGTGACCCAACGGCGACTCGAACGCCGGACCCTTTGATTAAAAGTCAAATGCTCTACCGACTGAGCTATTGGGTCAGATCGCAACCTTTTTGTTCTTGCCCTTGACCTTGCCCACACAAGGTGGCTGCTTTGCCTTGTGTGGAAGCGAACGACGGGATTGCGGAATGTAGTTTTCGGTAAAAGCCATAGGCTGAAGCCGGAAACGGAATGTAGCTATCCCGGTAGTGAGTTGGCTGGGATGGGAGGGTTCGAACCTCCGAATGCCAGAGTCAAAGTCTGGTGCCTTACCACTTGGCGACATCCCATCAATACAGATAACAGTGAACAGATATCAGATTACAGATACATCCGAAATTAAAACCTGGGGTGAGTAACCGGGTTCGAACCGGCGACCTCCGGAACCACAATCCGGCGCTCTAACCAACTGAGCTATACTCACCATAAAACGCTCTTGCCCTTTGCCCTTGACCTGAAACAAACAAATTGAAGCGCCCGCTTTGCTTCAATTTGAAGCGAACGACGGGGTGGAGCAGTGCAGTTTTCGCCAAAGGGCGCAGCCCGATGGCGGAAACGGAGCGAAACCACCCCGGCAGAGAGCTGGTACGCCAGAAGGGATTCGAACCCCTGGCCTACTGCTTAGAAGGCAGTTGCTCTATCCTGCTGAGCTACTGGCGCATATCAGCTTAGATATTGTACGTAGTTTCTGGCATTTTGTCAAGTGTTTGTTTCCTTATTTTCAAATTGACTTTCATAAAGCCTTGTGTATAGCCCCCCTTGGGCTAAAAGTTCGGTATGTGTACCATGCTCTACCACCCTGCCGTGATCCATTACTAAGATCGCATCCGCCTCCCGAATTGTACCCAAACGGTGGGCGACAATGAAGCTTGTACGCCCTACCATCAAGCGGCGGAGTGAGGCTTGAACCAGCATTTCCGTCCGCGTGTCGATGGAACTGGTCGCCTCGTCTAAAAGTAACATGGCGGGCTTTGTGAGGAAAATCCGCGCAATGCCGATGAGCTGCTTTTGCCCTGCTGAGAGCATATCGTCATCTGTGATGATGGTGTCGTAGCCTTGAGGTAAGGCTGAGATAAACGGATGCGCCAAAGCTAACTTTGCGGCTTCTATCACCTCTCCTAGACTTGCTGACCGTTTGCCATACGCAATGTTCTCTCGCACTGTCCCCGTGCGAATAAAGCTGTCTTGCAGCACCATCCCATACGAACGCCGGAGGGCGAGACGTTGTATCTCTTGCAGGGGTATATCATCCACCAAAATCTCACCGGAATCCGCCTCATAAAAGCGCATGAGCAGGTTAATGAGCGTCGTCTTCCCAGACCCTGTCGGCCCGACAATGGCGATGCGCGCACCGCTGGGCGCGTCTATGCTGATGTCTTGGAGTACAGGACTGTCTTTATCGTAAGCAAAGGAAACCTCTCGCAAAGACACCTTGCCCGTCACATCCCGGAGTGGGGAAGCACCCAGTGCGTCCGACTCTTCCTCCTCCCAATCAATGACTGCAAACAATCGCTCCAGCGAGGCCATGGCCGCTTGGATCTGGGTCAGATGAGCAGCCCCCTCGTTAAACGGGCGGGTGTATTGATGCGCATAGGCCAAAAGGGCACTCAAACTGCCTACCGTAAGTACACCAACTATCGCAGAAAGTGCACCCAACACCGCAACCGTCACATAAATAAGGCCATTCACCAAACGCGTGGATGGATTTGCCAGACTTGAGTAAAACATCGCCCGGACGTTTGCCTTGAAAAAGCGATCATTCACTTCCTCAAATGCCTGTTGAGACACGCTCTCATACGCCATGGCCGCTATTTGTACCCGGTTCTGCACCATCTCGTTCACAAAGGCACCCATATCGCCCTGTATCTCATTTTGCTCGCGGAAGTGTCGGCGTGCTCGGCGTGCGATATAACGGGCAGGAATCGTCGAGAGCGGTGTTACAAGGATTACTAGGATGGCAATGCGTACATCCAGTAGGAGCATGAGTATCATCGTGACAAGCACCGTCACAGCACCGGGCAGAAGCCCTGAGATCGCCGTGAGCAGGCCGTCTGATACCGTTTCCGCGTCTGTGATAAGGCGGCTTACCACATCTCCGTGGGGATGTGCGTCTATTGTGCCGAGGGGCGCTTTGTGGATACGGTCAAATGCGTCTTGCCGAACATCTTGCGCAACTCGGGCAGAAAGACGACGCGCTTGTACCAGCATCAGCCACTGAAAGACCGATGCTGTCACAAGTGCCAGCGCAAAATACCCAAGCAATTTATAAATCGCCTCAAAGTTTACTGCACCCACACCAATGATCTGATCAATCACCCGCCCTGTGATGACAGGTAAAAGCAGAAAGGCCGCCACGCTAACCACAGCGGAAAGCGCACAAAGCGTGAGTGTACGCCAATATTTGCCCACATATGAAAGCATCCGGCGCAAAATAGAGCGTTTCACTTACATCTCCTACCCTTCAAGTCCCTGTGAGTGGCAAATTTCTTGATATACAGTACAAGTCTCCAAAAGTACTTCATGCGTACCAAGACCCACAACCTGTCCCTCGTCCAGCACCAAAATCTGATCCGCATTTTGTACCGTCGCCACGCGCTGTCCAATAAGCACCACCGCCGTATCTCCTGCCCAGTCACGAAGCGCCTGCCGCACTGCTTTATCGGAGAGATAATCAAGGGCTGCAAATGCATCGTCCAAAATCACAAGGGGTGGTCGCCCGACTAGGGCGCAGGCGATCCCCAGCCGCTGCCTTTGTCCGCCGGAGAAATTGCGTCCGCCTTGTTCCACCGGGGTATTGAGCCCACCTGTCCGTTCCCGTACAAAGTCTGCGGCTTGTGCGACTGTTAGAGCTTCCCACAAGGCTTCGTCTGTTGCGTCCGGACACGCCATGCGGAGATTTTCCGCCACTGTGCCGGTGAAAAGTGAGCTCTTCTGGGGCGCATAGCCGATTTGGCGGCGTAAGTCTTGGCGTGCATAGTCTTTTACATCTGCACCGCTGACCTTGATCTCGCCGGCCTCTGCGTCCATAAAACGTAGAATTAACCCGGCAAGGGTACTCTTCCCGCTCCCTATGCCGCCGATGATACCAAGTACTTGTCCCCGTTCTAGGATAAAGGAGACATCTTCCAGCGCAGGTCTCGTGCTCTGTTCATAGCAAACCGTCACCCCCGCAAACCTTAGCGCCGGCGCATCCGCTTGCGGTTCTGCACCCGCGCCGTCTACAATGGTTGATTCCATCTCCAAAACCTCCTCCACTCGCTTCGCACTCGCCATTGCCCGGGTACAGATCATCACCAGATTCACCGCAACCGCAATGGCAAGTAGTGTTGTCGTCATATAGCTCACAAGGGCGACAATCTCCCCCGGATTTGTTAAGCCCTGCACCGTATGCCGTGCACCCAGGTACAAGGTACAGAAAATAGCAAGATTGATGAGCAAGGTCGAAACCGGGTTCATCAAAGCAGCCAATCGCCCCGTACGGATGATGAGACCTGTGAGCGCTGTCGCCTCCCGGTCAAAGTCTGTACGTTCTACCGCTTGCCGATTAAAGGCGCAAATCACCCGCGCACCTGCCAAGTTTTCACGCGTAAGCTGTGCCAGTTCATCTTGCTCACTCTGGATTTTGCCAAACCCGCGCAGCAGCCGAGACACGATAACAGCGAGTATCGCCCCCAAAACTAGCACGCTCCCCAGAAACACCAGCCCAATCGTCGGGTTAAGCCAAAGTGCCATAATCACACCGCCAATGGCCAAAAACGGTATTCGCGCCCCTAAGCGCACCAGCATATTGACCCCATGTTGGATTTGTAACACATCACCCGTGACAAGGTGAATCAACCGTCCCGCGCCCACTTGCCCAGCCTGTTCATGAGATAAGCTAAGTGTCTTCTTCCAAACTCGGTTTCGCAGTGTGCGCCCCACTTCCGCCGCCGCTTGCGCCGCGAAATATTGTCCAATAAATGCGCATAGAGCCCCACAGACAGTCAGTCCCAGAAGCCAAAGTCCACGCTGGAGGATAAAGGAGACATCCGCCGTGTAGATACCCACATTAATCATCCCGGCTATCACAAGGGGGACTAAGAGCTCAAAAATCGCCTCAATGAGTTTGAATAATGGCCCAAGCGCCATCTTGTGTCTTTGTCCGCGCAGGCTTTTGGCGATCTCTTTCATCTTGCCTCCCCCTTTCTGAAATAGTCTGGCTTTATTCTACCACTTTCAACTACATTTGTACATTCGTCCCGATATAGGGTATAATGACCGCAAGCGGTCATTATACAGATTTAAACTTATATACCATTACGGCGTAAACGCCTATGGTATAATGGAGAGGTCACTTGCACATTCAAGAGGAGACGCGTATCATGCCGAATAGAAAGCGAACCATAGCTTACATCATAATAGCCGCCTTTTTCCTTGGTATGCTGGCTGCTTCCTTTTTCACGCTCCTACGCTTCACACCAGAGACAGAGCCGGAAACAGAAGCGCCTGAACCTGTGCATTTTACCCATGAACAACTCACACTTGTCGCCCATGCAGGGGGCGCAATCAGCGGCTATGTGTACTCCAATTCACTAGAAGCCTTTGAAGAAAGCGTTGTCCATAATATTCAACTCCTTGAAGTCGATTTTATGCCCACCTCAGACGGCGTAATCGTACTCACCCACGTCTGGCAGGGTATGCCAAGCCGCATCCCGGGGGCTGGAACGCACATCATGTCACATGACGAATTCCTATCCGCCCGCCTATTTAACCGCTACACCACCATGGACTTGTCCATGCTCATCGACTTCCTCGACGAACACCCGGACGTACGCATCGTCACCGATACCAAAGACGGCTACGACAATTACACCGCCCTCTATGTCATCGCAGAGCAATATCCTGCGCATCTGCATCGCTTCATTGCCCAGGCTTATCGTTTCGAGCATGTCCCGCGTCTCCGCGCCTTGGGCTTTGAAGATGTGATCGTCACCCTCTACCTCATGCCGGCAGAACTCCGGGAAAACCCTGCCGAGATCCAGCGTCTCGCCTTGGAGTACGAAGTATACGCTATCACCATTTCAGAATATGGTATTCTGCCTGAGTTCGCCGCGGAGCTCGGCATGGAGTATATCCGCTACTTCGCCCACACTGTCAATTCATACGCCCGTGCCGAGGAACTGCGGCAGATGGGTTTTTACGGGATTTATACCAACCATCTGGTCTATGATGCAGACGCAAACCTTGTCCCCGCCCGCGCCCCGAATCCGGCACGGCAAGCGGCGCAGTTGGCGGAAAACCTCCCGCAATTGGACGAGACACAGCAAGAAATACTGGCAGAATCTCTATTCTACCAGCTAGATACCCCCGTTTATATTCGCCATGGTGAACCGCATCTGGTTTCCTATGCGGGTACAACCCTCCCATATCCCGGCTTCGCTCAGGGTGTGGCTTCGCCTCTTGTACGCTTTGACACAGGCGTGCTCTATCTGCCCCTCAGTAACATTCTCACGGAATCCATGACCTATACTTGGAATGCACAGGATAACGCCCTCACCATCGGCACACTGGATATCCCGGAGGGCTTTTTGCTTTATCGTAATATCATGTACCTTTCGCAAGGGGTCATTGAGCACCTCTTCTCCTACCATATCCTGCTTGCCGGAGACTATGTCTTAGTCGCCCCTGTTCCCGCCGAATGGTCAGAAGAAGATATCCTCACCTTGGGGCGGATCGTGTTTGACGGAATCTAAGGTAGAGAATCGCCAGCAGGAACAGTATGCCGCCGTATCCTTGCAAGGGATAGAGGGTGCGGACGAGATTGGAAAAGCCAAGTAAGCTTGCCAAAAATGCAAGTATCGTCGCCCCAATAATCTTGCTTGACATCTGCAAACCCAACCGCCCGGCAAGCCTCGCGCTGAACCCATAGAGGCCGCCCACGGCGGTTGTATATATTTCTGCAAGTAACACCACCGAGAATAAAGCCCCTGCCAAGGGTGCGATCTGTCTCGCCAGATGTAAAAGCGGTACTTCCAGCCCCCGTGTCTCCGCAGAACTTGCAGAGAGCGCAAGATAAATCAGCAAAGACGCAGCCCCAAGCCCAATCCCGCCCAGCGCACCGCCACGGTATACCGCCCGGCGATCGTCAGCTACCGCACCCAAAGGCGCAAGCACCGCCGCAGACATGAGGATGTTGTAAGACGCATATAAAATCGCCGCCCACAACCAATTGCCGAATAGCCCGCCTTGTGTTGTAACGATCGCCACAGGAGCTTCTGTCGGCGGATTTAGCAGTGTGAATACACTAATCCCAATCACCGAGACAATGAGGAAGGGCACAACCGCACTAATCGCATCAATAACCCCTTTGAGCCCGCGCAACACAGTCATAGCCGTAAGCACACCCATGATGGCGCTCCCCAGCGTAGCCGGCAACCCAAACTGCTCTGCAAACAATGCCCCCGATCCCGCAAGCATTGCCGTAAGCGCACCAAAGAGGCTAATCATAATCAGCGCGTCAATCACCACAGAGCCTGCCTTGCCGATACCTTGTAAGATATCCAAATGGGACTGCGCCGCAAAGCGCATCCCCAGTTGCATGATGAACACGCCATACAGCACAAATAGCACCGTGGAGAGTAGTATCCCCCACAGGCCGCCGATGCCGAACCGCACAAAAAACTGCAAAATCTCCTGTCCCGTTGCAAAGCCCGCCCCTACCACCGTGCCGATATACACCATGGCAATCTTCACACCTGAAACGCCTTGTTTTTTCATGTACACGCCCTCTTTTCTATAGATAGCTTGTTGTTCTCCCCCGCCTGCGGCGGGGGAGAACAACAAGCTATTTCTCTTAAATTAACATTCTCCTTACAGGATATTGCCTTGTCCAGATGCTTATGCTTGAATTTCCTGTGTCGAAAGTGGTATAATAATTGAATATTGACAAATCATGGGAGGACATATCATGGAAAAGGGAAAGTTTTACATCACAACCCCCATCTATTATCCGTCAAGCAAGCTCCACATCGGACACACCTACTGCACCGTGGCGACGGATGTAATGGCGCGATATAAGCGTATGCAGGGCTATGATGTGATGTTTCTCACCGGCACGGATGAACACGGCCAAAAGATCGAAGAACAGGCCAAGGTGCACAATATGTCCCCCAAAGCATTCGTAGACGAAATTGTCGAGGGCGAGAACGGTATCTTGGATCTCTGGAAGCTCATGAACATTTCCTATGACCGCTTCATCCGCACAACGGATGACTACCACGTAGCAAGCGTCCAGAAAATTTTCCGCAGGCTTTATGATAAGGGTGATATTTATAAATCTGTCTACACCGGGCTTTACTGCACCCCATGTGAAAGCTTTTGGACAGAACCCCAACTTGCAGAGGGAAAATGTCCCGACTGTAACCGAGACGTACAGGAAGCCGAGGAAGAGGCCTATTTCTTCCGCCTTTCTGACTACACAGACCGTATCTTGGCTCTCTATGAAAACCAGCCGGATTTCCTAGAACCTGTCAGCCGCGTCAACGAGATGGTGAATAACTTTCTAAAACCCGGTCTGGAAGACCTCTGTGTCTCCCGCACCACATTCACTTGGGGCGTCCCCGTCGATTTTGACCCGGGACATGTTGTCTATGTCTGGATTGACGCTTTGAGTAACTACATCACAGCCTTGGGCTATGAAAACGAGAAATATAACGATTACAACAAATACTGGCCCGGCATTCACTTTGTGGGCAAAGAGATCGTCCGCTTCCATGCCATCATCTGGCCGGCCATGTTAATGGCACTGGAAGAGCCGCTACCGCAAAAAGTATACGGTCACGGCTGGCTGCTCCTTGAGGGCGGCAAGATGAGCAAATCCAAGGGTAATGTAGTAGACCCGAAAATCTTGGCCGGGCGCTATGGGGTGGATGCCTTGCGCTACTTCCTCCTCCGAGAGTTTCCATTCGGTACGGATGGCACGTTCTCCAATGAGCTTTTGATCAACCGCATTAACACCGATCTGGCAAACGATATGGGCAACCTTGTATCGCGGACAGTAGCAATGGTGGAGAAATACTTTGACGGCACACTCCCCGAAACACAAGAAGCAGGCGCTGAAGATAAGGAACTCCTTGCTCTCGCCGGAAATCTCCGCACAATTTATGAGGAAAAGATGGAGAAATACGCGTTCCAAGACGCGCTGGTCGAAGTATTGCGCCTTACCTCTAGGGCGAACAAATACATTGATGAAACCGCCCCTTGGACACTGGCGAAAGATGAGACGAAAAAAGCGCGTTTGGCGTGTGTGCTCTATAATCTCCTCGAAACAATCCGCCTAACTACGGTCTTACTCCTGCCCTTTACGCCAACCATCAGCGAAAAAGCTTGGGCACAAATCGGCGCGGATGCATCTATCTGCAACTGGAACAGTGCCGCCACATTCGGCCTGCTCCCACGTACTGTCACCGTCCAAAAGGGCGATGCCCTCTTCCCGCGAATTGATCTCCAAAAAGAATTGGAAGCATTGGAAACCGGGGCGTAGTCCCGGAATAAACCTCATAAAGCCCGCCGAAATGGCGGGCTTTATTGGACACTTATCAAAATACCTACATACAAACCACAAGGGAGGTCACCGCTTTGAAACGATTGCTTGCCGCACTCCTGCTCCTATTGCTGCTCTATGGCTGCGCCGGAACTCCGACAACTGAGGAAACCCCGCCGCCCAGCCGAGACACCCTCGCACAGGAAGAAGAGCCGCCCCCCACGCCTGAACCATCCCCTGAGCCCGAGCCTACCCCGGAACCAGAACCTGAGCCAGAGCCCGAACCAATTGAAATAAGAATACAATTCGCCGGAGATATCCTCCTACACAGAGGGCCCATAGACGCTGCCCGAATCGGCGAAAATACCTATGATTTCAGACCCTTTTTGCGGGATATCAAGCCCTTTCTTGACGGCGATCTCGTAATTTGCAACATGGAAACCCCCGTGGATGTGCTGGGCGGAAATCGAGATATTACCACCTTTCCGCTCTTTAACGCACCCTTTGAGATCCTAGAAGCCTTACAATACGCGGGGTTTAACCATCTCTTCAGCGCCAACAACCACTCCTTTGACAGAGGCTTTGACGGACTTATCGCCACAGTGCAGAATTTTGAGCGAGCGGGGATCGCCCAAACAGGCATGCACATCGATGAGGAAGCGTTCAACACTCCCACGATTCTTGACGTAAACGGCATTCAAGTGGGCATCATCGCCTACACTGATTCCGTCAATGGCTTGGAATCCCTTGTCCCGGAGGCTATGCGCCCCTTTGCCGTACGGCGGTTTCGGTCTCACACCTTAGACGACCTCCCCAGCATGGCAGAGGATATCGCCAATATACGTGCTGCTGGGGCGGAGCTGGTTATTCTTTCTCTCCATTGGGGCGCGGAATATGTGGACGCGCCCACCGATATGCAAAGGCAAATCGCCAGAGGGCTTTCCGAGGTCGGCGCGGACGTCATCATGGGTAACCACGCCCATGTGATACAGCCCGTAGAGTGGCATTACCGGGAAGACGGCACACGAAGCCTTATCGTGTATTCGCTGGGTAATTTCCTGGCCGATCAGACTAGGTTAAATCCACCCATCGCCAGAACGCAATTTGGTATGCTGGTCAGCCTACAGGTGATAAAAGAGCCCTGCGGCACAATCAGACTGGGGGCATGTGAAGTACTGCCAACTCTGTGTATGAGAGATACCACCGGCAATACCTTGGGGATTGTCGATGGCATCAGTGTAATGCCCATTATCGGCGGCGAATTGCCGGAATTTGTGACCAACGAAGAACTGCGCGCTTGG
>Ga0131853_10009946_pt1 | contig 17420 bp, 12 predicted proteins | sample TergutLab28metaG_FD_92764 | JGI IMG/M metagenome (GOLD analysis project Ga0131853, IMG submission 92764) | Labiotermes labralis P1 segment gut microbial communities from Petit-Saut dam, French Guiana - Lab288 P1 (version 2) (version 2) | ecosystem: Host-associated > Arthropoda: Insects >... | reverse complement strand
GGCTGCGGTTACAGTTTTTAGTACTCCTGATGATGGGTGCTTTGACACCCGAAACATGTAGAGTGACTTTGCAGTAAATAAATATCTGCATACTGTTGCATCTGGTTGGATTTTTATTAACAAAGAATAAGAATGTTACAATGCACAAGAAGAGACTGTACATTCTGACTGCGCCCTCTTTCCTTCCTTCCAGTGTGTTCGTGATGGTGCTCCATCACCACGTCTTTGTCTTCCCCGTCAGCTACTATCTCTCCATCTCTTGCATTGGAATCCCCTGCATCATTCTTCCAGAGATGGAAGAACAGCGCTTATAAGAGAGGTGCATCCAGCTAGGTTCAAAGTGCAACATCTCTCTAGTCGCTGCATGTACACTACTAGCCTCTTATCCATTAGGACTCCCCTTTATTTCGAATGCTGTAACTGTAGCTTTCTAACTTTTAACATACCTTGGGGTTTCGATAATGTAAATACCTCTAATTTATGCATTGCTCAGATATAATGTGCCATGTACATATTTTATTCAGGGTCTAAGTACAGTTGTCTCCGTGTTAATTAAGCACCAGAGCTTGAAGATATGTGAAGGAGTGGATGTATAACTCCTTATATTCTCAGACTTGCTGCTAGATCGAAGTTTGCGTTCCGGTTCATGTCTTGGTCTTTGAAAGGCAGGCAAAATCCTCACGCTTTGCCTTAGGTAGGAGATTCCGTAGACACTAAAGAATTCTGGAGGCTTTGGAGCAGAAAACAATCTCTGTTGATGTCGAGGCTCAAACTCAATATTACAATAAGTAACCTAGTCGCTGACTGATTTAACTGTTCCGTATACGTATCGTGTTCAATACAGAACCAATTTTACAAACGTTAATCAAATGGAGACATTGTAATTCGTATTTCTAGCCCAAATAAAGCTCTCAGTTCCACTGACAAACCTCTTGTTTTCACCTTGGGTGATTGGAATAGGTAATCTATACATCATAGTATTAGCGAAAATTATGAAATTGTGGAAACGTAAATTGCATTCTCCAAGCGTTATATTTGACTTCTGTGAAACCGGAGTTTTGGACAGCCGATGTACAGTGACTGACGTGTGGGAAGACTACGTGATTAGCTCATACTGATGGAAGTAAACAAGCACTGTGTATAGTTATATATTCTGTCACAGCAGTCAAAATCCCATGCTCCTTTCGCTTCATACACTCGTTAACGTCTCAAAGGTACGTCAATCCATTTTCTTCAGTGCATGCACTTCCTCCAGCTGCAAGAATCTTTCATCGTCAGTAACATGCACAGCCGGATTTCAAGTACTGTAATTATCAGGGTATAATTTATGGAGGTTGAAAAAAATAAAAAATGGCAAATAGAAAAAAAAAAAGGAAAGAGAAAAATAATATTTGTGGCTGCTCTCTCATGCTTACAAAAATTTGTACCCAAAACGTTACGAAGTATTGATGTCAAACCACAAATCTGGAATTTGGATGTGTTGTTCAGTTGGGACAAACACTTCCATTTACACAAAATGGAAATGAAATTACTGAGACGCTGCACAGCAAAAAGGCAAGAAATTTATGATATTGACTTAGGTTTATCGTGCTAAATATTTTCGAAAAAATAAGTATTTTAAACGTGCAAAACATTATGCAACGAAAATGTGTAAAAAAGATTCTCAGTCCATCTTCCATCTTCAATTCAAGTTTCTTATCACCATGCCTGGAAGAAGAGGAGTTCAACGAAGCCTTTGGATATATTTGTAATTTGGTGCGGAAAATCCAATTTGTTCTTCACAGTCTCTATTTTGAGTTAGAATGAGGTACGAAATATTGCCAAACGACACTGCATCATTCATTCTCAGAGTTCGACCAACAAGGTGCAACGTTTCACAATTTCTTTATTTCTGTAAGACGCTCTACATGTTTCAGACGGTTTTTACTTCCATCATCAGGAGTTCAAAACTGCACATACAGCGTCAGGTATTTGTCAGTCCAATACCTGACGCTGTATGTGCAGTTTTGAACTCCTGATGATGGACGGAAAACCCTTCTGAAACATGTAGAGCATCTTACAGAAATAAATAAATTGTGAAACATTTAATCTTGTTGGTTGTACTCTGCGAATGTATTAGCGATGCACGGACCTAAAATGTTAAATTTAAAGACACTGCATAGGTAAAAGTTTGTGCACAAAGTTCTCTAAAATCTAAGTGGCCTCGCATATCACGTCAATTATTGAAACATCTAAAGTCGTGGTATTGTGGTTAGCATGTACGTTTACTTTCAGTGAGTCACCTAACCGACTTCCAGGCCGCAACATCTTCTTCGTCAAACATATAAAGCGTCAATAAACAAAGGAAGAACTAATCTACCATTTTCTCTTCTCTCTCTCTCTCTCTCTCTTACCTACATCAATATCTAACAGTAGAACTCCCACGTTTTCAAATGAATTACGCTTATGATTAGATGTACTGTTTAGTGTCACTCGGAGGGAAGCATGTCGATTTCTTCTGGCTCAGGACAGGGGCTGGTCGTGAACTTTTGTGATAACAATAGTGAATTTTCACGCTCCGTAAAAAGCTAAGAATTAGTTTACTAGTTGAGCCACTATTAGCTTCTCAAGGGCAATACTTTATCGTGGAATAAATTGTACTTAGGAATTATTCTAGCGCCGCATTACCACACTTCTTGCCCAGTGTGCCCCTGATAATGGGAGGCAACAGCTGCGTTGACACGCCTCTAGAACTGTATGGAATGGAACCAGAGTGAGGTAGGTGTAGATCGACCTCGGGACACGCAGTACAGCAAGCATAAAGGAGGAATGAATGAGTGAATGAATGAATGAATGAAGAATGGAGAAACCAGCATCTGACCTGCCTGACTAGACCACAACATGCTATTACCACCGGACGGTCGCTGACAGGTTCAACCAGTACGCGTGAGCCAGTTCCTGTTCCGATTCAATTTTGAAGATTAATACAACAGGAAAAATGGAACACTGTTCTGAGAATTTTTCCAAGCTCTCGGCAACAATGTATGTCTTTCTGAATTTTTAATTCCATATAATAGAAAGTCTTACCTGTTCTGTGATTTAAACAATTCTGGAAACAAAAACCTGTAAGGAAATGTTAGTATTTCATGGACGGAGCCAAAGAAAATTCCTTTTCGTGAAAGAAAATTTAAGATGTCCTGTATATTAAAACTATACAAAATTCATTGCCGAATTTTTGACTCAAAAAAAATTACAATTTGGTTATGTCAATTACACATTGGTTCCAAATAAATGAATAAGGAAGGAATGCCAATATGTCTTGAAGTGTTAGTCTCTGTAATGACTACTTAAATGTACAATATTTTTAATATCCATCTCAGGAAATTCCAATAAATTTGCATATTGCTTCTTGAAGACAATTTGACTGCTCAACATGCAGTAGATACACCAATATTTTATCGGACGCTGTCCATTTTATGATTTTGTTTCTCAAATTAGACGCCAAGTTTGTTAGATTCAAAAACATCAGAAACTGCCTTACTACAACGACTGATTCTTTACAAAAGACATTTGCACTTTTAAAGAAGAAGAAACTTACAATGCATATAAAAACGACGACATAAAAGAGGAAACTAACGGGTTCTTGGCGGGGAAAATAAACCTTAAGGAAAATGATGACATTGTAGACCTACACACAGATGGGACGATAATATTAAAGTGACTCTGAAAGAAGTAGGAAAGAAATTCTAGAATAAATTTATCTGACTCAAAGTATGCACAAATATCTGACTTTTCACACGTCAATGCTTTTGTTGGTCCTATAAAATTAGGGAATATTCTTAGCTAAATCAGCAACATTTAACTTCCCAAAACTAATTTTCCTCTATAGTATTTGCTAGTATATATATATATATTAGCAGCAAGGTTTGGAATAGAAACCGGCTTGATAGTACACACGGTTGAATTAACTTGTCAGGCGTTCTCTACTGTTTACCAGTAATTTTGAATTACATTTATTACATTCTTTTTCGTTTCTTTTTTTTATTAAATACCTTTAAATAATCCGTAAGTGGCCACTCCTAAATATTGCCTCACACACGAGCTCACTCTTAATTTCTGCAAATGCCAGTAGCTCTCAAACCTTTTGCGTTGAAGCGCTCGTGTCTTGAGTGACAGGAACTTCATACAGCCTGGCAGGTATTCCTCTATGGAAAATTCAGTATTACTCCTCGCGGTTTATTGTTCTTACATCATACTTTATATTGCTACGTCTGATCAACTCATTTTCATGAATGATGGTTTTGGAAAGTGATAAATTCATACCCAGAGAGGGCTGCCCAAAAAAGCTATTTTACGTTATGCTTCTTCATTGTCGTCTCTCTGAAATGAATGTTTAAGCGCAAATATTTCTCAGTACATTCTAACCATGCTCTTTCCAAATACATGGAACTAGGGCCGTAACGCCATTCAGTACAATAAAGAGTCACCGACGCTTCTTTACTTTGGACCGTTCACATTTCATAATCATTTGGTCATTTCTTTTCTTACACCTCTGCTTTTACATCAGGCACGTCTTTAACCCTTATCCCGCTAACGTGGAGAATATGGTGAGCTCCTAATAATGCCAGCAGATGGTAGATGGGATTTAACTCGGATTTAAAGGGTTAAGCAAATTCAAAGTTATGGGGGGGGGGGGATTTCAGGATAGAGGAAATTTTATTACCGTACATAGATCATACAATATTTCTATTCTTTTATTAATTAGAACTTCTTTACGCGTGTCTCTTTGGGTGATCGTGATGAAACTCACCTACCATACTAAAGGGTGTCATGAACCTGGAGCCAAAATCTAAATTTATTTAGTTTGGTGTTTAATGTGGTGACAGATGATTAGCAGCTGGATACCGAATTGCCTTCAGGGCCATTAATCAAACAGTCTCTAGCTGTAAGGAGCCCACCTGCAGGTACAGAACTCTTATCAGTTCATTAGGCATGAAATCTGGATTGCAGGCAAACGTCAACTTTGTAAGTGATCGCAGGACACAATTACGAAACATGCAGTTTTGTTGTTTCGTGGCTCGACGTGATGTCCGTTCTTGCCACTGCTCGTGTTGAAATGTTATTCCAACGTCATACGCCCTTGGGTCAACGGTTCTGGGACTGCTTACGGGTGGCGCAATCCTCTTTATATACGTCACATCCGGTTTACCAGCATCACGAACCAAAACCTACAATTTGACTCGTGACGAAATCCTTTTCAAATCTCGGATTTGTCTCCCATTCAAATAATAATAATAATAATGGGTGATGAAGTTTGTGTACACCTAATATCAGACAATATGCAAATAATATGGCATTGAAAGGACAGATAACTGCTACTCCCACATACCTAAGTCGTTGTACGAACAGGCAAGTTTAACAGTACTACGGAAACAAGGACACAAACAGAGAGAGAAGTTATGAGAATTATGACGGACATACTATAAGGAAACAAGAAGAGGAAACTAACTTACTGATACACGTTACAGTAACAAACAGAACAGGCTAAAGAGATTCAGACACAAGACTTGAGCACAGATATTCGACGAATATACGATATGAAATGTTTTGGTGTGGCTGTAATTTCTGGGGCCACCAGAGTTTTCACTAAAGTGTCGAATTTATTTAGAAATAATACCAGGTAAGACTTCATAAACACTTTGAACAAAAATTGCTATCTGGAAACATTACATGTAGTAAGAAAAGTGCTGAAATATAGAACTCTTCTTGTCACAGTAATGATTTTCGGTTTCTATAAAATGCAGGGAATTTCTTAAATAGCGAAGGAAATGCCAGCTGTCATAAACTACGCTGTTCCACGGATTTATTCTTTACCAATCAATTTAGCACGGCAGCTGTGTCGTTTCTTGAAGTGCGATAAAGTTTGAAAGTGTCGCCCACAGCCAATCGCCATTACCGCACCGCAAAACAAGAGTGCTGTAAATTTCATGAACATGTTAAGTGAACCTGAATTGTGTGTGTTCCTTTGTTTGGAGAGTTTCAGTATATAACAGACGAATAATCGCATCAGTTTGCGTGGCTACAGTCTGGGCTCCTAACCCACAATATTCATCAATCACTCCCCGAGGTGGGGTCTGCAAGATGGCCGGTTCACACACAAAACTCTGCCACAGTTTCTGATTCCCAACACGACGCATAAAAAATTCACTCAGCCTCTTGCACTCAGGTTATTTATAAAAGGTTTTGTGTGTGTTTTTTTATAAGCTTCAGCTTACGCTGAATGTGGTGGTTGGGTCTTCCGCTATTTAGAATAAAATTTCCTGGGCTCTGGGTTCAAATTCCACTCAGAGGTATAATATACCTGTTTTAAGTTTTATGGGAGGGCCGGGATAGTTCAGTCGTATAGCGACTTGCTACGGGCTGGACGGTCCTGGGATCGAATTCCGGTGGGGGCGAGATTTTCCGCACCTGTACCGACGGACCCTGGGGCCCACCCAACCTTCTATAGAATGGGGAACGGGGCTTCCCCGGGAGTAAAGCGGCAGGTGCGTGGCTTTGACCACCCACCACCATCTAGCGCCGATGTTAAAGAAAGAGTACAGCTATACCTCTAAACCCCTCCGGGTCTTCGTGGCCTGTTCTAGGGTGAACTTTACCTTTGCTTTACCTTTAACTTCACCTACAAGTTTTATGGAATTGCTAACCTGACAAATACAGAGATGTAACATGAAAGAGGCCACGATATTTTCCCTCCAATTTCTTTCCCATTTTTCATTCATATTCCCCCTATCGTCAGTTGTTCTACGTCATGCCGTCGAGACATACGGTCTTCCTCTCAAAACTAATAGTCGTTTAGCATAAGAAATTCCCCTCACGTTGTACATTGTGGCAGTTTATTGCCCTCTTCAGAAGAAAATATTACTGGGCCTTGTCCTGAGCCGGACGAATACAGTATACATCTCCATTTACAACCTTTTAGAAACCACAATATTATTCTTAAGGTAGACCCACGTCACCCAAGTGGTACCTTTTTCAGATTCTTCTACCAGAAATTTAAAACTATATCTCATCTCTGCCTTTTCCGTTACGTAGCAACTTTATCATAATCTTGGAAATTTTATCACCTATCTAGCCTATTTATTTAAAAATATAGGTAATAACGAAAAAATTAATCAGCTGTACTTATACTCCAAATACAGATTTGTAGATCTTATGTATATTGGACGGTGCATCATTGAGATAGTTGAAGAATAAGAGATCAACTTGATGTCACTAGTTATAAGTTTTATTTCACTTCTTCTATGTTCAACATGTTTCGGACATTAATACATCCATCATCAGGCTGAAGCCTGCTACACGGATACCACCCCAACCCAGCCACACCGAAACTACAACACACATCGAAACAAGAACACACGACCACTGTGGTGATACAATAGAAAAGTGGCAGGCTCCTCATGATGGATGAATTAATGTCCGAAACATGTTGAGCATAGAAAAAGTGAAATAAAACATAACAACCAGTGACATCAAGTTGGTCTCTTATTCTTCAACTATCAAATTTTTGTAGAGTAAGAGGGGACATAGCGTACGTAAATCCCAATAGACACAATGACTCACACACGTCCGCATATTTTATTGTTACATGAAATTTAGTCTTAGATTTGCATTACTGTTTATTTCTTTATTATAAATTATTTGTTTCGAGTTTGCTTCTTCGACCGTCAGGAAAATTTGCTTCCGATATTCTATCAACATTAAGTAAGTACTTTTCTCCCTGTCCACACCATGAAGGTAAACTCGGGGAGCGGAGGTATAGCTCCTGCTATTCTTAAACTTATTGCTAGGTGGAAGCGAGTGGTCTGCTTCACGCCTTGACAACTGTAAATCCCAGAAAGAACGCGGGTACTCGATGAGGAGGATGGATGGATGAGTTTCTGCAGCTGCCTGTAGTCTTAGGACAAAACAAAATCTCGACCTCTGCCTGGATTCGAATCCCGGACTACACCGACTACGTTATCGTGGCTTTTCTGCCTATCAGCAGACATATAAATGGCAATTTATATTCGTATTATCAAATTCTGAGTCTTGGTAACGTTTGTGTTTGGGAGGTGAGTACCAAGTTTTCGAATGAATGTGCGGCTCTTTTCTTCAATTTTCATACGGAAAAGGGAACCAGCTTTTGTCTCTGAAAGGCTGTTATCCGCATAAAGGAAGACAGGTTACCATCAAAGACGTGACGTCAATCTGAAAGACCACCGTCCTAATAGTCTGATGACTTCCAATTGGGTGTTTAGAAGACCCTTAAAAAAAATGTAGATTGTAAAGGCAAAGGTAAAAGTAAAGGTGAAGTTCACAGGCCACGAAGGCATAGAGAGGGAGTAGAAGTATAACTCTACTCTTTCTTTAACCTCGGCGCTGGATGAGGTGGGTGGTCAAAGCCACGCCCCGACCGTTTTACCCCCGGGAGTGTCCTGGTACCCATTATATAGGAGGCTGGGTGGGCCCAACGGCCGGTCTGAAAGGTGAGGAATATATCGCCTCCACAGGGATTCGATACCCGGACCGTCCAGCCTGTAGAGAGTCGCATGTTCGATGTATAATAGACAATTAGTTTGTAATTAAAGTTTTATGGAATTACGTTAAGTTGACTGAAACATTTTTACAGACGTGACAAGTGTTTTGTGTTAGTAGTTTCTTTCTAATTATTAGGGTGACAGGCATCTGTTATTTTTCAGGAACTCGCTGTCTGCCGCTCTCATCACTGCATGGTACTACGGTTTTTTTTTTCCGAAAAGAAATTCTGATATCAGTTCCAAAAATCATATCTAATGCTTGCTTTGAAAGACCAGTGTAAACTCATGAGCACGCAGAACTTAAGTAGTATTAAAATGACGTACCATAAAACCGAGGGTCTGGTTCGAAATTTGCCTGGAGTACCTACTGGGTCGTGCACTGTACTAGTACTGTACCTGTGACAACTCTACTCGATACAGCCTGCTCTTTTGTGGTCGTGTGGGATGTCAGATGGTATAATCTAGCACGTTCGTTGCCCTGCCTTCTTATAACGGGATGAAACATGGCTACACCCACGCCAATGGGAATTCTTGTCTAGAATTTAAATTCTGGAATTCTTGCTTAAAGCGACTGACATCAGGCCGCTTTCATGTAAGACTTGTACATCGAGATATTCTCTTACAATTCATACACTAAGACCAACATATTCACAAATATTAATATTATATTATTTGTACAAAATTTGTCGTAACTCCGATATGTATCGATCCGTCCAGATCATCCCCAGGAAGTTACTGAACATCATTAAAGCATATATAAATAAATAAATAAATATATATATATATATATATATACAGAGAAGGGTTATAAAACACATTAACTTTTTTGCATAAAATTTCTGTGGATATTATAAAATTATTTTTTAACAGTCTGTAGAACTGGTCCATGAGATGCGGATGATGTAGGTTTATAGATTTTTAAAATAACTTTGGATTCAACATAAAATAATGGCAAATTGTAGATACAATTACAATTACATCACAAAATTCTCTAAAACTGCAACATCCGCATCTTATGGACCAGCTGTACGCTACTGGACATTTTATGAAAAATTTTAATATATTTAATAACCCTTCTATATATTTATACATTATTTATTGATGTTCAGTAATTCCCTGCAGAAGGTCAAGACAGATCTTAATATTTCGGATTTATATCAAATTTTGTGTGAAAAATATAATTGTAACATTAGTGCATTTGTTGGTTTTATCGTGTGATTTGCCTGTTAATGCACGGACATGGACAAATTAATTTCTCTTTTGTTGCATGCTGAAAGCAAATCCGTTTAAATCAGTCCGAAAGCTTCCACCGTTGAAGTTGTTAGATGCTAGTACTATAGATCGAAATCTTGCCAACTTTCTTCCAGAGTGGTTTATGGCAATTAAGAAAGGTTTAACGAAATTATTCCTTGTTCATAGCTCGAACACAAACCATTAAAATTCAGTGTACTTTTATTCGCAAACTTGGTTCAATTTCAGGGTCAAAATCGAACCTGAAGCCAACGTAAGGTCATGAAACATATTTCCAAAATAATTTTGTTAGTAATTACAGAGTTGAAAGAAACATGTGGGCATTTTGATTTTTAAAAAGAAAGTTGCCTTTGTGAGTATTAAGGCCTGTTGCACAAACTGATGTAATTATGAAATTTTTTTTTCTTTCGATTTTATACATTGGAGAAGAAACTTTGTGTCAGTTCAGTTCCTGGCCCTGTGTCCGGCATTTAGACGGATAAGTTACCTTGTCTACGGAACCCGTTGGACAAATCTGGACCTGAAACCTATGCTTTCTGGATTATTAGGAAGAATGTGGTAATAATTCTTTACCGCCCTTTTTTGGGAAAACCTAACGGTCCCATCTGTAAAGAGTTATTACTACTAGCTGCGTAATGACCCAGAAGATTGCAGTCTCATCTACTTCGCGGAAGATGCCAGAAATCACCCAAATTTGTCTCTATTACTAAGTAATTTACATGCAATTTACATCACTCATAGTAAGTATGTCTTGTTTCTTCTGTTGCACAATACACACGGCCTGAATAAATGAAGAAGCGGAAGAGATTCAGAAATGTTTTATTTACAGATTTATATATATATATATAAAATCATTTATTTATTTATTTATTTCACCCACACAATACACGGAACTCCTCCTTACACTTTTCTTTGATGATTCTTGACTTTTAGCAAGAGAAGGAACGTTTCCTTCATTATTAAACGTTTATAATACACATAAATAAGCTACTTGATTTTAGTGTGACGTGGCCGCTATGAAAAGATAAATTTGCTCTTCTGCTCAGTTAACCGCTACGCCATAAAAGCTTATTGCGGGAGGAGGTAAGGCTCCACGCGTTCTAAATCTTGATACTAGATGGCTGGGGTTAGGGGGCTTAAGTATCAGTCGCGTCAGCCAGCTATTTGAGTTCCAAAACCATCTGGTGGTTCTGTCAGGATACAAAAATTATTTTTCTACTTTTTTAAAAATTAAACTAGGATTCCTCATTAGCCAACAGCCCAATCACTGTACCCTCTGAGCTCTCTCAACCGAACACACTGTAGGTCTTAAAAAAACTTTGTTATATTTTGAAATAATTCAAGGCATTTGGCCAACCTACTGTTGATTATTTTAAATTCCATACACGTTAAATTTTAAACTATTCAATGGGGCAGTTGGCTGAGACACTGTGCTTCAAACCGGAAGGTCGTGGGTTCGAATCCCGTTGCTATCACTGAAACGTTCCTTTCAAATAACCATTCCGGCCCCACTATGATCCAGGAGTCGACTCAGCCTGTAACAGAAATGAGTATCATTAAAATTTCCTGTGGGTAAAGGCGGTCGGTGCGTAGGGCTGATAACCTCATCACCTTCACGTGCCAATTGTCATGAAAACTGGTAAACTCAGCCTCCTGGAACCCTCAGGGCTTGTCCAGGCTTGTACAGGGATCACGGTACCTGAAATTAAAGAAGAGGTCTGGTCGCAAAGTAACACGACAAGAGAAAAAGCTGAGGAACACAAATCTGGCAGCACTTCATGCCTCGATTCTCATCTCAGGCTACATTTTAGGCATATTACCCGCAGTAAATTAGATAAATGCGAAGGACAACTCTGAACACTAGGCAGATATCTTATGAAGGTAAATACACACGCACAAAGCCACATTGACTGAAATCTATTCTATATCGCATTCTCGTTTCAGTTTGTGTTGGTGTTGAGTGTTTTGGCTGCGATCAGAATAATACTTGAATTTATGTGGTGATTTTTTAATGTAGGGAGTGGGGGGGGGGGTTTGGCGGGCGGCGTAATGAGCAACTGCCTGCCTGTAACAAAGCCTTGTAACCACTCACCAGGCACAGCCTTCCCCAAGTCCAATTTCATCGCCCCACGCGAATGTATGTCACATTTGTTATTGTGTGTTCAACAATATGATGTTAACACTGTCGGCTGTAACTTTCCAAACTGCGGTTTATTGCTCTTAATTGTCAGGCTTGCTTAACAATTCAAGTTTATCATTAAGAACTTTGAGGATGCATTGCAATTGTTGTACTTAGCGTATAACAAGAATGTGAATATATTTTAGCTCATACAAAGAGGTTAAGCTGCTTTAAAAAAAATTAACAATTGTTATGAACTAATAATAATGCATACGTAATTATTTTTAATTTAAATTTTATTGTAGACCTTACAAATAACAATTTGGTGAAAATGAGGTTCAAGATACAAGAGCATGCTATTGCACAAGAGATAGTAAGTGGAAAAGGGCTGCGTAGAGTGACATATGTGAACAAAACTATTAATACCTACTTACTTACTTACTCCATCGTGCGGAGTCCTTCTTGAGAAGCTAATTGTTTTGCAACTAGTCAAGAAATTCCCCGCATTTCACGGAACCCGAAGATTTATTCCCGCACTCACAAGCGTCCGCCACCTGTCTCTATCCCGGACCAGCCCAATCCAGTCCATATACCCACATCCCACATCCTGGAGATCCATCCTAATATTATCCACCCATCTACACCTAGGTCTCTCCAGTGGTCTCTTTCCCTCCGGTTTCCCCACCAAGACCCTATACACCCCTCTCTCCTCACCCATTGGCGCCACATGCGCAGCCCATCTCATTCTTCTCGATTTTATCACCCGCACAATATTGGGTGAGCAGTACAGATCATTTAGCTCCTCGTTATGCAATCTCCTCCATTCCCCCGTTACCTCGTCCCTCTTAGGTCCAAATATTCTCCTCAGCACCATATTCTCAGACACCCTCAACAAAACTATTAATCATCGTCATAAACATCAAGGATCGGACCCTTTGATCCGTTCCGTCTCCAGAGTTACAGCTGCTCGCGCCAACGCTTCTTCGGTCTTCCAATTGTTCTCCTTCCTTGTGGTCTGTAGTGGTATGATTTCAAAGGCATTCGGTTTTGTGACATTCTTTGCAAGTGAAAGCCAGCTCCGTCTGTATTCATAATAGTTTTGTTAACTCTAAAGTCTTTTTCAATTTAAGTTTACAATTAACAAAACTATTAACTGTAAACTTAAATTGAAAAATATCTTTTTTTGCAAATAATGATCATAAAGATATCAAAAAAAGTAAAAGTAAATAATATATGTAGAATACTGTGAAACACGTGATAATACGTGACACAGAGCGTCACTGATCATGATGCTAATTTAGCATTGATAAACGTGCGGCTGATGTTTTGTGCTGTGGTTCAGAAAGGCAACTGGTCATTGCCGTCAGCCTGCGTCATTTGCAGTCATGTGGCACGCAAAGAATAAAGGTGATATGGAGAGACATTCACTCCCGCATATCGATAGGCGTTATCTTGAAGAAGGCCTACAAACTGGTCTTCCAAATGAAAAACGTATTAACCACTTGGCGGTAACTTCTCGAAACCATCACGAATGTAAGTCCATTTTGCGCTCAGAACTTTCAGTGCTCCTCCTTCTCAGTGATTTTCCTTGTTCGTTGCTAGCGAAAGATGTTAGGGGAACCTTTCCTTTTCTTCCTATGTTACCCTTGTCCACTGCCGGAGCGCCCTTTCTCTTTTTGTTTTTCTTCTTCTTCATCTACCTGTCTGCTCTTCTCGTGCCTCCACAAGTGTCCGAAGCCTATTATTCCACTGCAGAATATTCTACAGCAGTAGTGTAGCACGCACCTACGGTAAAGTTTGAAGTAATGTGTTCAAGTTTCAGTACGTAACCATAGGGAAGAAAGGTGGGTGTCTCAGTACTTGCTGGGTAACTACAGGGTGTTTCTTATGTTATTTAATAATGATTAGTCACTTTATTTGTTGTTTCAGAGTTATTTATATGGGTAAAGTTAAATATGAAAGGTAAAGGTCGTCCTAGAACAGGCCACGAAAGCCCGGAGGAGGATTAGAGGTATAGCTCTACTCTTTCTTTTAACCTGGACGCTAGATGAAGTGAGTGGTCAACGTCAGGCCCGGGCCGGTTTATTCCCGGGAAAGACTCGGTACTCATTTTATAGGAGGCTGGGTGGGCCCCAGGGTCGGTGTGGGTGGGTGCGGGAAATCTCGCTTCCACCGGGATTCGATCCCTGGACCGTCCAGCCCTTAACGAGTCGCTATACCGACTGAGATATCGCGACCCACTTGTTTATATGGGTAGCGAATACAAACTGATCCTGTAAGTTGAAAACTACAGAGGCGATATATAAAATACATATTATCGCAACGCTGTGAATTATTAAAAAATATCAAATTTATATATATTTCGTATATTTCATATATTTTAACAATTAATATTTTAGTTAAGCTTATGACTAAGAACAAAATATATATTAGCAGGCTGGCTCGTACCCCTCTGTTACAGTAAATCCCTGAGAATGGCACTTAGGTGCCGACACATGTAGGAGTTTTATATGTGTTAAATGTTTCGTATTACGGAGTGAATTTTTGGAAAATATATTGATTATAGGATCCGTGTTTGTTTTGTTACGAGGGCGGAGATTTTCCTCAACACCAGAACGTCCAAAATCTCTCTGGGGCCTGTCCCAGCAAATCGTATGAGGACCGAATTCAACCCCTGTGGAAGCGGCCACATCTGGACCTTAAGCACTCAAGTGGATCTAGTGCAGAAAATTTAATAACGGAACAGTCCTTCGTTCGACCAAGGATCACGATCCTTTTCTGTTTTAAGTGATATGTTAAATAAAGTTTAGTTTGGAAAACGACAATCAACCCTTCCAATGTTAATCTTTACTGTGTTCTAAAACTGCCATCTAATTTTATTCAGGAAATGCCTGTGCATTAAAAAAAGGGTAGTACAATAATCATTGCACAAGTCAGTAAGTTTCAAAATGACAACAGTCTGTATAATGTAGAAGAATTCAGTTTCTATACCACGGATAATCCGCACTATGGCCATTACAGAAACAAGTCTTTGATTGTTGACGTGACAATGCATCGTGATAAATTCTTATAATAAAGCCAACTAGATGCGCTAATTTCTCAAATTAAAGAAATTAGTGCATCTAGTTGATTTTATTATGAGAAAAATAAGTCTGTTGGTGGTTTATAGAGAAATATTTTTAATTTTTATTTATTTATTTATTGTGGAAGTCGTAGGAAACATATGTTGTAGCATGTGGTAAGCATAGTTAACACTAGGCTCTAAATAGCTAATTTTTCTTAGCGAATGACATATGAACCAAATTCTCAGTGACGCACAACGTGTGAAACACGATTCCTGTATCAGTTTCGATTAATTAGGTACATTGTAGCGACCTCTCGCTGTATACGAACGTTGTCCTTCGGCGTTGATGAAAGCAGTAACTAAGCTAAATTCCTGTCGTTTACATAATTAACAAATTAATTAGTTTTGAGTCGAATGGCAAATTTTTGCTACATTACGCTATATATAAATTTAATGCTGATGAAGCCCTTCGCTACCTACAGGTGTAAAGATTAAGTCAGGATTGCACAAATTCCGGGCGCCAGGTCCTTCGGCCGAATAAAGTGTGTAAGAAAGTGTGTTAATATTTTAGATTATTCAGTGTGGATTTTTTTTCGTGTCGTCGTTCTGGCTAGTACAATTTTGATATGGAGCTTAGGTGTATGGAAAAATTGAAAAACCTTCGATTATGGTATACGGTATATAACCGTGATCATAATCAACCTCTGTTTTTGTATGTATGTACGTAAATAACATTAGAGGAAGTGTTTTAAAAGTAGTTTCTTGAGGGTTATATATTTTGTCTTCAAGGTTGCTATTCAAAACTTTAAAGATCGTGATATATACAATTATAATTTTACCTGTTGTTTTGTATGGGTGTGAAACTTGGTCGCTGACATTGCGGGAGGAAAGGAAGCTGAGGGTGTTTGAGAACATATTGTTGAGGAGAATATTTGGACCTAGGAGGGACGAGGTAATGGGGGAATGGAGAGATTGCATAACGAGGAACTAAATGATTTGTACTCCTCACCTAATATTGTGCGGGTGATAAAATCGAGAAGAATGAGATGGGCTGGGCATGTGGCGCGTATGGGTGAGGAGATGGTAGGTGGGGAAACCGGAGGGAAGGAGACCAGTGGGGAGACCTAGGCGTAGATGGGTGGATAATATTAGGATGGATTTCCAGGAGGTGGGATGTGGGTATATGGACTGGATTGGGCTGGCCCAGGATAGAGACAGTTGGCGAACGCTTGTGAGTACGGTAATAAACCTTCGGGTTCCGTGAAATGCGGGGAATTTCTTGACTAGCTGCAAACCAGTTAGCTTCTCAAGAAGGACTCTGCACGATGGAGTAAGTAAGTATATGGGCATAAGATGGAAGAATTATGAGGAGGTTGTAAAAAGCCTACCGAAGGAAGAGCTTCATGATCTTTACTGCTCACCAAATATAATTCGGGTGATCAAACCAAGGGTGATTAGATGAGTGGGGCATGTGGCATGCATGGGGGCGTACAGAACTGCACAAATGTTTTTAGTAACAAAATCTGAAGCAAAGAGATAATTTGGAAGAAATACGTTTATTTGAGAGGATAATATTGAAATTTATCTTAAGAGATATGATGGGAGAACATGGGTTACATTAATGTGGCTGAGAACAGAGACAATTTGCAATCCGTTGTGAACACAGCAATGGAAACTGAATTTCATAAAATTCACGGAATTTCTTTAGTGGCTGAGGAACACTGAGATTCCCAAGACGAATTCCGGTGCATGGAGTTAGCAAAGGAGGGTAATAAACTGCAAGCCAATTACTGCAAGCAAGTGGATTGTTTTTGTGAATGAAACGTAAATTAGTACCTTAAATTTTATGGAATTTGTTGCTTTTATGTCATTTACTTATGTGTTGATAATATCCGTACTGTACACGAAATCAGTTAGTTCGTAAGATATAGCACTTTTAAAAAACTGAAGTTAATTTGCACACAGCAATTCTATTTAGTGCTTTTGTTTGTATTCTGAGCTCATGAAATAATTACTGCTGCTGATTGAGTTGTGACTGGCGGCGAATTACGGAAATGAATTTATTGGAGTGAAGTTGACAGCCAAATCAGCATTATTTACTAAAGAAGCAAAGCAAATCAGAGTATTTCTGACGTTGCATATTCTCACAACGATGCTGACAAAACTCATGTCTTCTGGAAGTTGGCTATCGGCGTTTCGCAGGACTTTCCTGCTCCCTTTTTCATGGTCTAAGAAGTTGGCAAAAGCTGTTGGTACTGTAACATAAACCATAACCTTAAGTTTTTTGGAACGTGCATCATCTTGATAGTTGAATAAAGAGAGACCAACTTGATGTCACTTGCTTTTTTATTTCATTATTTAATGCTCAACATGTTTCGGATGTTAATACATCCATCCTCAGGAGTTTGCGACTTATTTGTTGAGTTATTTC
>Ga0131853_10009945_pt1 | contig 17420 bp, 3 predicted proteins | sample TergutLab28metaG_FD_92764 | JGI IMG/M metagenome (GOLD analysis project Ga0131853, IMG submission 92764) | Labiotermes labralis P1 segment gut microbial communities from Petit-Saut dam, French Guiana - Lab288 P1 (version 2) (version 2) | ecosystem: Host-associated > Arthropoda: Insects >... | reverse complement strand
GTTTGCTAAGTCACTTCTTTTATGAAATGCCAGCCCTTATTACAGGAGCCTGCTACTGCGCTATGGTTAGTGAACTGGTTGCTAAGTCACTTCTTTTATGAAATGCCAGCCCTTATTACAGGAACCTGCTGCTGCACTATGGTTAGTGAACTGGTTGCTAAGTCACTGCTTTTCTGAAATGCCAGCCCTTATTACAGGAGCCTGCTACTTCGCTATGGTTAGTGAACTGGTTGCTAAGTCACTGCTTTTCTGAAATGCCAGCCCTTATTACAGGAGCCTGCTACTTCGCTATAGTTAATGAACTGGTTGCCAACTCACTGCTTTTCTGAAATGCCAGCCCTTATTACAGGAGCCTGCTACTTGCGCTCTGTTCAGAACTTTCATTCCGGTGCACATTTTTACATTAATTTCTCATTTGTTCCATACATGTTAAGTGTACCAGTTATGCCCAACACGTGTCTCTGAACTTCGTCGCGCTGCAGTATTTAAGTGCAGAGTAGTTTGAACTATGAAGCTTCCTGTTAATGCAATATTCTCGACCCTTCCATTTCTCTTCTCGTAGGTCCAAATTCTGTCGTCAACACCCTCAGCGTATACCTTCTCTTAGAGCGAGAGACGAAAAAGTTTGGTCCCCAGTCCACCGACTTCAGTGGCTATGTTTGTGTAATACTGCTTGAGGAAAATATGTTGTGCTTCTATTATGTCGGTCTTTATGAAAACGGAGTGATCCTGCAGCCTTTAAGGGCCCTTAATGTGCCTGTGAAATTTTATTGCATTCCGCCCAGGGTGTTCTGTAGTTGAATCGTTTGAATGGAAGGACAGAAATGATCCCCATTGCAGTCAGTTCGTGCACGCCGTACGACAGAACATATGAGAGTGGAAAATTATGGTTTTATGTATTTTATTCTTCAGGTCTTCGATTTGATACTGAAAATACGGAGAAAGTAAAGCATGCATTAGGGAAATATGTGCACACCATTTCTTTCTTGTTCATTTTCAAAATTGTGTATGACCATAATGACTGTTTTTCAGTCATTGTGTTTTATGTGTTATGCTGTGGTTAAATATTTCGTCTTGTCGACAAGTAATGTGAGTAAAGAATGCAAAGATATGTCTTGAATTTTAAATTGCAAGTGCAACGTTCAAGAATGTACTCAAAATTTTTGGAATTACTGATTCGATGCGAGGTTCCTTAAGTTAACACGCTAGTCAAAATGTCCAGTCTGAATGTTGGAAAAGAGACATTTTCCAACGTTATCTGGAAGCGAACACATGTTGTTCGGCACATAGTGAGTTTAGTATTCTGGCTTACCAGCTATGCTGTGTGTTTTCTTTAATATAATCGCCAGTAAATTACAATTTTTACTCATGCTACGTCGTTATTTTGTCATCAGTCTGTGCTCTGGTTGTTGTGGTGATTTATACCTCCATCCATATCCAGTTTTGTAATTCATCTTTCGATGGACACTGTACGAACCAGTGTTAAGTACTAATGGCATAGATCAATTAATATTAATTAGTAAATTAATGGCTTGACAAACAATGACAGTGTTTGTGGCGAATATGCTGCCCTAAAACAGAATTATCGTTCGAGCACTTGGGTCAATAAGGATCAATTTGACATCTATCTAGTAGAATAGTGGGCATTTGTAAGTAAACCCTGACAAAGTAGCTGATGAAATGGAACTTGCCGCTTCTTGGAACTGTGTGACTACTGGTGCTGTAATCTGAAGGTTTGCTTGCTCGTGTAATGGAACCGGTAGAGAATAAGAGGTTTGTCAGTCAGTTTTGCAGTGGTAAGTTAAAAACAATATTTAAAGTGCTTCGTTCGACATTACTTACCCTATTGGTCCAAACATTCTGTCGTATTTAGATACTGGCCTCAATATATTATTGCATTATTAATTACACTAAACACCACACTGTGTAATGCCAGAAAGAAATAGCCCGTGTATTTCGTTACCTATTTAGCGCATCAGAAACATGTTAAATAAAACGTTGTTGATCTTATTATCTAGCCTTATGATTTATGCTACATACAGACCCAGTGTATGGTAAGCTGTTTCTGAGGACATTGTTGGCCCCCTGTTTGCGTTGTACGTGAAGTTGGAGGTGAGGCCTAACAGACCTACAAGGTAGTAGTAAAGTTTTCCGTTACACGCCATGAAGCCACATGGGGGGACGGGAGCTATAGCTTCTCTCATTCTTACCCTCGGTACTAGGTGGAGCTTCACGCCCCGGTCACTTTACCCCCCGATGAAAGGGTCTCCTGTACCCTTTGAATAGAAGGCTGGGTGGACCTCTGGAAGCTTATCTTGCAGCTGCCTGCTTTAATAGACCGATAGGAACCGAGATTATACCTGCCGGACAATTATTAGTTTGCATTCAGTGTTACATGTCATTTAAATCTGTTCACTTCTAAATGTGTACAATATAAACACTCTTCTTCTTCCCCCTCCTTTTTTCATCGTCGTTTCTCATTTTGTTCTTCTGCTTTGTTATTAGCCTGTGGTTGCATACTATTTGCATTCACAACGCTGACGCTAGTGCCCATCATCAAACCACGATCTTAGTGCAGCCAGTGTACTTGACAACACACTAATAAATAAACGATGAACCAGACCAGCTGGATTGTGATTTTCTGAGAGGAGGATTAGCTAACCGTTCCACCGAGACAGATACTTTTTTTTTTTTGCCTCTGGGTGACCCTGTCCGTTGTCAGGAGCGTACATAATGCATGGCTTTTGCTGCTTGGATCTGGGATCTTGGGTCGTTAGTTCGGCTGCTTCGTTAGTTCATTCGTTAACCAACATGTCTACCCTTTGCGTCAGGTGCTGGCCAGCTACGGGCCCGTAAATCAGTCCCTCCCTCCCTCTCTCTCCTCTCCATCGCCTTCATTTCCCGTCGTACTCAGCACTTCACTTTGGCAAGCTTCGTCGACGGGGGCAGATAGCGACCGAATTCACTATAGTTCTTGCTCGGTTATCCTGAAGCTCTCCACCCACGTTTTGTCGATTAACTTGCCGGTGTTGCTTCCTTCTTGTGGTTTATTTTACGAAGCAGTCAGCAACTGGGGCCATAGGTAGGATGAATGATGAATTGGAAAGGGTTTGGAAGGAAGCGGCTGTAGCCTAATCGAAGTACTCTCCCGGCATTTGCGTGGAGGGACTGCGAAAGATCAGATACATTAGCAGTACGATTAGCTGTTAACAAAACTGCTGGTCACTTGCTATGAACGCTTTTTTTTTAAATGTCCCGTTATTATCAGTGTTAATTATGATACACATTTCGTTACTTACTCTGGAATCAGCAGTAGCTATTATTAAGTCGTAACTCGATCAGGGTAGCCGACACCTGAGCTGCAATCCGAACCAGGCATCAAAGGCATTCAGGGATGCAGGGAACAGTGAGGAGCATCCTTAAGCTTCAAGCTTATTTTGTGTTCAGTTCTTACACATGTAGAATTGGCAGCTTGGAAGGTCCCTGAGTCGGTCTGGCCACACTGGAGGTGAAAATAAATCGTCTTCTCTTTCCGTTGTCACAGCCAGTCACGTTATTGACAGAGATATACCAGTATAGGTGATAGCGGTTCAAATATTCTGGAATGTTTCGCCATGTCTGTTGGTAGCTATCGACATTTCTGGACGTAGGGCCTCCGTCTGCAGGAAAGGGCAGTCCTAGAAGAGTGTAACCTCCCAGAAGGCTTGAATCTTCATCAACAAGCTGTGAGAGCCTGAGATGTCGCGTTACGGACTAATTTGTTCGGGAGCGTCATATATTCTTCGGTAACGACTTCCAAATAGCTTCCAGACTGTTATTTGAGGATTCAGTGCCGAGCTTGTCCGCCGTCTGGCCAAGGGTGATTACGTTACATGCGACAATTAGTTCGAATTGGAGGATTCTGTCCATAAAAGGTGTACAGCTGAGGTAATATGAGAAGTGAAAGCGGTCGGAGTACCCATCAAGCTTCTCAACTTAAAGCTTCTAGATGCGAGCAGAATCATTTTCATCTTGTGGTGTTAGATTCCCCACTACGCGTATTATTTTATCAAATGTTCTGCTCTTTGTCACGACATTGGGGTGTAGAGATTCTGAAACCAACTAAATCACGAAATGAATATTTAGATCTAAGAAAATGGCGTAACAATAAATCTGAGAATGTAATAAGTGTAATCAGCCCTTTATTACTAGTAATTACCTAATATTATTAGTAAGAGATATTGTTTCAAAATGGCTAAAGAGATTAGATTGACGCTCTTCGTGGAAGTAAGCAGTACTTTTAAAATCCCTAGGGAAGACTTCGCTCGGAAGATCTAGGTTTATTACGGAGGATGATACTAAAATGAATCTCAGACATAGGCTGTGAACACACACACACACACACACACACACACACACATATATATAGGATTGAACAGGCTTACCACCCGATCCATTGGCGTGCCGCTGTGTATGAGTGCGTTAACATTTCGCTTTCATTAGCAACAGAATTATTTCTATCATTTGTTATTTGTATCATAAATTTATGACTTACTTGATTGGTTGGTTACTTTGTTGGGTGGCTAGATGGAGTGACGGGTGCATTTCTGTGTATATCTATTTATGTCTAGGTATACAGAATCTACAAATATATGTCTTGTAACTGGGGTTGCCTATACAGGGAACAAAAGTCTGTGTTGAGGTTGTGCAACAAATGTTATTTCATGAATTCTGTAAGTTATTTTATTGTAATAACATTCAATGCACACCCTCGAACATATTACAGCATATCAGGGATTGTCACTGCGTCGCCGCAGACGGCCGTGTCATTGGCACAGTGGTAGTGCCTGGAAGTGCCTAGGTATCAAAATTAATTGCCAATTTATACCTCTGCTGGTACTCTTTCATTTATTTTCTGTGAAAAGAATCGCGGTTAATTTCGAGTTTTTCACTTCCGGTGTGGTAGAGCTGCTTGGGTCTAATCGTGATGTGACCTAAGATTCGCATCAATTTCCACATAAAATGCGAATGGGGAGGGGAAGTGTAGTAACATTGTGCTACAGAATGTTGATTGAAAATCCTTGCCTCCTCCTTCTCCTGACTTGTTTATTTTTCTTGTCTTCCACCCTATCTATTATTATTATTATTACTTATTATTAGTTATCTTTATCATAATAATTATATTTGTCTTCCAGCTCTGTCTTTTGGTTATCCTCTTCTTACTCCTGATCTGTCTCTTAGCATTCACATTACTTTCTTTCTCCTCTTAATCTAATTCTTCCTAGTCCCTCCTTTTCCTTTCCTTTCTGTGTTCCATCTTGTCTTTTCCTATTCGATCTCCTCTGTACCTTTTCCTTTTCTATTATTCTCTCTGATTTTGTTCTTCTGATCCTTTTCTCATTCCCGAATTGTTCCTCGCCTTTCTCACACTCTTTCTGTACTCATGGTGTGCCGGTAGGTTTCCAGTTCCCTTCATCATCTTCCACTGTTGTTTCGTTGCCATTCCTTTTCAGAGCCACGGTGCCAGTGCCATGACACTTCGAAAGATTTTTATTCAAGCTATTGACCTAAAATTTCTTCTTTCACAAAGTGCACTAGGCACACTAATTAAATAACGCGCATGCTAGTTGAAGATCACTGTCTTGTTGAGCTGTGGCGTTGTGTAGTTTTGTAGATATCAACGGTTTGGAGGAACGTTTTCTCTCTATCTTCAGTGCCACCCAGTGGATGGACACATATTCCTCCGAAACAGTGGCACTTTTCTACCAAGATACACGGCGTCATATTTCAGAATAAAGCAATCTACCTAGTCTCCGCCGTAAGAACTTCAGACTCTTCATTTTGCATTATGCAGATATAGATTTCATGTCAACTAACCAGTCCCTGGCAGGAGGAACTTTCGTGAAGCAATGTCGAGAATTTGAGGCTTCGATATTCTCCGCGTACATTCGGGAGACCTTTGTTGATATTGCAGAATAACTTTCGTGTCGAAGATCGTGTAATTCGACGCTTTGAAGCACGACGCTCATCAACGTGCCGTACAAGAATTCAACTATCGCTGATCAGAAAAAAAGTTAAGTTTCATAACTAAGAATTATACGACGACCGTGCACTGTGTGGACGAAGTGCAGAGTTTTTATTGTCGGATCGTGTGATACACGCAAGTCACCGTTGTTGTTTGCAGTGTTAAATCCTTTAATTTGTGGTTGCGGTAATGAGTAAGTTAGAAGTGTGCAGGAATTTTGATGACTGCTAACTAAGATTGTTCTTCGGAATATGGGAAGATGTGATAGATACAATCTGCCGAAGCTGGGCTGTACCGTATCAGCGCTGCAAACGACAAAATAAAGTGAGGTAAGGAACGCAGGATAACTAACATACCACACGGCCGAGTCAGGCATAGTCAAAGAACGGCTTTCGAAAAATACGTTTGAGCGTCTTACACCAACAGACAGACGGCCTCGTGGATGGTATGCCTGTGAGTGAGGACAATAATACAAGACTGTCAGGAGAAATGTTTACAGTACTTATGTTTTGGTTTCTTTTGGCTATGATAACAATTCAGATTTAATTTTACTGTTTCTACCCCTCCCCAATTTTCCACATACCTCTGCACCAAAGCTGAGGCATTTATCATGTTGTTGGACGATCTTCTTTGTTGATGAATCTCTGTATCCTGTTTTATCAGCCATCATGTCACAATCGTTTGCACCTCGCAGTCAACGTTAAATCTGTGGCAGCCAAAATTTGCTTCAGCGAAGTGATAATCGGTTGGCGGTGAATTCCCCTGATATAATAACAATCAGTGTAACTTGTCTGTTTAGGAAATTACACGCCATTTTATCCCATTTTCTGACTAATTTTTCTACATTTCTGCAACAATTTAACTTGCAGTACTGCGCTTTATGAAACTTTCGTTAAGAATTACCAGATCAGAAAATTAATTCCAGATGTGCGTTAACGTTGCTTAGTCGATGTCTTGCATTAGGAAAAGTCTTGAGGTTTGAAGTTTAGAAATGTAACAAATGACGTTAGAAAATCTTCATTATTTGGTTAATGGGGATGCGTAGTAGATTGGAGTTTATTTTTTATTACTGGGGTGCTGGTAAGTCCTTAGCCTGGCCAGGAAGGAAACAAGCTCGGAAGCATGTCAGGGACGCGGCCGATTTCAACAACATCGAGACGCGAGATGTCATCAGGTTTTTTTTTCCTGCAAGGCAAGGCGCCGAAGGAAATTCACGCCATTTTGACAGAAACATTAGCTTGTTTCCTTCCTGGTCGGACTAAGGACTTATCAGCACCCCTGTATAAGGGGAAAAATTACTAGCATAATAGTACACGTTTTTTTTGTGGCTTACTTGACGGCACTCTCAGTAACTTAGATTCAGTAACGTCGAATTGTGGGACGCCAAATGATTAATAAACTGGAAAGGATTTCTTGATTTTAAGCTTTCGCCGTATTCTATATGTAATATGTTTTCTTTTGGGTAGTTCTCCGGCGTCTGAGTTCTAATAGCCGACGTTTCGGAACCCTCTATCAGTTCCACCTTCATAGGTAGGTGGCTGTATCAGTTCCATCTTCATAGGTAGGTGGATGAAGTATACTTTATCCACCTACCTATGAAGGTGGAGCTGATAGAGGGTTCCGAAACGTCGGCTATTAGAACTCAGACGCCGGGGAATTACCCGAAAGAAAACATATTACATGGAAAGGATTTACAAGGAAACAGTAGTGGCCTAGTCGAGTTATCATCGTATCCACGACTTATCTGTCAGGACAGCTGGCAGAGGTGTGAACGAGGCATATCCCGAATGCAAGTGTCGGGCGTCACCCATACAACAACCCACTCGATGATTATGCATGCTACCTGCACAATTAATAAAGAAGTTAAACGAATTAATCAAGTGATCGTGCAAAGCCACGTGTTGCTAATCGATTGTGTTTGTCTTTTTCAGGTAAGTAACTGTGTCTGCAGCGTTTGCTGGTCCCTGTATCTTTACACACATTTCGGTGAGTTAGTGTATTTTTTCTCTACATCTTTGTATTAGTGCTTGTTTTGTAATTTGCCGTTAGACTGCTGAATCATTGTGTAAATACCCTTAAACACCGGGTTTAATTAAACTCAGTGTTATCGGGTGATTTCGGTGGCTGGTTGGCAGAGTCGATTCTACTACATCACAGACGCATGACTGTAAGACAACTCAAACTAAGAGCTGAAGTCAGTCATAAATCTGTCTTTTATTTAGGCCATTTATTTCCTCGCGTCCCCATTCGCTAATCCAGTTCTAAACTGATTAAACCACATTCTCAATTAGGATACCTCTGCGGTAGGTGTGATGGGTATTACCCTTTATCATGACTGGTTTTCTTGTCCCGGTTCGAGCTGTGTTTCTCAAACTCTGAACAGAGAAATTATCTTCATTAAACGAAATGGCTGATACTGAAGACAAAAAAATTGATTGTGTGTCAGTTGAGTGCCGATCCCAGTGGCCGCGCGATCTAAGGCGTAGGTCTGCGGCCGCTCGCCTGCTGAGATTGTGGGTTCGAATCCCACCAGGGGCATGGATGTCTCTCTGTTGTGTGTGTTGCGTGTTGTCAGGTAGAGATCTCTGCGACAAGTTGATCCCTCGTCCAGAGGAGTCCAACCGACTGTGGTGCATCGTTGTGTGAGATCTAGAAACCTCGTGCGTGAAGAGGCCCTGGCCCACTGGGGGGGGGGGGGCGCAGCAGCTGCTGCGCCCCCCCCCCCCCAGTGGGCCAGGGCCTCTTCACGCACGAGGTTTCTAGATCTCACACAACGATGCACCACAGTCGGTTGGACTCCTCTGGACGAGGGATCAACTTGTCGCAGAGATCTCTACCTGACAACACGCAACACACACAACAGAGAGACATCCATGCCCCTGGTGGGATTCGAACCCACAATCTCAGCAGGCGAGCGGCCGCAGACCTACGCCTTAGATCGCGCGGCCACTGGGATCGGCACTCAACTGACACACAATCAATTTTTTTGTCTTCAGTATCAGCCATTTCGTTTAATGAAGATAATTTCTCTGTTCAGAGTTTGAGAAACACAGCTCGAACCGGGACAAGAAAACCAGTCATGATAAAGGGTAATACCCATCACACCTACCGCAGAGGTATCCTAATTGAGAATGTGGTTTAATCAGTTTAGAACTGGATTAGCGAATGGGGACGCGAGGAAATAAATGGCCTAAATAAAAGACAGATTTATGACTGACTTCAGCTCTTAGTTTGAGTTGTCTTACAGTCATGCGTCTGTGATGTAGTAGAATCGACTCTGCCAACCAGCCACCGAAATCACCCGATAACACTGAGTTTAATTAAACCCGGTGTTTAAGGGTATTTACACAATGATTCAGCAGTCTAACGGCAAATTACAAAACAAGCACTAATACAAAGATGTAGAGAAAAAATACACTAACTCACCGAAATGTGTGTAAAGATACAGGGACCAGCAAACGCTGCAGACACAGTTACTTACCTGAAAAAGACAAACACAATCGATTAGCAACACGTGGCTTTGCACGATCACTTGATTAATTCGTTTAACTTCTTTATTAATTGTGCAGGTAGCATGCATAATCATCGAGTGGGTTGTTGTATGGGTGACGCCCGACACTTGCATTCGGGATATGCCTCGTTCACACCTCTGCCAGCTGTCCTGACAGATAAGTCGTGGATACGATGATAACTCGACTAGGCCACTACTGTTTCCTTGTAAATCCTTTCCATGTAATATGTTTTCTTTCGGGTAATTCCCCGGCGTCTGAGTTCTAATAGCCGACGTTTCGGAACCCTCTATCAGCTCCACCTTCATAGGTAGGTGGATAAAGTATACTTCATCCACCTACCTATGAAGATGGAACTGATACAGCCACCTACCTATGAAGGTGGAACTGATAGAGGGTTCCGAAACGTCGGCTATTAGAACTCAGACGCCGGAGAACTACCCAAAAGAAAACATATTACATATAGAATACGGCGAAAGCTTAAAATCAAGAAATCCTTTCCAGTTTATTAATCATTTGGCGTCCCACAATTCGACGTTACTGAATCTAAGTTACTGAGAGTGCCGTCAAGTAAGCCACAAAAAAAACGTGTACTATTATGCTAGTAATTTTTCCCCTTATACAGGGGTGCTGATAAGTCCTTAGTCCGACCAGGAAGGAAACAAGCTAATGTTTCTGTCAAAATGGCGTGAATTTCCTTCGGCGCCTTGCCTTGCAGGAAAAAAAAACCTGATGACATCTCGCGTCTCGATGTTGTTGAAATCGGCCGCGTCCCTGACATGCTTCCGAGCTTGTTTCCTTCCTGGCCAGGCTAAGGACTTACCAGCACCCCAGTAATAAAAAATAAACTCCAATCTACTACGCATCCCCATTAACCAAATAATGAAGATTTTCTAACGTCATTTGTTACATTTCTAAACTTCAAACCTCAAGACTTTTCCTAATGCAAGACATCGACTAAGCAACGTTAACGCACATCTGGAATTAATTTTCTGATCTGGTAATTCTTAACGAAAGTTTCATAAAGCGCAGTACTGCAAGTTAAATTGTTGCAGAAATGTAGAAAAATTAGTCAGAAAATGGGATAAAATGGCGTGTAATTTCCTAAACAGACAAGTTACACTGATTGTTATTATATCAGGGGAATTCACCGCCAACCGATTATCACTTCGCTGAAGCAAATTTTGGCTGCCACAGATTTAACGTTGACTGCGAGGTGCAAACGATTGTGACATGATGGCTGATAAAACAGGATACAGAGATTCATCAACAAAGAAGATCGTCCAACAACATGATAAATGCCTCAGCTTTGGTGCAGAGGTATGTGGAAAATTGGGGAGGGGTAGAAACAGTAAAATTAAATCTGAATTGTTATCATAGCCAAAAGAAACCAAAACATAAGTACTGTAAACATTTCTCCTGACAGTCTTGTATTATTGTCCTCACTCACAGGCATACCATCCACGAGGCCGTCTGTCTGTTGGTGTAAGACGCTCAAACGTATTTTTCGAAAGCCGTTCTTTGACTATGCCTGACTCGGCCGTGTGGTATGTTAGTTATCCTGCGTTCCTTACCTCACTTTATTTTGTCGTTTGCAGCGCTGATACGGTACAGCCCAGCTTCGGCAGATTGTATCTATCACATCTTCCCATATTCCGAAGAACAATCTTAGTTAGCAGTCATCAAAATTCCTGCACACTTCTAACTTACTCATTACCGCAACCACAAATTAAAGGATTTAACACTGCAAACAACAACGGTGACTTGCGTGTATCACACGATCCGACAATAAAAACTCTGCACTTCGTCCACACAGTGCACGGTCGTCGTATAATTCTTAGTTATGAAACTTAACTTTTTTTCTGATCAGCGATAGTTGAATTCTTGTACGGCACGTTGATGAGCGTCGTGCTTCAAAGCGTCGAATTACACGATCTTCGACACGAAAGTTATTCTGCAATATCAACAAAGGTCTCCCGAATGTACGCGGAGAATATCGAAGCCTCAAATTCTCGACATTGCTTCACGAAAGTTCCTCCTGCCAGGGACTGGTTAGTTGACATGAAATCTATATCTGCATAATGCAAAATGAAGAGTCTGAAGTTCTTACGGCGGAGACTAGGTAGATTGCTTTATTCTGAAATATGACGCCGTGTATCTTGGTAGAAAAGTGCCACTGTTTCGGAGGAATATGTGTCCATCCACTGGGTGGCACTGAAGATAGAGAGAAAACGTTCCTCCAAACCGTTGATATCTACAAAACTACACAACGCCACAGCTCAACAAGACAGTGATCTTCAACTAGCATGCGCGTTATTTAATTAGTGTGCCTAGTGCACTTTGTGAAAGAAGAAATTTTAGGTCAATAGCTTGAATAAAAATCTTTCGAAGTGTCATGGCACTGGCACCGTGGCTCTGAAAAGGAATGGCAACGAAACAACAGTGGAAGATGATGAAGGGAACTGGAAACCTACCGGCACACCATGAGTACAGAAAGAGTGTGAGAAAGGCGAGGAACAATTCGGGAATGAGAAAAGGATCAGAAGAACAAAATCAGAGAGAATAATAGAAAAGGAAAAGGTACAGAGGAGATCGAATAGGAAAAGACAAGATGGAACACAGAAAGGAAAGGAAAAGGAGGGACTAGGAAGAATTAGATTAAGAGGAGAAAGAAAGTAATGTGAATGCTAAGAGACAGATCAGGAGTAAGAAGAGGATAACCAAAAGACAGAGCTGGAAGACAAATATAATTATTATGATAAAGATAACTAATAATAAGTAATAATAATAATAATAGATAGGGTGGAAGACAAGAAAAATAAACAAGTCAGGAGAAGGAGGAGGCAAGGATTTTCAATCAACATTCTGTAGCACAATGTTACTACACTTCCCCTCCCCATTCGCATTTTATGTGGAAATTGATGCGAATCTTAGGTCACATCACGATTAGACCCAAGCAGCTCTACCACACCGGAAGTGAAAAACTCGAAATTAACCGCGATTCTTTTCACAGAAAATAAATGAAAGAGTACCAGCAGAGGTATAAATTGGCAATTAATTTTGATACCTAGGCACTTCCAGGCACTACCACTGTGCCAATGACACGGCCGTCTGCGGCGACGCAGTGACAATCCCTGATATGCTGTAATATGTTCGAGGGTGTGCATTGAATGTTATTACAATAAAATAACTTACAGAATTCATGAAATAACATTTGTTGCACAACCTCAACACAGACTTTTGTTCCCTGTATAGGCAACCCCAGTTACAAGACATATATTTGTAGATTCTGTATACCTAGACATAAATAGATATACACAGAAATGCACCCGTCACTCCATCTAGCCACCCAACAAAGTAACCAACCAATCAAGTAAGTCATAAATTTATGATACAAATAACAAATGATAGAAATAATTCTGTTGCTAATGAAAGCGAAATGTTAACGCACTCATACACAGCGGCACGCCAATGGATCGGGTGGTAAGCCTGTTCAATCCTATATATATGTGTGTGTGTGTGTGTGTGTGTGTGTGTGTGTTCACAGCCTATGTCTGAGATTCATTTTAGTATCATCCTCCGTAATAAACCTAGATCTTCCGAGCGAAGTCTTCCCTAGGGATTTTAAAAGTACTGCTTACTTCCACGAAGAGCGTCAATCTAATCTCTTTAGCCATTTTGAAACAATATCTCTTACTAATAATATTAGGTAATTACTAGTAATAAAGGGCTGATTACACTTATTACATTCTCAGATTTATTGTTACGCCATTTTCTTAGATCTAAATATTCATTTCGTGATTTAGTTGGTTTCAGAATCTCTACACCCCAATGTCGTGACAAAGAGCAGAACATTTGATAAAATAATACGCGTAGTGGGGAATCTAACACCACAAGATGAAAATGATTCTGCTCGCATCTAGAAGCTTTAAGTTGAGAAGCTTGATGGGTACTCCGACCGCTTTCACTTCTCATATTACCTCAGCTGTACACCTTTTATGGACAGAATCCTCCAATTCGAACTAATTGTCGCATGTAACGTAATCACCCTTGGCCAGACGGCGGACAAGCTCGGCACTGAATCCTCAAATAACAGTCTGGAAGCTATTTGGAAGTCGTTACCGAAGAATATATGACGCTCCCGAACAAATTAGTCCGTAACGCGACATCTCAGGCTCTCACAGCTTGTTGATGAAGATTCAAGCCTTCTGGGAGGTTACACTCTTCTAGGACTGCCCTTTCCTGCAGACGGAGGCCCTACGTCCAGAAATGTCGATAGCTACCAACAGACATGGCGAAACATTCCAGAATATTTGAACCGCTATCACCTATACTGGTATATCTCTGTCAATAACGTGACTGGCTGTGACAACGGAAAGAGAAGACGATTTATTTTCACCTCCAGTGTGGCCAGACCGACTCAGGGACCTTCCAAGCTGCCAATTCTACATGTGTAAGAACTGAACACAAAATAAGCTTGAAGCTTAAGGATGCTCCTCACTGTTCCCTGCATCCCTGAATGCCTTTGATGCCTGGTTCGGATTGCAGCTCAGGTGTCGGCTACCCTGATCGAGTTACGACTTAATAATAGCTACTGCTGATTCCAGAGTAAGTAACGAAATGTGTATCATAATTAACACTGATAATAACGGGACATTTAAAAAAAAAGCGTTCATAGCAAGTGACCAGCAGTTTTGTTAACAGCTAATCGTACTGCTAATGTATCTGATCTTTCGCAGTCCCTCCACGCAAATGCCGGGAGAGTACTTCGATTAGGCTACAGCCGCTTCCTTCCAAACCCTTTCCAATTCATCATTCATCCTACCTATGGCCCCAGTTGCTGACTGCTTCGTAAAATAAACCACAAGAAGGAAGCAACACCGGCAAGTTAATCGACAAAACGTGGGTGGAGAGCTTCAGGATAACCGAGCAAGAACTATAGTGAATTCGGTCGCTATCTGCCCCCGTCGACGAAGCTTGCCAAAGTGAAGTGCTGAGTACGACGGGAAATGAAGGCGATGGAGAGGAGAGAGAGGGAGGGAGGGACTGATTTACGGGCCCGTAGCTGGCCAGCACCTGACGCAAAGGGTAGACATGTTGGTTAACGAATGAACTAACGAAGCAGCCGAACTAACGACCCAAGATCCCAGATCCAAGCAGCAAAAGCCATGCATTATGTACGCTCCTGACAACGGACAGGGTCACCCAGAGGCAAAAAAAAAAAAGTATCTGTCTCGGTGGAACGGTTAGCTAATCCTCCTCTCAGAAAATCACAATCCAGCTGGTCTGGTTCATCGTTTATTTATTAGTGTGTTGTCAAGTACACTGGCTGCACTAAGATCGTGGTTTGATGATGGGCACTAGCGTCAGCGTTGTGAATGCAAATAGTATGCAACCACAGGCTAATAACAAAGCAGAAGAACAAAATGAGAAACGACGATGAAAAAAGGAGGGGGAAGAAGAAGAGTGTTTATATTGTACACATTTAGAAGTGAACAGATTTAAATGACATGTAACACTGAATGCAAACTAATAATTGTCCGGCAGGTATAATCTCGGTTCCTATCGGTCTATTAAAGCAGGCAGCTGCAAGATAAGCTTCCAGAGGTCCACCCAGCCTTCTATTCAAAGGGTACAGGAGACCCTTTCATCGGGGGGTAAAGTGACCGGGGCGTGAAGCTCCACCTAGTACCGAGGGTAAGAATGAGAGAAGCTATAGCTCCCGTCCCCCCATGTGGCTTCATGGCGTGTAACGGAAAACTTTACTACTACCTTGTAGGTCTGTTAGGCCTCACCTCCAACTTCACGTACAACGCAAACAGGGGGCCAACAATGTCCTCAGAAACAGCTTACCATACACTGGGTCTGTATGTAGCATAAATCATAAGGCTAGATAATAAGATCAACAACGTTTTATTTAACATGTTTCTGATGCGCTAAATAGGTAACGAAATACACGGGCTATTTCTTTCTGGCATTACACAGTGTGGTGTTTAGTGTAATTAATAATGCAATAATATATTGAGGCCAGTATCTAAATACGACAGAATGTTTGGACCAATAGGGTAAGTAATGTCGAACGAAGCACTTTAAATATTGTTTTTAACTTACCACTGCAAAACTGACTGACAAACCTCTTATTCTCTACCGGTTCCATTACACGAGCAAGCAAACCTTCAGATTACAGCACCAGTAGTCACACAGTTCCAAGAAGCGGCAAGTTCCATTTCATCAGCTACTTTGTCAGGGTTTACTTACAAATGCCCACTATTCTACTAGATAGATGTCAAATTGATCCTTATTGACCCAAGTGCTCGAACGATAATTCTGTTTTAGGGCAGCATATTCGCCACAAACACTGTCATTGTTTGTCAAGCCATTAATTTACTAATTAATATTAATTGATCTATGCCATTAGTACTTAACACTGGTTCGTACAGTGTCCATCGAAAGATGAATTACAAAACTGGATATGGATGGAGGTATAAATCACCACAACAACCAGAGCACAGACTGATGACAAAATAACGACGTAGCATGAGTAAAAATTGTAATTTACTGGCGATTATATTAAAGAAAACACACAGCATAGCTGGTAAGCCAGAATACTAAACTCACTATGTGCCGAACAACATGTGTTCGCTTCCAGATAACGTTGGAAAATGTCTCTTTTCCAACATTCAGACTGGACATTTTGACTAGCGTGTTAACTTAAGGAACCTCGCATCGAATCAGTAATTCCAAAAATTTTGAGTACATTCTTGAACGTTGCACTTGCAATTTAAAATTCAAGACATATCTTTGCATTCTTTACTCACATTACTTGTCGACAAGACGAAATATTTAACCACAGCATAACACATAAAACACAATGACTGAAAAACAGTCATTATGGTCATACACAATTTTGAAAATGAACAAGAAAGAAATGGTGTGCACATATTTCCCTAATGCATGCTTTACTTTCTCCGTATTTTCAGTATCAAATCGAAGACCTGAAGAATAAAATACATAAAACCATAATTTTCCACTCTCATATGTTCTGTCGTACGGCGTGCACGAACTGACTGCAATGGGGATCATTTCTGTCCTTCCATTCAAACGATTCAACTACAGAACACCCTGGGCGGAATGCAATAAAATTTCACAGGCACATTAAGGGCCCTTAAAGGCTGCAGGATCACTCCGTTTTCATAAAGACCGACATAATAGAAGCACAACATATTTTCCTCAAGCAGTATTACACAAACATAGCCACTGAAGTCGGTGGACTGGGGACCAAACTTTTTCGTCTCTCGCTCTAAGAGAAGGTATACGCTGAGGGTGTTGACGACAGAATTTGGACCTACGAGAAGAGAAATGGAAGGGTCGAGAATATTGCATTAACAGGAAGCTTCATAGTTCAAACTACTCTGCACTTAAATACTGCAGCGCGACGAAGTTCAGAGACACGTGTTGGGCATAACTGGTACACTTAACATGTATGGAACAAATGAGAAATTAATGTAAAAATGTGCACCGGAATGAAAGTTCTGAACAGAGCGCAAGTAGCAGGCTCCTGTAATAAGGGCTGGCATTTCAGAAAAGCAGTGAGTTGGCAACCAGTTCATTAACTATAGCGAAGTAGCAGGCTCCTGTAATAAGGGCTGGCATTTCAGAAAAGCAGTGACTTAGCAACCAGTTCACTAACCATAGCGAAGTAGCAGGCTCCTGTAATAAGGGCTGGCATTTCAGAAAAGCAGTGACTTAGCAACCAGTTCACTAACCATAGTGCAGCAGCAGGTTCCTGTAATAAGGGCTGGCATTTCATAAAAGAAGTGACTTAGCAACCAGTTCACTAACCATAGCGCAGTAGCAGGCTCCTGTAATAAGGGCTGGCATTTCATAAAAGAAGTGACTTAGCAAAC
>Ga0131853_10009944_pt1:15000-17420 | contig 17420 bp, 15 predicted proteins | sample TergutLab28metaG_FD_92764 | JGI IMG/M metagenome (GOLD analysis project Ga0131853, IMG submission 92764) | Labiotermes labralis P1 segment gut microbial communities from Petit-Saut dam, French Guiana - Lab288 P1 (version 2) (version 2) | ecosystem: Host-associated > Arthropoda... | reverse complement strand
CCAACAGCAGGATTGCATTTATAGGCAGGTTACGCAAACAAACAAAAAAAATTCAATACAAATTACTAATTGTGTGAAGTGGTTAGTCTCCTGCAGCTGCAACGGGGTAAAAACACGTGCCGAACGTATCGGTGTATCGGCGACAAACTTTATCGACTTCGTAAGTTACCGTGAAAACAAAGATCACAACGAAACTGGACTCCCTATACAGAACTTTTATCATAAGCAACTCAACATGTCGATAAGTTTTCATTCCCTGTGTCAATTACGCATTTCGTAAGCCACAGAGACAAACACTACAGTTACATTTTCGTGATAAAATTACTGTCTATACATCAAACGGTGAAGAACATACGACACCTATTTCCAGCAACCCAACCTAAGAAGTCGGTCTAGAAATAACAGAAGAGATAAGCGACAAAATCATTATATCAGTGAAAGCAAATACATATTTTTAAAACACATACAGTTCCAGTGCATGAAATCGGAGTTTCCCTCACATGAGTGACTATGAAGAACAGTTTTTCTGAATGCGACGCAGTGCGGTGTGAAGAAATATACCAACCTGCTGCCTCCAGCTTCTAGATAGAAAACTACTGTACATACAGTAGGCAGCAAACGTTGGTATTAACCGCTAACAGACTACGCAGCGACAAAAGCCAACATTCTACACAGTTCAAGTGTCTCAAAAACAATAGTACCAGACGATAATGCATAAAAATATAACACACGGCCAAATAATATATGACACGTGTCAGCGGGGCCGATGACGACAGAAAACGGCCTTCCTCCGCTTATCGGTGGTGCGAAAAAATAGACGACTATTCGTGTCTATGGCTAATAGCACTTCGCAGTAACATGAGAAACAATAGTGATGGATGCGAATGAGGTACATGATATATTCAACCTGCATTCATTGATTCTAACAGAACACTTTCATGCCGATAAATATTACATGAGTCGCTGATAAGCGTTAAGTATAAGTAGCAAGTGTCGCGTAGCAGTTTATCTATGACATAAAAAATTATTAGCACTTATTTGCACTCGGCTGGTAATGGGAAGTACCTCGCCGATCTCTACATTAAGTAAAGGCCGAACAATATTCCAGTTTCCGAGGCCACTGACTAATTTTCACGGCATACCTGCATCGATACATGTGTCAGTGGTGGATTTGCGAAACAGATCTTCGACAAGTGAAAAACTGCTGCGGTCACCTTCGCTCTGCGAAATTTAACCCTTAACCCGCTAACGTGGAAAACATGGTGAGCTCCTCATAATGCCAGCAGATGGCAGATAGGATTTACCTCGGCGTTTAATGGGTTAAAACATGACGCGAGATAGAATTTTCAGCTGGATATCTGTGTAACACTGGTCTGAGCTGCCAGTAAGAAATTGTCACAGACCATACACATAATATAAATTATGCGATAAATTTCGCCCTCGGCCTCTTCTGTGCCACTTAATTCGAATATCTATCCGATATGGCCATCTTCCGCCAAACCTTCCATCCCCAATCTGCAAAAAAAACAACTACAAACACGACACTTCCAAAAAATATCGACGAATACAACTGTCGTGCTTAATACTGTATACACAAAACACAGACTTTCATTTCCAGGTCATACGATTACAGCTACCCCTTGCTGAATATCGGTGTGTTACATGACTAAATAAACGTACACCAACTCCATGGAGCAGTCCTTATTCAAAAACTGACAGTGTTCACAACAAACCGTCAATGGAACCCATCCGAAGCAAATAAGCCCTCCCCACATTCCAGTCAAGAGGGTAAAGTTTTGTCTGCTTATGCCATATATTCCTCCAACCTCGGCGCTGCACTGAGGTGAGTGGTCAACTTCATGTCCCGGGCCGCTTTAACCCCTTGAAAAGAAACCGGGTACCCAACTGAATAGGAGGGGAGTCCAGCCAGTAGCCTAGTCACTACACCGACTACGCTATCCCGAATCAACCACTCCTTAATACTATTTCTCTTTTTTAATATTGTAACATCAGAGTGTATCTTCCAATCTACGACTGCGCCTCCCAACTAACATCTTCCCCTTCGATATTCCAACTACGATTCCCACCATTCGATTTTATTTTTAACCACCCCTCCATTTCTTCCTCTTCTTAGGTCTTAGTAACCTCCATAGCACTTTGATATCCGACACGCGCAGATCAAACTTAAGTGCAAATAAGAACGTGTGTAAACAGGTGCACTTCAAAACCAGTTGCTTGTGTAATTTCATGACGTCCGCGTAACCGAAATGTCGCTGTGTTCTCAAGGGCCTTCTTTCAATTTCCCTTTGTCTGAACACAGAACACACTCCTGGGATACAAACATAACATTCTGAACTAGCACTATATAAACACAAACGTAAGAGATATACACGTACAAATACAAGAATCCAATAAAAGAC
>Ga0131853_10009944_pt1:0-10000 | contig 17420 bp, 15 predicted proteins | sample TergutLab28metaG_FD_92764 | JGI IMG/M metagenome (GOLD analysis project Ga0131853, IMG submission 92764) | Labiotermes labralis P1 segment gut microbial communities from Petit-Saut dam, French Guiana - Lab288 P1 (version 2) (version 2) | ecosystem: Host-associated > Arthropoda: Insects... | reverse complement strand
GGAAACGGTAATTTGCTACAGATATGGAACTGGATGGTGGCAGCAAGAAAGGGTAGGTTGGAGGAAGGATATCGGGGAGGCCATGGCACCAAAAAAACAGCCCAAGGGGCCGTATTAGTAATACGTTGTTGTTGTTTGTGGTGGTGGTGGTGGTGGTGGTGGTGGTGGTGGTGGTGGTGGTGGTGGTGGTAGTAGTAGTAGTAGTAGTAGTAGTAGTAGTAGTAGTAGTAGTAGTAGTAGTAGCAGCAGCAGACTGTTTAAATATATCTTTACCTATACTTGAGTGCGTATCATTCACAAGCGTAATTACGCCCGAGAATAATTAACAGTACGATAAACTTCGAATCGCTCTACGACGACTCACACTTCTCAGAAACACTCCCAAACTGTTCTCGGTATTTACTGCCCGTAAACGTCGCAGACATGCCAGAGGTGGCATCTCCTTGAAATAGTCTTCGACGCAGACAAAAAGTTGATGTTAGTAACACGTCCCAGGCACACACATTTCCCCTACAAGTAACAACGTAAGCGGAGAGAACTGGCTCAAGATCGTGTCCGACGGACCTTGGTACTCGCGCTGTTGATCCACCGTTAGTCAGCCAGACAAAGATTCTTCAGGTCTCGTCTCTGCTTATCCGCACAGTAGGAATCAGCTGGGAAACTACTTGTACACGTCGAATAATGGAAGTTCTGTGTAGACGTCTGGCAAGAACAGAATGAAAATGTTTTACGCCAGATGCGAAAAACGTACATGTCATACCCACTGTGTTCTTGGCCGGCTGTTTCAACGGCGCGCCCACACAGTCATATTCCACAGTCGATCCATCGTGATTCACTTATCAAATTGTATGTTACGTCATGCGACAAGGAGGAGGACACCACCGCACATGTTCCTATATCCATGGCGAACCGTTTAGGAGTTCTTTCTATTGCTCAAATGTCTAATTAAATAGTCTTAAAAGCTATATATCTCCTTTGTTTGGATTCGGATGCTCGAACTTAAACATAAACTGCAATGCAACGTTGCACTTTCAACCATAAACCTGGAAGTATTTGAAAACAAGAGATCCTAAATGTTGTATTAAGACTCTATTACTGACATACAATGCACACGGCTATTCACGGACCTAATTTTTTTCTTCCTGGCGGCCTGCTGGACTATTCGGTTTTTCCCATTGCTTTCGAATAAATAAAAACCACTGTATTGTATACATTTTTTGACAAGGGTTTTACACGTGTAAAATAAAAAATATCCATTAAGACGTTTCCCACTATCATCCAATATTAAAAAAACACGACGTTTCAGAAGCTACCTGCTTCCGTCTTCTGGAGAAACCACCTGAAGAATGTAGCTGCCGAAACGTAGTGCCTGTTTTTGAAGAGTGGTGACAACTGAAAAGCCCACTGACTGTTGCTGATATTATTCAAATGGCAACAACGTTTACATGACACATAAAATACGACATGCCCACAAGCCAGCCGGTAACCAGTGACCGCGCGGTCTATGACGTAGATCTGCGGCCGCTCGCCTGCTGGAATTGTGGGCTCGAATTCCGTTGAGGGCATGGATGTTTGCTGTGAGTGTTGTGTGTTGTCAGACAGACGTCTCACCTTGGTACGTCCGGAACGCTGGCCTCCATAGACACCTCAAAATGGAAATGGTTACGGCAGAAATCAGACGGTGTGCTAGGAAGCATGAGGAGAGGCTACTGCATCACGACAATGTCGAAGCGATCCAGCTGCTCGACACAGTGAGTTACAACGCAGGCTTAAGAGAACAAACCCATTTGAGTTGGTATCATGACCAAAAAACTCCGAACATGAGATAGTTGCATACACACACACACTACTACCAATAGTGCCTGGTAAACTAACCCAAGTTGTTAGTGCAGTTATTACCGTCAACACTGGCCCGATGAAGCGTAAGCATACCAACAGGACAGGCTGAACCGCTAGGTGACGCCTGCATCAAATCAACTTAGCAACTTAGGACAGAATAAAATAACTTGTTAGTCTCTTGACTAGGTGTTATTGTGGGAGGGAGGGGGGGGGTGACGTCTCTGCGGCCAGCTGATCGCTCGTCCACAGTAGTCCAACCGACTGTCGTGCGTCGTTTTGTGCGATCTAGAAACTTCAAGAAAGCGGCCAAGGCCCGCAGCACCATAGGAAAATATATATATATATATATATGTATATATATATAAAACAGCCAAATGCATATCGATATCAAATGTTGCGCGATATGTTATCGATTAATCTACTGAAAAGAAATCGCTACCAAATTTACAATCAATAAATCTCGCAAGAACGCTGAACGCCATCTTACATTACGGTCTACAACACAAAATCTATGCCACCTAAATAGCACACTACCAACAAAGCTGCTCATTCCATGTCACACAGCTACAAATGGAGCTCAGATACGGCGCACGCAGATCTTGACGTCCCCCGTCAATGGGCAAACTTACCGTATATCGTCTGGCAGGAGTCTTCCCCGCTGTCCTCGGAAAAATTTTCTGGTGCTACGACCTGTAAAAATGAGAGAAGAATTCAGTGGGGAATTAAAACAGCAACATAACAGTCTCACAAAACACATCGATCTCGCACAAAGACGCGCCCACAGGAACCAAAACACAGCACGCAAATAAAAGTCGCGGAACGACTGTCGAACTGAGTAAGTTACTCGGGGTGCACCCACACTACTGGAACACGTCTTCAGGCCACAAGGGAAGCTACTCGTCGTCCAACAGCCGATTCACACTATACGTTATGTTTCCGTTCCGACGCGGAACGTCACCGTTCAGGAAAATTTTCTCATGTGTAGTTAAACGGATATGTTCACATTAACAGGAACGTCTCCGTCACGTCTCAGTTCCGTTCCGTCGCCGTTGCCAAGCGAGAATGTTTGACGTGACGGAACGGGTCCGGACCGGTCTGTAGCTGCTCGATTCCGATAATATGAACAGTCTTACGTCTCCTCCACTGAACTTCGAGTGTGTGTATGCAACGAGTGCTGCCTGTTTGTCTTCAGAAACGGATGAAAAATTAATAGAATTGGTGCGTAAAAGTAAGGAATTATACGACATGTCAAATAAGTACAGTGAAAGTGTCTGGAAAGAAAAAAACTGTGGGGACAAATCGGTGAATAGTTGAAAAAATCATGTAAGTTTCAATGTTTTTATTGCTTATTTTGAATTTACTACCATTCTATTAATCACCGAAGTTCCAATGATTAACAAATAACGGAAAAATGCATTCCGTGGCAGTGGGCTGCATATTTGACAGAAATAATCTCCGGCCTCCTATCATGTGCTGTTGTGGAAGGTTAATGAACACGACAGACAGTGTGAACACAGACCATTCTGACGGAACGAAGATGGAACGGTGACGGAACGGAAACGTGACGCATAGTGTAGAATCGGCCGTAATTCATTCGTCCTCCGCTACGTCCGCTAAAAATTACAAGTTAATCCTACTTTCCGTCATCATAAAGTGGATCAAACGGTCCACACGTATGTCTTATATTTGGAAGGGGTCAGATTCAAAATCTCGATTACGTTTAAGGCTATCTTCAGAGCATTTGTAGTCAACTACAGACAATTACCGACATAATCATCTCTCGTTTTTCGCCGGGGTTAGTTTCCAACGCTCCGCGCGAAAAGCGAAAATCCGCGAATAATTGGCTGCCGTCCCCATACAAATGATGTTTTAGAATGTTTAGTGTTCTTTCTAGGCGCGTTCGCAAAATTGCGAAAAGCGACTATTAGCTTCGTCACGTCCGTCTGTCCACCCGCCCGTCCGCACGGAATAACTCGGCTCCCAACGGGCAGATTTTCTTTAAATTTGACATTTGAGGATTCTTCGACAATATGTCACGAAAATTCAAGTTTCATTCAAATCGGACAATAATTAAGGGTACTTTACGTGAATGTCAATATACAATTTTTATCTATCTCGCACGTCTTCTTTGAATTAGATATGTTTCAAACACATGTTATAGAGAATATCATTTTCCTTAAGCTTTTTTTTTTAAGTCGTACCGTTTACGACATAGCAAGGTAAAGCCGTCCCGTTTCAGGCCCGAGGTGCCCAGAGGGTTCCAGGAAGTTAAGGTTCCCAGATTTCGTGACAACGGCACAGGATGGTGGTAGGTTGTCAGCCTTACGAACCGGCCGCCTTTACCCCCAGGAAATACTCCTGGTACTTATTTCTGTTAGAGGATGAGTCGACCCCAGGGCCATAGTGCAATCGGAAGGATTTTATGTCAATGAAAAATTCCAATGACACCATCTGGGATCGAGCCAGCAACCTTCCGATTTGTAGCACAGCACCTTAACCACTGTGCCACCGAGGTCCCCCGTTTAAGACAATATGAAAAAATATTGTACAGCGAGGCAGACCACAGATGACATAACGTCGCAGACGCATTGCATGCTAAGGCTACAGATACACTCAGGTTGTGTAATACTCATGACTTTTTCACAACAACAATGGTTGAACGTACGAGCCTCAATGTTACGTTATACGTGCGTTGCCTGTCTTGTTTTCTTTTCAGACATAATGTGAATGAAGCTGCTTCTTTAGTTTCCTTCAACTCCTTGAAAATCGTGCGATATGGCTCGAAGAAACGTTCGAGTTGTCGACCGATATTCATGCCTCTACTCACTGCAGGTCCCGAGTGCTGTAACGTTACTATTCAACAGACCTCGCGAATTTGTGGAACCGCAAAGTACGAACCCGCGAAAAGCGTGATATGATTGCAGCACCATGAAACTGGTCGTGACTACTTCCTTTCACGTCCATTACACAATTAATAAAATATACCACCGGGAATGGGAGGGGAGGGGGGGGGGGCAGTGAAACCGTTCTAACGGATCACGTTGCATCACCCTTCCTGTAATCCGGACCTCGCGCTTCAAGAATGATATAATGACTACTGTAATACAGCAAGGTACTGCAGTTATGGGGAGAAAAGGTTGATTTTTCTGCATCCAAAGGGTGAACAAAGAACAAACTTTTCTGTTGCTCTCTGCATTAAACAGGTAAGAAAGTACAAGACTATAGTTACAGAGACAAGGAAAATAGGAACGTTTCAGTTCAAGCAACTTACGCAAAGCTTTCTTCTGGTATTTCAGCAACCGCGCCAGACCTTATCAGACCAGTCGCTTATTACTTCTGCATACCATCGCCCAGCACATCTATTCGCACAGCCGTAATTTTAAGCACAGCCCACGCTGTCCAATGTACCTGGGTACTGGGATCGTGTTTGTTGGCTACATATGCGCTGTGTTTATGGTCAAATTTGAAAAATGGAACATCAGTGGTTAAAACTACCTGCACTCGGTCAGGTAGCTAAGGCAGCATTACCGGAGAATAGGAGTTCAATTCCCGGCGTCGACGGAAAAAAATCTCTTCACTACCGCGTTCATACCACTGGCTCTTGGTCAATCCACCCTACTATCAAGTCGGGGGGGGGCTCTTTCTCACATGATGCAATGGCGGGAGAATGAGACTAACCATCCACCCGTCTATCCAGTGTCGAATATTAACACCAAATGGAGACACACCTCCGCATGAAAGTCAACACTCACAGGGAGCTGCAGTGTCGATCCGTTACTTTTTATCTGGCTTGGAATTCTGCGAAATCGGTTTATTTTGCAGTAACATCTTAAGTCTCCTCACTGTCTACGAACCATCAACACATACAACCACAAGCTAATAAGACTGACAACTCCAAGGATACAAGACAACACAGATCAATGCCGCCAAACGATGTTCCAAAATCTGATCCACTGTCATCTGTACGGTAATATCGGCAAATACTTCCGGTCGAACGGTGCGGCATTATCAAGGCATACTTCCAACTGTGAAGGCCTATTCTTTTGGTTATTTTATAACGCTATTTCAACTGCAGAGATTCATACCCCAGTAAGATAAAAAAAGATAGGGAGGGGCCTTAGCTCTCTAGGGACGTTACACGAAGTAGTGTGAGGGAAGGTCTATTTACGTTTCGCAGCTACATATCGGTCCCATCTTCAAGAATAAAAGCACTCCCGCAGGCAGTAACCACCTCCCAACCTACGCCACGTAATATCCAAAAACAGCGAAGACCTCCACTATAAAGCAATGGAAGCCTGAAATCCTACATGATAAAAGATGCCACGAATAGCAGGCTGGCTCTGCGTTAAACATTTATGACCTCCTTTCACGTACAGACTGAATAAGACCAAGAAACAGTTGGACGAGCCGAAAGCCTGTGGAGACCCATACCGAACACATTCCGTATACAGATCGGGAGCGTCACACTGGTCGGTCAATAAGCAACACACAAGTACAACGAACGTCTTGCCTAGCTCAGGAAACCGACGAGCGTTATCACAACTTACACAAAGATATCGCTTGCTATACTCAAACAGACGCCGCCTATTGAGATACGAACTACAGAAACAAGTGACTGCTTGCTGCACCCCGCAATCGGGCCATATGACAACTGGGGCCATTGGCCATCAATCCAGCGGACCGGAAAACAGTAAATATACTATGATCATAACGATGTGAAAACCTAGTAAGAGGAAAACGTTTTGTTTCAAAACGAACTTCTTCAACTGGTGCAAAGCACATGCGATTCACTAGGGGGCAACTGGAGGATGAAAAGGGGAACTACGTGCTTACTATGTTGGATAAAACAGGGTCACCAGTTTATTAAACTGCAGCCCACTCAACCTACCGTCCACACGCGCAGCGGAGCAACGGCCGGAAATGACGAAAGACAGAGTCAGATAAAATAAGGACCCTGTATTACACTTAATGCCAGTGTTTCCCACACTGGGTTCTGCGGAACCCCAGGGTTCCTCAAAGGGGTGTCAGGGGTTCCGAGAAGTTGACAAGTGTAATAGGGGAAAAGTTTTATTGGCAGTCCCAAATCTGTACGTACGAATTAAAATCCGTTTGGCGACGTTCGACACTATCTTTCCGTCACTGCTAGCACGCAATCAACCGCTGCTTCAACCCAGAAGCTTCCTGATTCTGTAGTAAGTCAGCCAGTACAGCTCGCCATAGTGTCGATGTGACAAGCGAAACGATCAGGTTATCATTCAGTCTGAGGTTAGCCGCTGATTTCTTTATATGTAATGAATATAAAAGATTAACAATATCTGGTATTTGACTTACTGCGGACAGATAATGGTTTATCAGTAAGTTCTGTAGCTCTTTTAGGGTTCCATTAGCTAAAACAGACAGGGAAGCATGGGTTTAAATAATTCCGTACCAACAAGATTAATACATGGTGCTACAACGGGGGTTCCACTTCAACTCGGCTGATACGAAACGCGGAGTACACTTCCACGGTTGTTATGGTTACGCAATATTACATACGCAGCAACACGTCACCACAAAATCACGGGTACACTAATTTGCACTTCGCGCACATTATCAGTCGTCAGAGCCGGGAGTTTGGGTGTGCTTCATTAGCAGCACGCTTGAAAATTTACTAAACGCGCACAGTTGGAAATGAAACCAGCACAAAAGCAGCGACATGGGAAGATAAAGAATAGATAGAAGGATAATACTGCAAGACATGAAATAAACAATAGTGACCAGATAATCTGCACCGTACCAACGCCTTACGAAGGGGTGCTGGGAAGTCCTTAGACCGACCTACTTCCCGATGTTGTATGACGGAATCGATAGTGTCGTTGGAAAGTGGGGTATGTTCGTGTGGCGAATTGCAAGTCTTTTCTTGTTACAGAGGCTGAAAATGAAGCACGTCAGGCGACGCGCGCGATTTCAACAACATCGAGACGCTAACAGTCATCTTTTTTTTCCTGCAAGGCAAGGCGCCGAAGGAAATTCACGCCATTCTGACAGTAATATTAGGGTGGGTCCACACTTGTAACGTTACCGCGTAACGTAACACCGTATCGTGACAGTGTGGACGGGACTCGTGACCGCGTAACGCATCAAAAGTTCGTTACGCGGTCACGTTACGGGCTTGTTATGTGCGTTGTCGGTATTTGGCCGTCACATCAAAGGGATGATACGGTTAGGGCCGGAGCAAGTGTGGACGTGCAGCGTGACGCGACACCACCGTCCGCTCCTCTGCCCTTCTTTTCGCGCCTGATGCTTCTGTCTTGAAGAGTGGTGTGAATCTGTAGTGCTGTGCGGTCTCTTGGGCGTTTTGGTAATTGTGAAATGGAGTGGACTGAGGGAAGTGCCAGAGAATTAATCGAACTTTACAAAAAAAAAATTAATAATATGGGACCCAAAGCACCCAATGCATTTTATCAAAATCAGAAAGCAAGATGCATGGGGAGGAACTGGGAAAAGAAACGAACAGACCCGTCGATGAGTGCAAAAAGAAAATGGAGAATTTATTGTCATCTCTCCGACGGGAGAAAATTAAGATGAGGAAAAGCAGTGGAACAGGAAAAGGTGAGTACTTCTAACTGAACTATTTATGTACTTTGGCAATGCCTATATTTTATCGTGACACGAAACAGCTGCATTCTACACGCTGTTAGGCACACTAATTACATGTAAGTGAAAAACCAATCAGGTAAATGAAGGTCTCAGCACATATTTTAAAGAAAACACGTTTTTGTCCACCGATTTTTACAAATATTTATTTCTTTTTGAAGCCTAGGCTTCATGTAATGACACGACCATACAAAATAAGTTTACTAACTAATACGTTTATTAATTAATACTTTACTTTTCTTTACAACAAGAGATGAAGTGTATAAAAGCTCGTGGTTTGCATATGAAAGCCTGGGATTTATAATGGACAAAACGAAACCGCGACAGACACTGAACACGGTAAGTAAAACTCATCACAAAGTTCAGTGTTTGTGAAAGTGTTAAATAAATTTCAAGGCAACGAGGTTTTTCAAAAATATGCCACCTTTAAGCGCAGTCATTTTGCCACTCTACTCTTCCTCCACTCAGGAAATAAGCTGCTAATTCTTCCCTTATTTCTTTCGCCTTCAGACGTGGTTTACGTGCAATCTTTCTAATAGGAAATAAAGAAGTAATATTTTCATTACTCATGGCTCTCCAGCTGCCTTCAATCACTCGACCGTTTTCTTCATAATCAAACGTGCCTGGCGGAGTATAAATTCCTGCCGAATCAGGGCTTCTTCTTAAGAAATTGTGTAAGCAAGCAATAGTCATTGCAACGAGTTGAGCTTTTTCTGGTTCCAAAAGCACAGGTTTACGAAGCACTCGGAACACTGATGACGGAGGCCAAATACATTTTCTACAACTCTTCGGGCTCTGCAGATCCTGTAATTGAAAATTCGTTTTTTGAGTCCTTTGGATGTTGTCCCGGATAAACTTTCATGAGATTCTCGCTTAAAGGAAAAGCTTCATCTCCAATGAAAAAGTATGGAACACTTTTTTCTCTCCCGTTTAAAGGAACCGGCTGAGGAAGACAAAGGTTTTTTTGTTTCTAGTTTCTTATATAGCTCAGTGTTCGTAAAAACGCCGCTGTCAGAAATTCTTCCCGGACATTCTACGTCGACAAACATAAAGTTGTAATTAGCATCCACTAAAGTGAAGAGTACAATACTGAAGGCATTTTTGTAGTTAAAGTATTCACTGGCATTATTTCTTGGACACTGTAGCACCGCATGTTTCCCATCAACAGTCCCCCACTGCATGTGGGAAATTCCACAATGCTTGATACTGCTTTGCCACTGCCAGCCATTCCTGTTCTGTTTTTGGTATCTGAAAACATATAAATTTAGTTAACCGAAATGAAACCTTAAATAATGTTCCTTGCTTACTAATTCAAAACGCTGTACAAAATTTAGGTTTCTGTGACCGTGCATCGTGAGCAAATTGTGAAATGAGAGAGAAAACCAACAAGATGCAACAGATGTTTAACAATATCTCAACATGTTTCGGGCATCATTATGCCCATCTTCAGGAGAACAAGACGTATTACTGCATGTGGTGTGCTGCGCTGTAACAAGCGGGGAAAGTTAGATATTAGCTTTAATGT
>Ga0131853_10009942_pt1 | contig 17422 bp, 13 predicted proteins | sample TergutLab28metaG_FD_92764 | JGI IMG/M metagenome (GOLD analysis project Ga0131853, IMG submission 92764) | Labiotermes labralis P1 segment gut microbial communities from Petit-Saut dam, French Guiana - Lab288 P1 (version 2) (version 2) | ecosystem: Host-associated > Arthropoda: Insects >... | reverse complement strand
GTGGCATGTTGACAAATATAAAATTACATTTAAATTAGTTATCAATCACTGGACTAATGAAATCTTGTAGCATATTGTAGTTTCCTCAGGCCAGCATCTGGGTCTGAGTTTTTTGACACATTCGCGAATATTTTTCTACACAGAATATTTCAACTATAAAACATTTATTCATGAAAATTGCTTGGAAAACTAAAATGACAAATTCCAGGAGAACCTCTCGCGGCCCGGCGGTTGAGGAACACCGATTTAGATGAAGTTTATGCTTCGAATGGTTGACGTACGGATTTCGATTCTGACATCTCCGTGTGCACTACGTAGGTTTAGTTATAGTACGTCATGATGTGGGTGTATGTTTTATATATCTCGGGTTTCCGAAAATATCTGTTAGTCCTACGAGGGATTAATTATTTTTAATTACTGCGTCCAGATAAACTTACACGTGCGTGATTTCAGGATTCCGTCTCGGTGTAGATGAGATCTTCGCTCTTCTGGCATGTTACGCAGCGTACATTGATAGTTGCCGACGTTTGGAGACAACCTATCGGTCCTCTCTTCAGGGGTGGCAGTCCACTTAACTAATGCCAATCTACTCTGCGTGAAATTCCAAAAGAACGAAGATCTCGAACTTAGGTATTTTGTATAAAGTTCTGCTTTGAACATTTCATATGCCATGCCGGAAGGGACATTTGAGCAGGCCGGAGTTCCACGTGTGATGCTGAGTATCGTAACTGAGATGTTCTGTGATCCGGACCGGAACTCGGGCTATGTGCAACACTTCGAAACTGCGTTGTTAATTCCAGTATTTAAGGGCCTCTGGCGTTTAATTCGTTGGATTTTATTGGCAGAACTGTGATACTGCAGGTGTGTTCGTACGTGTAACATCATAATTGTGGTAATACATGAAGGGTCCTCCAGATTTTGGCGAATTGTCTCTTTCAGGTTGCGCCCCCCCCCCACCCCCTCAAAAGTTGAATGTTGTAACCTATCGCCTGGCATGTCGTTTCTTGTACCCATTTGTTTATCGGAGACCTAACATTTTGCAACCTAATAACGTATTATGTCTGTAGAGTTTGTCACATAGACGTGCAGTATAAAGTTGGCTTTGCGTTGTTCTTCATTGCATGGGGTGTTTATGTCGTTCTGTCAGTTACTGAGAGTTCCTTGCGTCGTGTAGTAACCATTTTGAAATAAATTTGATGTAATTTCAACAAATTGTGTCAGTGACTGGTAAAACACAATTTCTGGTTCGCTGAGTGTGTTAAAGACGTGATTTTTCCCGTCTTGTATCCTGATGTTGTAGGTCCTTTTCATCTGCTCAGAGTTAGGAATTGGGGGGGGGGGGATAAAGATTGTCCTGATAATCAGGAAGATAGCCTTGAGGGACAGATTCTACATTAAAATTCATGGGTCGTATTGCATACGGGCATGAAAAATCCGACATTACTGTAGTGAAATACGTTACATCACGATGGCCGATGCGCTCAGAGCAATCCCAATTTCAACGCCCGATTTGGTATGCTTGCTGGGTCCATCCACGCGTGGTTCATTTATGATCATGAAGAGCCTATGCGGTGTTACCGACATTCTTCTGAGATGCTTGCACTGAAATGGACGTATGGTCCCTAATAATTGTGCGCAAGCGGCTTCGTATCCTGTGACGAAGTGACAGTGTTGCCACATTGCATAATTAATGCAGCATGTAATTAAGCGATGAGATGCGTGGAATGTTAGGTGAAATTTTATTTGTTGCTTCTAGTAACAAGAAATTTAGTACGGTTAATAATCTGAATATTTTAAGATTGTAACGTTGTCGCGATTGTTCGAGGTTCACTGTTGTCCGTGTCGATGCGCTGTAGTCAAGGTCCTTTCTATGATGGGCGCAGAGTTTAGTCGAAGTGCGTGTTGCTGTGTACACACATGTCTTTAAGGCATTGCTATGCTTTATTTTAGCCGTTTCTTTTTATATTCTTATCTCTTAACGAGAATGAAGTTTTTTATTTCTCTACATTGTAACATGACAGCTTTTATTCTTTTATTATTGTACTTCTGTTGACAGCGATATTCTCATACAGTGTTATGTACATAGTACGTTCATATTGATACAATGTGTATATCGTACTGTATACGTAATTGTATGTTCTGAATTTTCGTAATCCGTGCAGGCCGAGCTTTTCGGTAATTCGAGGTAGCCTGAGTCCCGTTCACCTCGACTGTAGAAATTTTACTGCATTTTGTTTTCCTTGATTATCTGCGGTCGGGATAGCCTCGTCGGTGTAGTGATTAGGCTACGATGTGGGGGACCCGAGAATCGTGATTCGATTTGGGGCGGGACCAAGAGATTTTCTGTTCGTCACGGCGTCCAGACCGATACTGGAACTCGCCCAGCCTCTTATTAAATGGGTAACCGGGTCTCTTTCCCTAGGAGGAAAGCGGCCAGTGCGTGAGGCCGACAACTCACGTCCATGGTGCTGGGGTTACGGGTGAAGCGTCTTCATAGAGACGCGTAATTAAGTGCAGGGACAAGTTAGCCTTCACCTTTTCTTGCCGTAATGCATACCGTACAGATACCCTCTCGACCCGCGTATTTATTCTTGCTTTGTTTACCGGCGCCGTCAAATAGCACGGATTACATAACATCGGGTGATAGCCTACATGGAATGGTTGACGAATAATGAGTTAGATATGAAGTGGATACAGCCGGTCGTGGTTCGATTTGATGTACGCCCAGTTCTTGTTCTACGCCCTACTTACGTCCCTAAAAAAGTGGGCGTAACTTTAGAAAGGCGCAAATCAAAAATCATATTTCCATTTAAAAGGTTTAAATACATTAAAAGCCAGCAAAAGGGCGTTAAACAGAAAATGAGAGCGCGCAAATTCTGAAGTTTCGTAAATGGCAAAGGGCGTTAAAGCAAAAAGGCGTGAAACAACGCCTTGGTGTACGAGTGCTTTGTGGGAATTTGCCTGGAGAGAGACTGAAGAACAGTGCAGAAATCTCAGCCTTTCGTGCCAGAAGTGAACTGGAACCTCCCGACAGCAGTGGCCGGTTTGTCGGTCTTTGTCTCATAAGACACATAAGCAAACAGAATTAAACAGTCCAAGAAGAGTTAAGACTGCGATTTGACTGCTTGATCTTCAAGATGGCGTCGTTACGATCCTCGGAATGTTGGTAACTGTGATCATTCGACATGGCGCCATATTGCAGGAGACTTTAGTATACAACTGTCCGGTCCGTCCGTACTCATGAAACAGCTCGAGAACCGCTGAGCGAGTTTGGGTGGAATTTGATATTGAGGAGATGAACTATACTTTATCGACCCGTTTCCGGTTTTCGTTAAAATTATACATAAATAACGGATACTAACTGAAGAGTTACACGCGACTCTGCGCATTTCTCGAGCTGTACTCTGGCGGAAGTCACTAGCCATTTATGACGACAGACACTGTTCAAACAAATGTTGAGCAGTATGAACTACACATTTTATGTAAAGTGAATGAACGTGCCGGAATTGTTAACACACTGCATACCTTTACTGGCGTGTGTATTATAGGCAGAGCTGTAATTTGTGTGCTACGTACCGTGTTATTAAAATGAATCTCAGTGAAGTCGGGTCTCCTGATGGGCTCTTGTGAACGCAGTAATGAACCATCATGCTCAACAGAATGTGGATTAGTTTTTGGCCTCTTAAGAACTACTGCTGCATGCAACATAACGTGCTACACTGTTGCCAACCAGTTCACTAAAACACAGTACACAGTATACAGCGAAATCACTTTGAACAACTGTGTGACATGTTAATTACGTGGTAACGTTTATTTTATTTTTACACTGGTGGTACTGTGGTTTTTTAAAATTAAGAATAACTTATAATTGGCATTCAGTTCGGAAAGTTAAAGGAGTTTTGTGTTTTGTGTGACAGACTTTCAGAATTGAAGCCATGTTATAAATATTTCTGTGAGTAAACTTTATTAACTTTTATATAATTGTCAGTCACTGTGTGTAAATAAGAACACTAGTTGCATTTTTCAGTGTAGAACATCGGGCTGTTTACAAGTATGCCCGTGTGCTTAGTTAATTGAATAATTAGAATGAGTGTGAAATTGTGATATGCTAAACGTACAGGAGTTTGACAGATGGACGCATTACCCACGTCAAACACTTTACATGTCACGTAAACAGTGCCCTGTAATGTAGCACGTGGCCAACATCGATCTGAAGGGCGCTATACACTCTCAGTTAAACTGAGCGATTTTACTGTGTGACGTCATACCTGACGGAAAAACTGAGTAAACTGCGCAGTTTTGACAGGCAATAGCGCAGGCCTCAGAACTGTCCTTACCAGTCGTCTTTCACACAGCGAACTGCGCAGTTCACTCAGGGAATCCCACAGTTTCCTCAGTTTACCTGTTTTTATCCACCATAGTCACACGCACAAGACACACAGAACTGACAAAAAAACTGACAAACCTAATGGGAAATCTGTGCTCTGCCAGAGAACATTTAGTTCAGTTTTTCGTGCAGTTTTTTACACATTAAACTGCGCAGTTTAACTTAGGGTGTATGGGGCCCTTTATGTTTTAACAAAAATAGGGTTTTCACATAGTACTTGTTGACAACAGTGTTGTTGAATTATACTAGTTTACAACAAAATATTGTTGCGTATTACTAGTTTACAACAAAATGTTGTTTCATATTACTAGTTTACAACAGAGTGTTGTTGAATGTTACTTGTTCACAGACCTCCAGGAGATGCATGGGGACGAGTTGCGTCTCTGGTTAACCTTCTTGAAAAGTTGGAATATCAGAAGATTGTTCTGGTTACAGGACCCAAAGAAGGTCAGTAGTTACTTGCCTGAACATTTCATTTTGGGCATATTAATGTTCAATTTTGTTTAAGATTTTGTGTGTTTGCTTCCATCTGAAGAGCCGAATGGAAACTTTGATAAATTATATTGTGGGCAAAAGTATTTGATCATATTTTATAGTCTTAGGCTCTTGGCACCCTTAAAGTGAAGTAATATAACCACAGCGCTATTAGAAATGATTAATTGCGTCCTGGTGTGGGTAATTTATTCAGTGGTTGCTTGGTGTTCGTGCAGAAATATTTCCGAGCCAGGTGCCTGAAATCATAATTAGATGGCATATTACATTAATTTCGTTTGATGTACCGGTTTTATTAAGCCCAGGTTCCAAGCCGTGTAACTGATTATGGTTCATTTTTTCCTAAATTACAAAAAAATCTTTTTTTCACAGATTATGAACTTGTAAGACTGCCGGAAGATGCCACATTGTGTGGCTTTACTCCACTAATGTATAACGATCAGGAATCCATCTATACGAGTAAAGAGACTGATATGGTAAGTTTTTTGTCACTGCTTTTTGGAAAGAGTCATTAAGTGATCTGTAAAATGGCGTACAGTAGCCCATGAAACTCCACTTTTAAAAATGCAGTGATTTTTTTAAAATTCTTAAGTGTATTATGTAAGTTCTTGTTCCACACAGCAATTGTTTTGTTTGCACACCACCATATTCATTGAAATGTACTATATATATATATATATATATGTGTGTGTGTGTGTGTGTGTGTGTGTATATATATATTTGCTTCAGTAATGAAATTTGTGTTCTCACAGATGCCAGAAGTAGTTAGTGAAACTTTTATTTGAACTGGTGCAGTGTTTTGTTATTGACAGATGTAATGTTGTAATTCACTGAAGTTAGGTGTGGAATTTGTAGATGTCGTATCTGTCAACACCTGGCTGTTAAATTTAATATTTCGTGTAATATTTTGAATAAGACAGTCATGAGTAGTTTATTTATTGGTTACACTAATAAATTAGTCCTTTAATACAGAAGAGGACTGATATCCGACCTAAAGGGGACCGATAGGTGGTCGGATTACCAGAAGTGTTGGATATTGCGGAAATTCATTTTAAAAAACTGGCCTCAGAAAATTTCTGAATTTGTTTGGGTTTCTTCTGGCTCTTATGTGAAAATAACAGACCAGTAGGATCTGGGTTTTTGAAAGCTTGTGGCTTTTTTACCTTTCCATTATATAAGAGTTTCAATGTGTGTATGCGTAGGCAGTGCAAAACTGTAAATAGCAAGTTGTATGGCTGTGTTGGATAACCATCGATCAGATAATCAGAACTGTTCTGTAATTTATTCCATTTGTGAATAGCAGGTGTAGATAATCCTTAAAGCGTTATGTTAGTCCATATCTTAAGCCTTGCAATATTGTTCAGTACTTCTCATGAATTCCCTTCGCTGTTTATTAAGAGGAAAAGCATGCAGGTATTCACAGTGGGTATTGTTTCAGTCTGTAGTTTTTGGATTTTGACGCTGTGTGTTGTTTTAGTTTGACACTGGCGTTTTGGAGGACCGTGGTGCCTCCATCTTTAGGTTTCAAAGAATTGGGCCCCAGTTGATGGAGAAGTGATGAGGGTGACATTGTGATTGGATTTTTGGTGGCATTGCTAGGAATGTGGCCAGTCATAACCTCGGGACAGGAAGAGATTGCTACTGATAACAAACATTTTCAACACCCAGCGCTTGTGGGTTGAAGTTAGCTCTGTGGGGTCGACAAACTGAGGGCAGTATTTTTAAATTTGATATTATACATGTGAGTTTCTTTTCAACTTATTGCACTATTTCAAATATAGAGGTAATTCGTACATGTTTCGACCATCTTTTTTGTAAGTATATACGTATTTTGTCCTCTTCCACATATGTGTTACTACTTACCAACAACGTCGTAAAAATATAACAACTTTATGTATAATAGTCTTGGGTGACATTGTCCTGTTGCGTTATTTCTCAATACGGTGCAAATTATCCCACCAAACACAACATATAGATCTAGTACAATAGTCTTTCTTTATACACTGTAGCATGTTTTAGCTGTCCAGATCAGCTGTCGTCAGGTTGATGTCAGATACACAAAAAGAAACATCAAGGGAGAGAGGCCTCCCTTTACAGTGTTATGAATTATGACAGCATTATGCCAAAAATGGAATAATACGGTTTTAAACTATTATGTAACCATGTTACAGAATTCGTTAGGTATAATCTATGTGGTACTGTAAATTAAGTGAAATAAAAAGAAGGTAAAATGTGATATTAGGATAAAAGTTAAAAATATGAGTAATTGAAAAGCATTCGCAGCCTATGTTGCTGGAGCAGTGCTTAGCACATTGCGTATATTGACGCAAATCCTCACATCTTGGCTTGTGATAACCTTAAAATGGAACACTCGAGTTGTATTGCTTGTTCTTAGCCGCATATATTTCCAAGTAAAGGGGAGTGAGCGGGACACGTTACGGTGTATCGAGAACAGTCATTGCGGCCCAGAGCTGTCGTATACAAGACGAATAACAACTGTACTATTAAGTTGCGGGATATTGTCTGTCTTGTAAATAATGGAGCTTTTATACATATTCTAACATGTTGCTTACTGAATGTTACTTTATATGTGAATATAGACAACATGGTAGAATGCGTACAGCGTATGGTGGGAGTAGTAGTGTGTATCTGACATTACCTGATGATGGCTGGCCTGGACCGAAACATGTAGTAGTGTGTAATAAAAGACTGCTGTATTAGACCTGTATGTTGTGTTTGGTAGGATAATTAGCACCTTATTTATATATGACTTTTGTGCGACATGTAGTCCTTGAAGATAGCCACAAAAGATGGCTGAAACGTGTAGGAGTTGCCCCTATATTTGATCTAGTGCAATAAGCTGGAAATAAACGTGCTGTTATAAGGACAGTAGTTTCCCTAAATTCACCTGTATCACACTTCAGCATATTTTTCTCACTCCTGTGGCACCAGGAAACATGAAGTTTCATCATGTCATTCTTCTGAAGTTTGGGTTCTGCATTGTAAACCAAAGATTGCAAATACTGCTGAGGATACATGAGCATGATTCAGTAGTTTGCGTAGCAGATTGCAGGAAAATAAAGTAAACTGTTGTATTAACAGCATGTCAGTATCCATACCATTACACCATTGTAGCTGTGTCAATATGCTGCTTTTGTGGGAGTGGAGATTTTTTAAAGTGACATACAGTTCGAGTAATGTGTCTGTTCATACTTATTTTTCAGGAACAGGCTCATGTTGTTTTACGGATCCGAAAAATAGTTTTCTTTGGTACGGTGTTCCTTTGTGGTGTTGATCCTCCTGTCCTAAAGTTACAGAAATTTGATAGTGGATTTAGCGAGTATGTTTCCGTAGTACAGTCATCCAGTCAGGGTTCACCGTCTTCCCTGCATGAGGAGGATCAGGTTAGTATATTTTTATGTTACGTTTTTTGTGACCAATTGTTTTATTACCCTTTGACTGTTAACCCTCAGCACTGTGCTGACATGCTATATGGTTAATGATACAGTGTCTTGGGGGATGACTCCACTGTTTTGTGTTTTTAGTATGTTCACTGCCAGTGTGACTCAGAATGTATGGCATCCGATGATTGATTGATTGATTGATCGATCGATCGACCGATTGGTTGACGTATAGTAATGAGGAATTGAGAAGAGTATGGAAGGAAGCAGTCATGGCCTTTTTTGCAGTTCTGTTCTGGCATTTGCTTGCAGTGACTGAAAGAGAACCCAGAAACCTCAGGATAGTTAGTGTCCTGGCGGAGATTCGAACTGGGCTCCTTGTATGCAAGTCAGAAACATAACTGCTTCATCCAGACTTGCTTTATTTGGGGCCAGATAATTTGCTGGGTTTGGCAGGTAGTACTTGCCCAACAAACTATGTGGCATCACATTCCAGAATACTTGTAAAATTTTTTATTTTTGAAGCATATGTTACATGTTATTTATTACTTTTTTCCTGTATTCTGTGTGGCACGTGTTTACGGTATTTCAGGTCATCTTTTTCAAAGAATTTAACCCTGATTTTATGAAGAACGGGAGCTGTTTCTTGCCCTGTGGGTAGTTTAAATAAATGTTAAGTGTCAAGATTCTCAATTTTTCATTTCAGAGCGATTCAGAATTGGTTGTGGAAAGCTTTAGTGAGGATGAAGATGGAGATAAAACTGTTGACAAGGAGAGTAAAAAGGAACCAGATTTATCTGTTTCGGACAAGGAGTTGGATCCTAGCACAGTTGTAGCACCCGTGGAAATACAGAATCTTTTACACAGAAAGGAGGAACTGGAGAAACGACATCGTAGGCAGGAAAGGCATCGTCAGCGAGTGCAGGTAGGGCACTCATCTGTTGTGTTTCTTTTTGGGAATTGCCACTTGCTACACAGTTTATACTGCAGGTTGAAGCTGACTGCAGCACATCAAAATGTAAAAGTATTGTATGTTGGAATCAGAAGGAAATAAGTGTTGAATGTTTATGGTGTCATATGTCATGTTGAAATGTTACGAGTAGTAAGTGGAAATGGCTTTTCAGAACGAGGTAGATGCTCATTGTTATGCTTTAATGATGTGGGGGGTTTTGTTTCTTGTTTCACTTACCTCTTGTTGACTGTATAGGGATATACAACAAGTGTGTGTTGCCATGGTAGGTTTTCAGCTGACTGTTCCTGGCCAACCACACGTGATACAAGAATGAAACAAGCAACAAATGAAAGAGTAGCCCTCATGGCTTTACCTCTCTACTTAAATCTTAGTTAACCTTTTGGCGCCGGAATTATTTTTTTAATTTTAGCACACCCTGTATATAAAATGTGAATAATACGGGAACCAAATACGTTAGAATTATGAAACAAACTGCACTTTGAAGGAAAAAACGGAGATTATATACCATGTTTAAAATATTCAGTACCTTTATTTGTTGAATAAATATATAAAATGCAACGTTTAGAGGTTAGCGGTGCGGCGCGACCCCTATAGGGGCCGTTAGGCGTCAAAGGGGTACTCCATTGGTCACTCGGCAGACGTCTGGTCGGTACTCGGACTTCAGTAGATGCTCCATTGGTCACTCGGTAGACGTGTAGTCGGTACTCAGTTTTCAGTAGGTACTCCATTGGTCACTCAGTAGACGTCTATTCGGTACTCGGACTTCAGTAGGTGCTCCATTGGTCACTCGGTAGACGTATAGTCGGTACTCGGATTTCAGTAGGTACTCCATTGATCACTCGGCAGACGTCTGGTCGGTACTCGGACTTCAGTAGATGCTCCATTGGTCACTCGGCAGACGTCTAGTCTATACTCTGACTTCAGTAGTACTCCACTGGTCACTCGGTAGACGTCTAGTAGGTACTCGGACTTCAGTAGGTACTCCATTGGTCACTCGGCAGACGTCTAGCCGGTACTCAGATTTCAGTAGGTACTCCATTGGTCACTTGGTAGACGTATAGTCGGTACTCGGATTTCAGTAGGTACTCCATTGGTCACTCGGCAGACGTCTGGTCGGTACTCGGACTTCAGTAGATGCTCCATTGGTCACTCGGCAGACGTCTAGTCTGTACTCTGACTTCAGTAGTACTCCACTGGTCACTCGGTAGACGTCTAGTAGGTACTCGGACTTCAGTAGGTACTCCATTGGTCACTCGGCAGACGTCTAGTCGGTACACAGATTACAGTAAGTGTTCCATTGGTCGCTCAACAGACGTTTATTCAGTGCTGCACTTTCAGTAGACGCTGCATTTTTCGCTCAGCAGACATCTATTCAGTACTCCTATTCTAGTTACACTATTGACAGTTTGTGGAGTGTCAGGTACAAGAGCATTCCTGATCCCATGTTGTAAATGAAGGAGGTCTTTCTGTGGTTTAATATACGTTCTTTGTTGACGTATCCTCAATGGTGAACGCCAAAGGGGCGAGGTCTGAGGAGTACAAGGCCACTGTTTCTGTCCTGCTGTCTGAATCCACCTGTGTGAAAAACACAGTTCCTCCACGAAGTGTTCAGACAGACATATCTGTACTTGCTAATGCTGCACATGAAAACAATTTGCAGATTTTGGAAACTGCCTTCGGGAACAGGTTCAATTGTAGACAGTAAGGGAACAAGTAGAGCACACGTTTTGACTGAAGAAAGGCTGTACAAAATTAGTGCTAGTAGAAGGAGACACAATCAAGAGACGTTTTGGTGCGACTTGTACAGCAGATGAATTTGTCTACATCATTACCACAAACTTCAACAAAACATCCACATTTTTATCCGTATAAGATAACCTTCGGTCACAAACTATAAAGAAGCATATCACGAACGAAAACTGAGTTCTGTGAACTGGTAGAGGTTTATTCCACAGAAGCTGATCATGCACAGTTTCTGGTTAGCATTGGTTTCATTTCAGCGTGTACGTATACTCTCAGAATGACAGGTTTTGGGTTTTAGGAGCGTTCGCAAAATTGTGAAAAGCGATTATTAGCTTCTTCATGTCTGCCCGTCCACCCGCATGGAACAACTCGGTTCCCACTGGACAGATTTTCATGAAATTTGATACTTTAGTTTTCACATTTCTGTGGAGAAGAATCAAGTTTCATTAAAATCTGACAAGAATACCGAGTACTTTGCACGAAGACCTGTGTTCATTTATGATCATACCTCGCTCAGTTCTTCGTAGAATGAGAAAATTTTGAGACAAAAGTTGTAGATAAAATCAAAACATTTTATGTACAATAACTTCTGTCTACAATCGTGCCGTTTAGGGGATAAGGTGGAAGAATACTGTAGAGCCGGACAGGCCACAGGTGACAATATGGCGCATGCACATTGCGTGCTGGTTACCTAAGGCTACAAACGTACTCTTTGAATATATAATAAGAACGTCTTTTTCGCTTTTCCACAGCAACAGTGGTTATATGAACGCACCTCAATGTTGTGTTATTCATATATGTCCTGTCTTGTTCCTGAAATGTTATGTTAACCCATGGAGTGCCTTTGCGTGCTGTTTGTGCTCTTTAACAATGCCCCTTGCAGGGAAGCATCTCGTAATTTGACCTTATGTCGACGGAGATTCTGATATGTGCTGGTCGTCTGGCAGTCTCATTACCCTCACGAATAATAACGCAGACGACAGCGCGTGTAGTAGAAGAAATTGCAAGCTGTAATTTGGCCTCTTTTTTTTTTTTTTTCTGTGTCTGAGCCTTATATATTGTGTAAGTTATCTGAAGTGGGTTCAATAGTACATGGATCATGGATGGAATCTTTTCTGTGCTGACTGGGGAGTAAATTGATTCTAAAACCGATTAATTTTTTTTCGTAAGATTTTTTTATTTTGCTGGGGCCTTTTATTACCGACCGTGAGAAAATGTATTGTACACAAAACCGTCCGTGACCAAACAGAAGGTACATGACTGTATTAAGTAATCAAGACGTTTTGTGCTTCTTGTTGATCCTCATGGCTGAGATCTGAGGCTTTCAAGGCCGTGAATGTTAAGGTCGCTGTTCTGGGTTGTGACGCCGTGTAGTCTGATAAGTGGGTATCAACATTTCGAAGGAACTTGGCTGTTTCCATCATGATGGTAGACATGGAGACAGCTGCTTCCTTTGACATGGTACTACCTACATACCAGATTGCACGGCGTCAGTCCAAGTATAACGTAACCTTAGCAGCAAAATTCAGTATGGTGCTCACAAGAGCTCATTATTGGACTTTCTTCTGAGCGAGCCGTTCGATTTTCTCACACCGTGTTTCATTAAAATCGATTTTTAATGTCATCCAAACGCCTGCCAGATTGCCAGATTTTTTCCTGTCAGGTTTTTGGACATGCTTTGTACCGCGCTCCCCATTTACTTGTCTTCGATTTGGTCACAGTATGAATATTTTTGGCGAAATTTCTGTTCGTGTAGCTGTTTCCTCCCTCCCTCCACCCACATTCTCATGTCACTACCTTCGTCATAGGTCCAAACTTTCATTTCAGCAGTCTGTTCTGAAACTCCCTCAAACGACTGTGTTTTTCCCGTAATGTCAGAGTCTATTTCACGCCCATACAAAACAGCAGATAAAACGCAGCCTGTGTATTTTAAAACACATGTATTTAGATATGCAGTTGTACTGGACTGCGTATGATTCTCTTCAACTGGCATGCATGTGTGTGTGTGTGTGTTATCGCCGATTTTTATTGCGGATAATACAAGACCATTAGACAAATTAATTTCGGAAATTAAACGCTGGTTCGACGGTAGTTTAACATGGCAGGTTGTGGATTTCGAAGAAGTTGGCCGCATGTAGCCTACATCCGACGAAAAGTGGTTGCAGTAGTGAAACTTCTTGCCGATAGCCAGGGGTGGGTCTTACAGCCGAAATACCATAATAGTTACAAAACGGAAATGTAATGGTAGGAAATAAGTTCTTGTTGATAGTGAGAAGGAACTGGTCGGACATTCGTGTTGGGAAGCAGAGGAAGGTAATGAATAATCGCTGGCTTCGGGTAATCGAACCTCGAACATGCGGGTACCACGTGGAAAATCGGAGTGATGCGTGAAGCACACCCATCACAGTGTCAGTGAAGTGAGTCGTCGAGAACATTTTAGCTGAAGTGTGGTAACCTGATCTTACTGGTAGGCAAAGTATGGCCACTGTTAGAGTAGGCGTACCCAGTGACAGCGAGGACGATTTGGTCGGGAGGTCTGCATGGGTAGTAGAAGGTCGGGTGGTGCCACTGGACGAGGGAGGAAGGCCACAGGTATTGAGGATTTTGATCTTGAAGCCTTTAGAACTTTGAAGCCGCGAAAATGAAAGGCATTTCTTGTGAAGAACGACGGAAAAATCGCTTGTCTTTTGCAAGTTTGCATTGCGCAGTCTTGCCGTAATTCCAGGGCTGTTGTTGTTGTTGTTGTTGTTGTTGTTGTCGTCGTCGTCGTCGTCGTCGTCGTCGTCGTCGTCGTTCTTATAACTGTGCGAATGTTATTTTAGGCGCCTTTGCAAAATTACGAAAAGCGACTGTAAGCTTCCTTATGTCTGTCTCTTCGTCCGCGGGGAACAACTCGGTTCCCGCGGACCGGATTTTCATGAAATTTGATATTTGAGGATTTTTCGAATTCTGTCGAGACAATCGAAGTTTAATTAAAATCTGACAATAACGGTTACTTGACGTGAAGGCTTAATGTACATTTATGATAGTACGTTTCCGAATTCTTCTTAGAATGAAAAATGTTTTGGACAAATGCCTACTTTATGTTCTGTAACTTTTTTTTCCTCCGAAACTCGTGCCGTTTATGAGATAATGTGTGAAGATATGGTAGAGCAAGACAGGCCACAGATGACAGCATGGCGTATGCACTTTGCATGTTGGATAACGAAGGCTACAAGACACACTCAGAATACGTAATATTTATTGCTTTTCCACGGCAACGGTAGGTACGCCTTACGCGCCTTAGTGGTACGTTATACGTACATCCTGTCTTGGTCACTGTTAACCGAGTAAGCCAGCTCAAGTGATGACGCATCTGACTTCCATTCAGGAGGCTCTTCGTTCGTATCTTGGCCGGGGCACTGACTGTGCCCACAAGTTTTTAGTGGTTTTGAGTGCGTCTCGTCTACTTGCGTTGTTTTATAGCGCGACCGCTTCCATCCACGTCTGCCTGGTCATTGCTTACTCATCAACGATTCATTCGACGCTTTGTAATGTTAGACACTGACAGTATCATGAGATAAGCAATCAATAACTACTTGATAGGCATCATTCTGCAAACATTGCCAGCAATGTGTGTCATACAGGAGTGTCAAGAGTGTAGGCCTGCACCATAATGCGCTGCACAGCATTTCCAACAGCTTCCTTTGTAGTTTAACAATCACGCGGTTTTATATACACAGTAGGCGCCGCAGTCAGTGTGGCTACGAAATGCAGGGCAGGCATTGTATGTGTAACTTAACGTTGAGGCGTGTTCGTGCAAGCATTGCTGCAGCAGAAAAGCAGTAAGTGTTACATATTCTTTGCGTGTGTTTGTAGCCTTAGGTATCCAGCGTGAAATGCGCATGCGTCGTATTGTCATCTGTTACCTCTCCGTCTGTACAATATTTTTCCACATTATCTCATAAACGGCACGATTTTCGAGAAAAAAGTTACTGAACGTAAAATGTATGTTTTGATTTTCTCTACAAATTTTGTCTGAAACGTTTCTCATTCTGAGAATAAATGAACGAGATATGATGAAAAATATATATTGGTCTTCATGTAAAGAACCCTTTATTCTTGTCAGAGTTTAATGGAACTTGAAGTTTCTGGACATTTTTCGAAATATACTGAAATATCAAATTTAATGAAAATTCTTCCCGTGGGAGCCGAGTAGTTCCATGCGGACACTAGGACACAAGTAGAGAGCTTCCGGGTTTACCGTAGTTTTTGACGTCACAGTCACATGTAAACAAAGATGGCGGCCGACCTTGCCCCAGGCGGTCTCGTGGTGTAAATAAACCTAACTTTATCATCTTATATGTAAACAAATGACGTCACACGTCAACAAATATGGCGGATAACCTTGCCCCGGGCGGTCACGTGGTGTAAATAAACCTAACTTTAGCCTCTGATATGTAAACAAATGAAGTAGTACGTAAACAAACATAGTGGATGACCTACTTATGCTAGACACTATGGCGCCTAACCTAACATTAATCTTGTAAACAAATGACGTAGTACGTAAACAAACATGGTGGATGACCTACTTATGCTAGACATTATGGCGCCTAACCTAACTTTAAACTTGTAACAAATGACGTAGTATGTCAACAAAGATGGCGGATGACCTATTTATGCCAGACTGTATGGCGCCTAACCTAACTTTAACCTTGTAAACAAATGACGTAGTACGTAAACAAACATGGCGGATGACCTACTTATGCTAGACAGTATGGCGCCTAACGTAATTTTAGCCTCTGATATGTAAACAAATATGGCGCTTGTCACACGATGTAAACAAATTACGTAGTACGTAAACAAACATGGCGGATGACCTTATGCTAGACAATATGGCGCCTAACCTAACTTTAGCCTCTGATATGTAAACAAATATGGCGCTTGTCATTTGATGTAAACAAATGACGTAGTACGTAAACAAATATGGCGGATGACCTACTTATGCTAGACAGTATGGCGCCTAACCTAACTTTAGCCTCTGATATGTAAACAAATATGGCGCTTGTCACATGATGTAAACAAATGACGTAGTATATCAAAGATGGCGGATGACTTACTTATGCCAGACTGTATGGCGCCTAACCTAACTTTAACCTTTTAAACAAATGACGTAGTACGTAAACAAACATGGCGGATGACCTATTTATGCTAGACAGTATGGCGCCTAACCTGACTTTAGCCTCTGATATGTAAACAAACGTGGCGCTTGTCACATGATGTAAACAAATAACATAGTATGTAAACAAATATAGCGGATGACCTAGTTATGCTAGACTGTATGGGGCCGGCTATGGCGGGTGACCTAATTTGGGTAGACAGTATGGCGCTGGCTATTATTTTGAATGAGCGCTAACCTAACTTTAACGTCCGCCATTTCGAATGAGTGCCATTTTTAAATTTTTTCTAACCGAAGTTTGAATTGGCGCTTTCCGCCATTTTAAAATTTTTTGTAACCTATGTCCACCATTTTCCAATATGTCTACCTACGCGGTACTTTTAAATTAAGCTTAAGTTTCAAGTTCGCCATCTTCCAATATGGCTACCAGCGCGGTAATTTTAAAAATTGTGTAACCTAACTTTAAGTTTGAATTGGCGCTTCCCAATATGGCTGCCTAAGGGTACATTAAAATTTGTTGTAACTTTAAAGTCCGCCATTTTCAAATATGGCTACCAGTGCGGTATTTTTTAATTTTGCAATATGGCTACCAGTGCGCTTACTTTAAATTAAAATTTATATGACTTTGTGTTTATCGAAAAGAGTTGGCTGAAGTGTTAAGATTCTAGGTTCCAATCCTGCGGCTTTAACCATCTTTTTTAAAGGATCCGGGTATAAGGGAAGTAAATAAAGACACACAATTTACATTTTACAAACACATACAATGTAAGATTTTTTATTTCAATTGCATAAATGCATACAATTATCCACACTTATAAGCGTTATTTATCATCAGAAAGAGACGTGTTTTTATAGTTTAGTTCATTCCACAATGTATTGAAATCGATGGCATTTATGTCTGGATGTGTACAAAAGGATTTGGATTCAAAACACTTATTGCGCCACTCTGCAGGTTCTTCTTGGAGTCTACCGTATTTGATCACTTCTCTGTCTATGCAAGCACTTGCCAAGTCACCAATCTTTTTACTTAGAAGCACTTGAGTGTTCTCACTCGTGATGCGGATATACCGTCCACAGTACACTGACAGGGTATGATGCGGGTCACCAAGTTCGTTCACTTCACTCTTGGGCATATCACTTTTCATTGTCACCAGAATGAACCACTGCATCTCGTTTAACACTGCGTGACCAGAAGGAGTTCCAATCTTCACTTCCGGTTTGAGGTTATCATCATTGAGGTAGATGGAGACGTACTTTGTTTGTTGCTC
>Ga0131853_10009940_pt1 | contig 17424 bp, 18 predicted proteins | sample TergutLab28metaG_FD_92764 | JGI IMG/M metagenome (GOLD analysis project Ga0131853, IMG submission 92764) | Labiotermes labralis P1 segment gut microbial communities from Petit-Saut dam, French Guiana - Lab288 P1 (version 2) (version 2) | ecosystem: Host-associated > Arthropoda: Insects >... | reverse complement strand
GCCGACGGCTCGACCGTGGGCGGATAGGGCGGCGTACGGCTGGGTATCGATAGGTGCCAACACCGTGGCGGAGGGAGACACCATGCGGGCACTGATCACACTCATCGTCATCGTCTGGCTCGTCGTCGGAGTGATCGCAGCCGCTCAGCGCGGCTACTTCGGGGGCAAGGCGGACGTGCGCAACTGCAACCGGGCAGCAAGCGCGGCGGTGACCATCGTCGCGGGACCGCTGAACTACGTCGGCGTGGACCCGCGGATCAGCTGCAAGGTCCCCCAGCCGTCGAAGTAGTCCTCGCAGGCGGGGGCGGCCCGCGGTGGGCCGGGTGGGGCTCGAACCCACGACCCAAGGATTATGAGTCCTCTGCTCTAACCGACTGAGCTACCGGCCCGTGGGTGGACCCTACCGGCTGCCGGCCGGGGCGGTGCGCTCGGCGCGGGATCGGAGTAGTAATGGACCGTGACCCACTTCGTGACAGGACTGCTCGTCGTCCAGTTCCTGCTGGGCGCCTACCACTTCAGCTTCGCCGTCGGCGTCAGCAGACCAGAGTCGATCGCTCGCGCGACTCGACTGCCCTCGGGCACCGTCTTCTCCCACCTTGCCATGGCCGTGACCGGCGCGATCCTCTGGCTGGGCTACGAGGGCAGCCACGCGAAGGGGGTTGCGTGGGCCGCCTTCGGGGCGTTCGCGGTCGGCGCCGCTCTCGGCATCTTCATGATGCTGCGCACCGTCGGGAAGCCCATGACGCTGCCGGAGACCCAGGGGCCAGAGGCCGAGGCCGCGAACCTGGTCGTGGCGGAGAAGCAGATACCGCCGATCTCGATCGCGCTGCACTTCACGATCGGCATCGTGCTCGTCGTGGTCAGCGCCCTCGTGGCCGCAGGCGTCTTCTCGTAGCGCCCCTCGTAGCGCCCCGTCAGCGACCGAACGTCGCCTTCTCGGTGCTGGGCATGAGCTCGACCCAGGTGCGCCCGGGGAGAAGCGCGATCGTGTGCCCGTGGTGGTCGCGCAGGCGTAGAGGCGCCCCGATCGAAGGCCGACTCCAGGTGCCCGTCACCCGGACGCCGTTGCGCAGGACCCAGACCGGGCCGGAGCCGATCGTGACCGGCATCGGGTCCTCGGAGCCGTTCATCTCGAAGATCCCGGTGCCGACCACACGCACGGACATCACCACGACGTTGTCGGCGGAGACCCGCGCACCCGTCATCAGTACGTCAGGGCTGCCGTCTTGGGTGCGGAGGTACTGGTGGCCGTTCCATGTCCACTGCGCGGTGGCCGCTGGGAACGGGACCCGCACCTGATGCGTCGGTACGCCGGACGGGGTCGCGCTGGCGTAGGAGAAGACGGCCGGCGGCCCCGGCTCGTACCTGCCGCGGCTGCGCAGCGCGGCGTAGAGCCGGTCGGTGGTGGAGAAGAGGTTGTGCGGCGCGGTGTGGTCGTTGCGCCGGAAGTACGCCGCCGGGTGCAGCGTGTCCGAGAGCGTGACGGCGTGCGAGAGGGCGAAGACCGGCGCGATCTCGGCCGAACTCGCGCCGGAGTAGGCGAAGTAGCCGCCGTGGAAGAGGCGCAGCAGGCGCGCATCACCCGGCCGCGCGGACCGGACCGGCCCCACGAGATTCGACGACTGCGACTGGAAGACCGCCATCAATCGGGTAAGGCCGCCCTCCGCTTCCCCATCGAAGACGATGTCGGCCTGGTTGAGTCCCGACTGCGGCCAGGCGCCCTGCACGTTGTCGATCTTCACCGCCAGCGAGGGTCGGCGCAGCACCGCACGGTTGGGGGCCGGCAACCCGGTGAGCGGGTAGGTGAGCCGGGCGATCCGTACGCCACCGCTCGGTGCCGGCCCGGGCGAGACGACTCCCCTCGACGACGTACTGGCGCCGGGCGCATTCGTGCCGCCGCCACACGCCGCCAGGGCGAGGCAGAAGATCAACAGGACCAAGGAGCGCGGTCTCACCCCACCATTGTGCGTCCCGGGACCGCCCAGAACGGCATCGCCCCCGCGTGTCGTGCGGGCGGCGCCGCCCTAGCCGCTCGGGGGCGCTGCGGTCTCCAGTGGCGTCTGTTGCCCCTGCTCGGGCAGCCACCAGGTCGCCCTGCGGATCGCTGCCCAGCCGGCATCCTGCTCCCTGAGCCGCTCGACCTCGGCGCCGCCTCCGCGCAGGCCGAAGAGGCGCTTGGCGAAGAGCAGGTAGGCCGCGATGGCGACGTTGATCACCAGCGTGAGCAGCTTGAGCCAGGACACCGTGCGGGTCAGTTCGTAGACCTCGTAGGGGATGAAGACGATGGTCGCGACGAACGTCAGGTACTCGGCCCAGCGCTTGGCGAGCCACAGCCCGACCATCTCGGTCGCCTCCAGCGCGGCGTAGGCCGCTACGAGGATCGCGGCGATGTAGAGATTGCTGGTCTTGATGGCCATCACGCGGCGCAGGTCGGTCTCGATGGTGCCGTTGGCGCTGTGCGTCGGGCCGCCGACCCCGCCCTGCAGATCCCGCAGGACGCGTGTGAAGAACGAGTCCAGCCCGTGCTGGTGCTGGGCGTAGAGCAGGATCACCACTGCGATGGCCGTCAGGATGATGACGTGTACGCCGCGATCCAGCGCGATCAGCCGCAGGACGTACCGGTCACGGAGCGGGCGACCGCGCAGGGGAACCTCGATGTCGTCCAGGCTGCCGATCCGCTCCCGCTCCGGGGCGCTCGGCGCGGCCAGCGGCACCCACGAGTCGCATCGGATGCACCGGTGCCAGCGCACCCCCGACTCGGCACGCGCGACGAGCGCGTCGTCCTCGACGATGGTGGCGACATCGGTGCCGATGAGCTCGTGCCCCGTCGTCGCGCATGCCAGCAGCTCATAGCGCAGCCGTGGCCGGAAGCGCCTGGGCGCCTCCGCGCCGGGCGGCGCGTGTACGACGCGCTCATGCTCGTGTGACCGCATGCCCGACCAGTACCCGGCGGGCCCGCGGACACGCCCAGGCTGACGCGTCCAGGCTGCCGAGCGTTAGCCGACGAGGCCTGCTGCGTCGGCCACGATCGGGTTCGCGAAGGCATCGGAGCCTGCCGCCCGGGCCAGGCCGGGTACGACGCGGGCGGGGTTGTTGTGGAAGATGTCGATCTTGTCCTGCTCCGAGAGGTAGTCGCGGCTCGCGATGACCGGGACCATGTCGTCCGACGTACGGCCGGTGTCCGGGCGGACGGTCGCGCCCGAGCCCGGAGCCTCGACCCCGAAGCAGATGTTCGCCACGCCGCGCTGGCTGATCGCCGCGCGCAGATAGTCGTAGTCGTAGGCGCACGAGTCGAAGAAGAGATTGTTGCGGGTGTCGTTGTCCGGATTCAGCGCCTGCGACTGCGCGATGAACCGGTCGAGTCCCCCGCCGACGTGGCACATGATGATGCGCAGGTTCGGGAAGCGCTCGAACTGCGTGCCCCAGCGCAGCAGCTGGGTCGCGATGAACTGCTCGGTCGCGAACGCAAGCTGGTAGTTGTGCGGCATCACGCGGAAGCGCGGGTCCTGACCGTCGGTGCCGTGGACGATGATCGGGATGTCGAGCTCCTGGCACTTCTCGTACAGGGGGTACCAGTACTCGTCGTTCATGCCAGGGGTGTCGCGGTGGCCGGTGATGTCGGGTGAGGCGTACGTCGCCACGAAGCCGTACTCGTTGACGCAGCGCTCGAGCTCGGGGAGGACGTGCCGGGTGTCGGGCTCCGAGGCGATCTGCGGGAGCTGGCAGGCGCCGACGAACTTGTCCGGGCGAAGCACCGTCATCTTGTGGATGGCGTCGTTGACGTACCGCGTCCAGCTCTCGAAGACCGGCCGGTTGAGCCACCCGTTGACCTCGACCGGATGCGGGCCGAGGACCTGTACGTCGATCTCGCGGGCGTCGAGGTAGGCCGCGTGCTTGTCCGCCGCCGCCTGCCAGTCCTCCTTCAGCATGCCCTGCGCCCACCGATGTCCCGGCTCCACCCAGTTGTCGCCCTCGATGGGGCTGCCGATCGGATGGTTGGAGATCAGCAGGTGATTGAGGAAGGTCATGGCCGGCTGCTGCCAGCGGATGTGGCTGTGGACGTCGAGGACCTTGACACCGTTGTACATAGGGCTGGTCTACAGGTCCGCCGGGCCCGCTGGTCAGTCTCTCGTCTCGTCTGATGGCATGCGGGGGGCGTTAGGCCTCGACGGTCTCGACGATGTGCGGGAGCGGGGCGCGGCGCGTGGAGACTCCGGCCCACTCGGCGGTCTTCCGGCTGATCCGCTCGTCGCGGAAGAACTCGGTGAAGACGGCGTTGAACATCTCCGGCTGGTCGGTCTGGCCCTGGTGACCGCAGTCGTCCGGGTAGAACATCTGGACGTTCGGGAGCCGGTCCTCCTGCAGGTAGGCGTTCTCGACGGGGCCGAGGACGTCCTGCCTGCCGTAGAGGTAGATGATCGGCATCGTCAGCCGGTCCAGCCGGTCCTTGAGCCGGATCAGCTGCTTGAGGTCGGGGTCCGTCGCGGCACGTCGTGCCCAGCCCATGCCGGCAGCCCAGGAGTCCTGCTGCAGGGTGGCGGCGGCGGCCCGGGCTCGCATCAGGTCGTCGGTGAGCGCGTCGGGTCGGTGGATGATCGTCGACATGATCTCGCGCATCGACTCCACGGTGCCCTGCCACGCGGGGAAGGGCACGCCGGAGGCGAGCTCCTCGGCCGGGATCTCCAGCGGACCGTTGAGGCCGCCTGAGGCGATCATGGCGAGCTTCGCGACCCGCTCGGGATGGTTCACGGCGAAGGTCGCCGCGACCTGAGCACCCTGGGAGTTGCCTGCGAGGAAGAACCGGTCCAAGGCCAGCGCGTCGGCGAAGTCACCGAGGAAGTCGACCCAGGACATCATCCCCCGCACCGGGCGGTGCTGCGGGCGGGTGTCGGCCAGACCGAACCCGGGCCGGTCGGGGGCGTAGGCCCTGAAGCCGGCCTCGGCCAGCGCCGGCAGCATGAAGCGCCAGCCGTTCGCGCCGCCCGAGCCGGGCAGCGCGCCGTGCACGAGGATCACCGCCGGACCGGTCTCGCCCGCCGCCGCGTAGTTGGCGATCGCGCCGTTGGCCAGGCGCACCCTCTCGTTGCGTACGCCGGGGATCTGGAGTTCGGCGTGGGCGGCGGCTTCGGCGATCTCGGTCGTCATGGGCACCTCTTCGGCATGCGGGGTCGGTCGACGCCGTCATGCTGCTCCGCGGACCCCCACCCCGACACCGAACCGTGCCGACGAGCGGAACCGCCCTCTACGCGGAGGTGCGCGTGGCGCCGGCCACGTCGCCCGCGATCACCGCTGTCGCCAGGGCGAGAGCGCCCAGCGCCGGACGCCGATACTCCGGCATGAGGATCGCCGCCGCAGCCATGGTCGAGGCATGCACCCCCTCCACTCCGACGCGGCCGCGAAGGCTGCCCGGATGTCCGCGCACGATCTCCACCGCGCGCCAGGAGTAGCGGGCCCCGAGGACCGCACTGAGAATCGCGACCGTGGCGCCTCCACGCGCTGATGAGGGCCCGAGGAGTGGCTGGAGCGCGCGCACGGTGCAGACCGTCGCGGCACCGAACCGGACGAGGGCTGGGGTCTTCATCCTGCGAGCCTACGCACGCACCCGAGAACCCTGGACCGTCAGCAGGCAGCCGTCAGAAGGCAGCCGTCAGCAGGCGGCGTTGGTGGCCATGTCGAAGCAGTACGTCGAGACCATCGCTCCAGCGCTGTTGTACGTGGTCCAGGTGACCTTGCCGTAGGTAAGCGCAAGCGCGAGCTTCGCCGGCTTGCCGATCGCGCCGTCACTCTCCTGGAGCGAGCTCACTGTCGCGTCGGAGAAGGTCCACTGCTCGGCGCGTCGGGTGGTGCCCGCGGCGTACAGGACGACCGTCGCCGTCTGGAGATGGGTTCCGGTGGCGAGTGCACGAAGAAGGAGAGGCGCTTGCGAGCCGGTGGCGAAGGCCAGGTCGGCGGCCGACGCGGAGAACTTTCCGCTGCCGGCCCCGCCGCCGCCCGTGGCCGGCGGCGGCGTGCTGCCGCCGTTGCTGAAGGCGAGCACCGGGGTCACCAGGGTGGTCCCGGCGATGGTGGCGAGCGTGAGCTTGCCGATCGAGGTCGGCCTCGGGGCAGTGGTGGCCGCCGTGGACGTGGGCCACAGCTGCCACGTGGTCAGAGCGATGAGGGCGAACAGGACCGCGACCACGGCCTGCCCGCGCCGGCGGGTGATGAGCATGGGGACCTCCTGACAAGGTGGTGGTCCCGTCATGCTGTTCCCGCGGGGGTGCGCTGGGCAAGGAATGCCCAGCCTGGAACCGAGCCGAGGTGGCAGTCGAACACCGCGGATCTCCCGGCATTCGGGCGCGGTCGGGTGGATGATCGGTCCCAACTACTCCCCGAGGAGGGGCCGATGAGGCTCGGATGGTTGCTCGGCGTCGCGCTCGCTGCCTCGGCCAGTGCGTACAGGTGACCTACCCCGTCGACTCCGGAGGGCAGGGCCCGGCCACGGCCAGTGCGGTCGCCCTCGAAGACGCCGCTGCCCATCGCGCAGAGTGCCCGTCTCCACGGACCTAGGCGCCGGCTGTAGGGCCACCACCATTGCAGGGCTCGGTCACGGGGCTTCCTCGACGGCCCGCGCGAACGCTCCCGGGTCGGCGAGCATGGTGAGATGACCGGCGCCCTCGATCCGATGGACCGGCGGGTGATGGAGGTTGGTGATCGTGGCATCCAAGGAGCCGCCCTGCTGATCATCGCTGCCCCAGATGATGGACGCGGGCACCGAGATGGCGGCGATCTGGGCGGATCTCAGCCCGTAGACCCCGTTGATCATCAGCTCGCGGAGGGCGTTCTCGTCCGAACGTTGGCGCAGCGGCCTCACCCACTGCTGCGCGAGCGCGTCGCTCAGCGCGGGGCAGTCCGATCCGCAGCTCGCCTTGATGAAGTGCCGGACGGCCCACGTCCAGCGCGCGCCCAGCCGCATCGCCGAGGTGGCAAAGGGGCTGTCGAGTACGGCGGCGCGCAGCCACCGCGGCCCCACACCGATCGGCAGGCCGTCGCCATCGGCGAAGACGACGCCCCCGACGTCGTGGGGATGGTGCAGGGCGACGCTGCCGATCACTGCCGCGCCCAGTGAGTGACCGACGAGGAGCGGACGGCGCAGGTGGAGTGCTCCGATGAAGCCGTCGACGAGCTCGGCCTGGCTGGTCAGGGTGATCGGGCCGCCGTACCGGGTGTATCCGTCGCCGGGCAGATCCAGGGCGTAGACCCGATGGTGTCGGCCGAGCATCGGTCCGACGGCGGCCCAGACGATCGAGGACTCCAGGAAACCGGGTACGAGCACGATCGGCGTCCCGCGAGTGCCCCAGCGCTGGTAGTGCACGTTCGAGGAGGCGACCTGCACGTACTGTCCGAATCCCGGATCGATCTGCTCCGGTGGCCGAGTGAGCAGGTTGAAGACCAGCGAGCCGCCGGTGAGGGCGACGAACGCTGCGAGCGCCAGGATGCCGATCCTGCGCAGCCAGACCCTGACTCGGCGGCGAGGACGCAGACGTCGATCATCGCCGACGGCGCCACGTCTGGGACGACGCACTGCTCTCTCCCGCCTCCTCGCGGCTGGGATCGACTGAGGTCGCGCTCGACTGCCGCAGCCTCGGTCCGATCGTCGGCTTCGGCTCCAACGGTAGAGCCTGAACTGCGCGGGTGGGCTCGCGGGCGTCGTGGCGGGCTGCGGGGTTACCACGGTAAGCGGGTAGACCCACGCTTCTACCGGCGCACTCACCCCGAGAAGTGAAGGTTGACTCGCTTACCGTGGTAAACCCGCAGCGCGGCACGCGGAGAAGCGAAACGGCCCCCGGCACTGCGTTTCCGCAGGCCAGGGGCCGTTTTCCTCTGCTCCCCGAGTTGGACTCGAACCAACAACCGTCCGATTAACAGTCGGAAGCTCTGCCAATTGAGCTATCGGGGATCGCGTCGCCCGTGGTGGGCAGCGCGGAAACCTTAGCAAGGCGGTCACGGCGGAGAGAAATCGGCCCACACATCCCGGCGGCCCATCCCGCGCACGGCTCGGCGCACCGCTCAGCGAGGCGCCAGCACGCGGAAGATCTCGAGCGGGTCGCGCTCCCCCAATGCCTGGATGCACACGTGGTCGGCGCCCGCGGCTCGGTGGGCCGCGATGCGCGCTTCGACCTGCTCGAGCGAGCCGAGCGCCACGACCTCGTCGAGGAGGGCGTCGCTCCCGCCGTTCTCGAGATCGGCCTGCGTGAAGCCGGACCGCATCCAGTTGTTGGTGTAGTTCGGCAGGTCCAGGTAGTAGCTGAGCGCGCTGCGAGCCTGCGCGCGGGCGCTGCCCAGATCAGGATCCAGTACGACGCCCAGCTCCGGTGCGACGACGGCCTCGCCACCGACGCCTGCCCGTGCCGCGGCGGTGTTGCTCGTGGTGACCAAGTACGGATGGGTGCCCAGGCTGCGCTCCGCGGCCAGTGCGCACATCCTCGGCCCGAGCGCCGCCAACAGGCGGCGATCCGCCGGGAGCGCGTCGGGCAGCGCGTCGAGCTCGTCGAGGTACGACGTGGTGCGCGCCAGGGGCTTCGCATACGTCTGCCCTGGCATCCCGTCGACCAGCCGGGAGTGCGAGATGCCGAGACCGACGTACGCGCGCCCTGGATGGGTGTCCTCCAGTCGATGCCATGCCTCGGTGACGGACTGCGGCGTCTCGACCCAGATATTGGCGATGCCGGTGGCGACCTTGACGCGCGACGTGCCGGAGAGGACGTCGGCGACGAGATCGAAGACGCCCGGCGTGCCTCCACCCGAGATCCAGACCGTGTCGTACCCGAGCTCCTCGGCCTCGCGGGCGAGTGCCACGAGTCGTTCGGGTCCCATCTGACGGCGCAGCCACACACCGAGCGTGCCGAAGGGGTTCATGCCATCTCGCAACCCGACCTCGGCACGGGCCATTCCCTATTGCCCTACTGCGCCGGGACGATGCGGTCGCGCAGGGAGCGGCGATGGAGCTCGAGCGCGTTGAGCTCCGTGAAGAGCGCACGGTAGCCGTCGGGATCGGCAGCGGGATCGGCCCGCTGCAGACGACTCTTGACGTCGCCGATCCTGCGGATCGTCGAGCCCTCGAGAAGGCGCACCACGTGTTCGAGGACGTACGCCGCATCCGGCTCTCGCGCGGCGGGCAGTCTCTCCACGGCCAGCGCGGTGACCAGCCCGGCCAGCTGTGGGGAGCCGGCGGACTCGCGCACCCGGGACGCCCAGCCACTGTCTCCGGCACCGGCCACGGGACCGCCCGCCGCCTGGACCAGCTGCCACACCGCTCGGTAGGCGGGATGGGCGAAGTCGTCGGGGCGAACCTCGGCGGTGGTGCGGCCGATCGCGACCGGGTGCTGCAGCACGAGCTTGAGCGTCTCGCGCTCGAGCGCGAACCGCGGATCGCGCAGGTCGGGAGCCGGTGGCGCCGTCGGGGCTGCCGCCTGAGCGGCCTGACTGCCATCCGGGGCGCCGCCCGGCGCACCCGCACCGCCCTGGGGAGCCGAGCGCCGCTGGGGCTCGGCCGTGCGCGACCGGCCACGGCCGGCCTGACGGCGTACTTCGGTGCGGGCGTCGTCGGGGTCGACACCGATCAGCTTGGCCAGGTCGCGCGCGAACGCGTCCATCTTCGACTGGTCGCGCAGCGAGGAGACCAGCTGCGCACCCTCGCGGAGCGCGTCGACGCGACCGTCTGCGCGGTCGAGGTCGTAGCGCGCGACGACGTTGCCCAGCACGAACTCATACAGCGGGCGGCGGTGCTCGATCAGGTCGCGCACCGCATCGTCGCCCTGCTTGATCCGCAGATCGCACGGGTCCAGGCCGTCGGGCGCCACGGCGACGTAGGTGGGGGCGAGGTAGTCGGCATCACCGGCGAAGACCTTCATGGCCGCCGCCTGGCCCGCCGCGTCACCGTCGAAGGTGAAGACGATCTCGCCGTTGGACCCCTTGAAGTCGCCGATGAAGCGGCGCACCACCTTGCCGTGCTCGGGGGTGAAGGCGGTGCCGCAGGTGGCGACCGCCGTGGTGACGCCGGCCAGGTGGCAGGCCATGACGTCGGTGTATCCCTCGACCACCACGGCCCGGCCGGTCTGCCGCATGCCTTGACGGGCGAGGTCGAGGCCGTAGAGCACCTGGGTCTTCTTGTAGATCGGCGTCTCGGAGGTGTTGATGTACTTCCCCGGGATCCGGTCGTCGTCGAAGAGCTTGCGCGCGCCGAAGCCGATCACGTCGCCGTTGCTCTCGCGGATCGGCCAGATCACCCGGCCGCGGAAGCGGTCCCACCCGCTCTGCCCGACCAGGCCCGCGACCACGAGCTCGGACTCGGTGAATCCCCTGCCGCGCAGATGGTTGAAGAGGGACTTGCCGTCAGTGGGCGCGAACCCGACGCCGAACTGCTCGGCGACCGCCTGGTCGAAACTTCTCTGGGCCAGGAACTGCCGCGCGGGCAGGGCCGCCGCGGCACGGAGCTGGTCGGCGAAGAACTCCGCCGCGATCCGGTGCGCTTCGACCAGCTTGCCGCGGCCAGGGCCCTTGGGTCGCTCCTCGAAGGAGCCGCCCTCCTCACGCTCGAGTGCGACGCCGCATTTGTCGGCCAGACGCTCGATCGTCTCGGTGAAGGTGAGTCCGTCGATGCGCTGGACGAAGCCGATGACGTCGCCGCCGGCCTGACAGCCGAAGCAGTAGAACAGCCCGCGGGCCGGCGTGACCTGGAAGCTCGGGGACTTCTCGTCGTGGAACGGGCACAGCCCCTTCATCGAGCCGCCGCCCGCGTTGCGCAGCGTGACGTACTGGCTGACGACATCCTCGATGCGTGCCTTCTCGCGCACCTCTTGGATGCTCTTCTCGAGAATGCGGCCGGCCACGGGCTGATCCTACGGTGCGGCACCGACGGTGCGCTGGCGGTTAGTACTCCCCCGTGATGACGTTGGCGAGCGGCTCGCCGGCGGCGTAGCGGGCCAGCTGCTCGCGCACCAGACGATGGGCGCGGGTCCACATCGCGCTGCTCGCTCCGCCCACATGCGGAGTGACGAGCGCACCCGGCGCCGTCCACAGCGGGTGGTCGGCCGGCAGCGGCTCCGGATCGGTGACGTCCGTGGCGTAGCGGATCCGCTCGGCCTTCAGCGCCGCCAGGACGGCGTCGATGTCGGCCACGGGGCCGCGGGCGACGTTGACCAGCAGCGCGCCAGGCCTCATCGCGCCCACGAACGACTCATCGACCATGCCGCGGGTCTCGTCGGTGAGCGGCACGATCAGGATGACGACGTCGGCCTGCGGCAGGAGGTGTGGCAGCTCGCCGAAGGCGTGCACTCCCGCACGCGCACTGCGAGCGACCCGAACGACCTCACACTCGAACGGAAGCAGCCGGGCCTCGATCGCCTCACCGATCGACCCGTAGCCAACGATCAGGACGCGTTTGTCGGCCAGCGACTCCTCGAAGCCACCTCGCCAGGTGCCGGCATCCTGCTGGCGCACGAAGCGCGGGATGCCCCGCAGCGCACTGAGGGTGAGTGTCAGCGCCAGCTCCGCCGTGGACGTGTCGTGAATCCCCCGGCCGTTGCACAGCGTGACGCCCTCGGGGATCCGGTCGCGGATGTTGTCCACGCCGGCCGAGAGCGTCTGCACGAGCCGAAGTGACGTCATCCGCGGCAGGACATCGGCGACCGCCGGGCGCATCTGGTACGGCGGGACGTAGACCTCGACGTCGGTGACCGACCCCGGGACGCCGCGCGTCGGGTCGACCACCTCGTAGCGAAGACCCGAAGGCACCTCACCCAGGAGCGCGGGGTCGAAGGGGATCCAGACAAGGGGCTCGGCCACGAATTCCACCCTACTGAGCCACGTTGAGGCGTCGGTGCCAGGCCACGGCGGTCGGGTCGGTGAGCGAGGCGACCTGGTCGATCACCACCCGCAGCCGCGCCGCGTCGTCGCCTGCCGCGCGCCAGTCGTCGGCGAAGGGACGGTCGAGCGTCTCCGGTGCTCGCCGGGCGACCAACTCGACGAGCTCCTCCAGGAGCTCGCGCTGCCGGGCCATGGTGGCGATCCGCTCCCGGGAGCGCATCACGTAGTGCGCGGCGATGCCCTTGAGCACGGCCATCTCCAGGGCGGCCTGCTCCGGCACGATCAGGTCGGCGCGATGGCGCAGGAACGGTCCGGGAGACCCCTGCCAGGTGGCCTCCTGAGCGGCGCCGCAGAAGCGGCCGATCAGGTCGCTGGTGAGGTTCTTCAGCGCGGCGAGCGATCGACGGCTCGCGTCGTACGGCGTCGTGGGCCACGTCCCGACGCCCGCGAGCCCGTCGAGGGCAGCGCCGAGATCGTCGTCGGAGGCGGTCGGCAGATACCACGCCCGTACCGCGTCACAGATCGCCTCGCGATCGAGTCGGGTCAGGTCGATGCGGCCCGCCACGACGCCGTCCTCGACGTCGTGGACCGAGTAGGCGATGTCGTCGGCGAGATCCATGATCTGCGCCTCGAGACACTTGTGCCGTGCGGGTGCGCCTTCGCGCAGCCACCGGAAGACCGGCAGGTCGTCGCCGTACACGCCGAACTTGGGGCCGGGCTGCTCGCCGAGACCCCACGGGTACTTGGTGCAGGCGTCCAGGGTCGCTCGGGTCAGGTTGAGGCCGGCCGACTCACCGTCCGTCGTGAACGTCTTGGACTCCAGACGCGTCAGGATGCGCAGCGTCTGGGCGTTGCCCTCGAAGCCGCCGGCGCGCTCGGCGATCCGGGCGAGCACCTCCTCGCCGTTGTGGCCGAAGGGCGGATGGCCGAGGTCGTGCGCGAGCGCAGCCGTCTCGGCCAGGTCGGGCTGGCTGCCGAGTGCGCGGGAGAGATCCCGCGCGACCTGCGCCACCTCGAGGCTGTGCGTGAGCCGGTTGCGCACGAAGTCGTCCGACTGCGGGCCCACGACCTGTGTCTTGGCGGCCAGCCGTCGCGACGACGCCGCGTGGACGACCCGCGCCCGGTCTCGCTCGAAGGGCGCGCGCTCGGGGGCCGTGACGCGCTTGGGCGGCTCGGCGACCAGCCGCTCACGGTCGGCGTCGGAGTAGAGGTCGTCCATCGCCACCGACCCTAGTGGTCAGGTCCGTCGTCGCCTTGGTCGCGCCGGACAGGAAGCTGTTCGATCGCGATCAGGTCGGCGAAGCGCGCGAAGTGGCGCACGTTGTCGGTGACGATCGCGCTCGCTCGGTGCGCGAGCGCGACGGCGACGACATTCGCGTCATGCACCTGCTTGCCCGCGGCACCGTCACCGGCGACCAGATCCGTCAACCCAGCCGTCGTGACCCTGTCCTCGGATAGGAGGCTCATCTCGTCGCGGAACTGCGCCAGGTTGGCGACGGCGTCCGCCCCGGACAGGCCGAAGCCGTTGGCCTTGAGAGGCCGCGTGGCCACGGCGAGGTACTCGCGCGCGATCTGAGGAGTCAGCGCCAATCGGCGCTCGTCCTCGTTCAGGAACGTGACGGCAGCCGTGTGCGACCGGCGACTACGGTCCGTGGCCGCAAGGAGGACGTTGGTGTCGACGACGACCAGAGTCGTCAGGTCAGCGCTCGTCGTCACCGTACAAGTCAGCTCGGTCGAACGACTCGGCCTCGCCCGTCGCGACGGTGCAGAGGTTCAGGCGGCGAGCCCGCCCTCCGCCGACCGGCTCGGCAGCGACCTGCTCCAAGACCTCTCGCAGCTCTTGCTGCACCGAGTGCCCGTGTCGGGCGGCGCGGCGCTTGATGGCGGCCACGGTCTCCTCGGGAACGTCCCTGATGTGCAACGCCGGCATGACCCAGACGCTAGCACACAGTGCTAGCACTTTCGGGGGAGGTCAGTTGGTGCCGATGTGGACGTGGTCCATGTGGTTCGCCGTCGGTGAGCCCCGGTCGGGCAGCAGTCGCCAGCCCTCGGATGCCCGCACCGGCGTCCAGATGTGCTGGTACCAGAGCACGTCGTAGAGATTCAGCTCGGCCGCGTGGGCCTGCGCCCAGGCGGCGATCTGGTCACCCAGAGCCTTGTCGTCGTACACCATCACGTCGATGGCGTGGCCGGTGTCGTGCTCGGAGCGGGCGCCCCAGCCGAGGTAGTGGGTCACCTGCGGGAAGGCGTGGCAGACCGCGCGGTAGAGCCGGATCGTGTCGGCGGCCAGCCGGTCCTCGACCGACGTGTCCGGGCACGGGGCGTCCGAGAGGGCACCTGACCCGGGCGGGGCGGACGCCGTGGGTGGCGCCGTGGGTGGCGCCGTGGCGGTGGGCTTCGCGGTGGGCTTGGCGGTCGGCGTGGGGTCGGGTGTGGCGGTGGCGCGGTAGGCGTGACGGACGGCAGGACGGCGCGGCGGGCCGGCGGCAGCGCCGTTACCGTCATGCCCGGCGGGCATCGGGCGGTGCTCCGGATCCACCCTCCGAATGCCGCCACGCGAGAGCACGTGCAGGCGGTTGATCCTCGCCGACGGGGACGGCCTGAGTGCGGCCGGCCGCGAGCGGACGACGCTCGGCGCGGTCGACACCGGCGCATCGAGAGCCACGAGGTCCTCGCCGGAACCGCCGGCGCGGCTCAACGCGACGCCGACGACGACCGCGCTCGCGGTCAGGCAGAGCGCCAGCCCGGCGGCGAAAGGGGTCACCTCGGACCGGCGTCGGACATGGGTGTCACGCTTGTGGCGAGCGTTGGCCACGGCGCTGTTCCTTTGCGTCGATGACACGGACCGCGCACGCCTGCCCCACCAGGCGGCGCGGCGCGTGAGTCGACTAGAACACACCGCGCGCCCGGCGTCCAGGGCCTCAGCCGCCGGAGACGGTGTCCTCGGCGATGGCGCAGCCGATGCCGTCGGTGTCGTCGAGCCATCCCTCCGGCAGGACCACTCGCTCACGAGGAGAGCCTTGGCGGCCTCGGGCGGCACCGAGCTCGGAGACCGGGAACGGCTCGCTCGGGTCGAGCTCCGCGAGCAGCCGGTCAAGATCCGCCAGCGTGCTGACCAGGCCGAGGTTGCGCCGCATCTCGCCGCCGGCGCGGAAACCCTTCAGATACCACGTCACGTGCTTGCGGAACTCCTTGCAGCCCCGCTCCTCCCCCATGTGCTGGCAGAGCAGCTCGGCGTGGCGGCGCATCATGATCGCGACCTCGCCGAGCGTCGGGAGCGTGGCGACAGGCTCACCGGCGAAGGCGGACGCGAGGTCGCGGAAGAGCCACGGCCGGCCCAGGCAACCTCGCCCGACGACGACTCCGTCGACGCCGGTCTGCTCGACCATGCGCAATGCGTCGGCCGCCTCCCAGATGTCCCCGTTGCCCAGCACGGGGATCTCGACGCTCGCCTTCAGCGCGGCGATGGCGTCCCAGTCGGCGAGGCCGGAGTAGGCCTGCGCCACGGTGCGCCCGTGGAGGGCGATCGCCGCCGCGCCGGTCTCCTGTGCGATCCGGCCGGCGTCGAGATAGGTCAGATGCTCGTCGTCGATGCCCTTGCGGGTCTTCATCGTCACCGGCACGTCGTACGGCGCGGCCGCGGCGACCGCGTGCTCCAGGATCTGTCCGAGCAGATTGCGCTTCCACGGCAGGGCGCCGCCGCCTCCCTTGCGGGTGACCTTGGGGACCGGACAGCCGAAGTTGAGGTCGATGTGGGCCACGCCGTACTCGGCGCAGAGGATCTCGGCCGCCTTCCCGACGTAGACCGGGTCTGTGCCGTACAGCTGCACCGAGCGCACGGTCTCGAGCTCGTCGAAGACCAGCATGTCCTTGGTGTGCTGGTCGCCCTCGACCAGGCCGCGCGAGGTGATCATCTCGCAGACGTAGAGCCCGGCCCCCTGCTCCGCGCAGAGCCGTCGGTACGCCGCGTTGGTGATGCCCGCCATCGGGGCGAGCACGACGGGCGTCTCCACGGAGAGGGAGCCGAGGGTGAGGACCATGGGCCCATTCTCCGCGGCGCGCGCCGGCCGGCCGAATCCGCGGCCGGCCCTACGCGTGGTGTTTGGCCGTCGGCCGCTGGATCCGCCCGGACCAGGTCACGGGCTCGGCGGTCTGCTCGGGGCGGAAGCTGGCGCCCACCATCGCCGACCTCCTCGGCACCAGCATCACCAGACAGCTCCTGAGGGTGGCGCCGTGTTTGAAGGAGGCGGGCAGCCGGTCGGGATGGCAGGGCCCGAAGCTGAGGTTGCCGGAGGTCGATCCGAAGGTGGACGCCTCGACGAGCTCCTCGCGGTTGTCGAGGGCGTAGAGCGGCACCGGATAGCCGCCCAGGTCCGCCGTACCGACGTTGGCCACCGTGGCTCGGATGAAGTACGGCCGCGTCGCTCGCCGAGTGGCGCGGGAGACCTGCCAGCCCTGGAACGCGGTCCACTCGGCCTGCTCGATCGCTGTGACCCGCAGGCTGATCCGCCCGGTGACGCCCTGTCTCGGGCTCCAGTCGCGCGCGATCGACTGACCGAACCTGAGCCGGGTGGCGGCCGGGGTCGACGTCCCGCCGGGAGACGACGCCGTGACCGAGGAGGTGCCGGTGGGAGATGCGGTCGCCCCCGTGGTGCCCGTCGCGCTCGGGGGCTGACGGGTCAGGGAGCAGGAGGTCAGGGTCGAGGCGGCCAGGAGCAGCCCGACGAGTGCGACGCCATGACCCCTGCCCATCTCAGGCTCCCAGCAGCCTCGTGGCGAAGTACGCCGAGATCTTGTCGAGGCTGATCCGCTCCTGGCTCATCGAGTCGCGCTCGCGCACGGTCACAGCATGATCCTCGAGGGTGTCGAAGTCGACCGTCACGCAGTACGGCGTACCGATCTCGTCCTGGCGGCGGTAGCGCCGCCCGATCGCGCCGGCGTCGTCGAAGTCGACGTTCCAGTTCTGTCGCAGCTCGGCCGCCAGCGCCTTCGCCTTCGGGCTGAGGTCGGCGTTGCGCGAGAGCGGCAGCACGGCCACCTTGACCGGCGCCAGCCGCTTGTCGAGGCGCAGGACGACGCGCTTGTCGACGCCACCCTTGGTGTTGGGCGCCTCGTCCTCGTGGTAGGCGTCGACCAGGAACGTCATCAGGCTGCGCGAGAGGCCGGCGGCCGGCTCGATGACGTAGGGGGTGTAGCGCTCGCCCGAGGCCGCGTCGAAGTAGCTCAGGTCGGCACCCGAGTGCTTCGCGTGGGTCGAGAGGTCGAAGTCGGTGCGGTTGGCGACGCCCTCGAGCTCACCCCACTCCGAGCCGGCGAACTTGAACCGGTACTCGATGTCGACCGTGCGCTTGGAGTAATGCGAGAGCTTCTCCTTCGCGTGCTCGTAGAGGCGAAGGTTGTCGGGGTTGATGCCGAGGTCGACATACCACTGGTGTCGGGTGTCGATCCAGTACTGGTGCCACTCCTCGTCCTCACCCGGCTTGACGAAGAACTCCATCTCCATCTGCTCGAACTCGCGGGTGCGGAAGATGAAGTTGCCGGGGGTGATCTCGTTGCGAAAGCTCTTGCCGATCTGGC
>Ga0131853_10009939_pt1 | contig 17424 bp, 13 predicted proteins | sample TergutLab28metaG_FD_92764 | JGI IMG/M metagenome (GOLD analysis project Ga0131853, IMG submission 92764) | Labiotermes labralis P1 segment gut microbial communities from Petit-Saut dam, French Guiana - Lab288 P1 (version 2) (version 2) | ecosystem: Host-associated > Arthropoda: Insects >... | reverse complement strand
CCCATTTTACAGGAGGCTGGGTGGGCCCCAGGGCCGGTCTGGACGGGCAGAAAATCTCGTCCCCACCGGGATTCGATCCCGGACCGTCCAGCCCGTAGTCAGTCGCTATACCGACTGAGCTACTCGGCCCACTTATTATTGTATAATGATATAATTATAATTACAATTGTATTTGAATTGTTTATGTGCTCCAGTCTTTACTGTTGTGGAAATAGAAAATACATCTGGACTGCTGGCAGACCAAATTTCCCTAAAATGCTATCTACAACATATAAAAGCCCTACTGGGGATCACGAAAACTACACTTAAGCCTTCCGGACAGTCACAACTTTCAGACGGTACTGGCGTTTTGGAGGAACCTGCTGACTCCTCAAACCTTGCAAATGAAAGCAGCACATTCCTCCAACACTTAACTAGCAATCTATCAATCAAAACAATTAATCACGACGCTGTCCATCGTCTTGAGGTTTTTAAAGAAAAATTTCCGAACTTAGACGTTACTTCAACGTCAGTTGCATTGAAACAAAAGTTTCCTACTTGGTCATGTTCGTTAGCATAAAACTCGTATCGATTCCTGGGCAGATCCAGTTTCAGAAGCGATTTGGCTGAGGCAACCCTAGATGCTAGGCGGTGTCCAAAATAATAGACCCGTTCATTGTTAACATGCCATCCTCTCAGAACTACTGAATTCACGTGTCAGATTAAGTGGCATCTATGACTACGCGACAACTAACACGTATTCGGACGCACGGACGCCTGTTGGTATTATCAGTGGCGTAGCTGAATTGGGTGGGGTGGGGAGTGGTGCTGCCGTCTCGTTACAGCTGAGTCCAAGAGGCGGCAAAATGAATATTTAAATTTAAAAAAAAAATCGATTTTCCGCTCTCCACAAATTTTAAATTACTGAGATAAATAGTAGGTAATTCAATAAATGACTGTGATTTTTAAGCTCACAATTTCTGTTTGGGGCCTCCATTTTGACTGTTCGCCCCCCAGCGCCCCCCCCCCCCAAAAAAAACTTAGTTACGCCACTAGGTATTCGTGAAGGCAGAAAATCATAAAGAACAAACGTAAGTTTCATGAATGTCGGTTTGTTCGAATGTTTACGAGGGGACAAACAAATGACCTTGATGGTACCATAAAATTACATAACCGTACAGCAAGTGACATAACTATGAGAGTATCGACAAGCACTTGTTCTAACCAAAAAGTCATACTGCGAAACAATGACACATCATTTTATTAATGGGGGGGGGGGGTGAAACTATCGGTACGCGAAATTCATAACGAACTTTGAATTAACACATAACACGGTGGATACACTATACGAACTTCCGTGCTTGTGTCGTCAAATTATCCAACACACGGACGAATGTCTACATCACCTGTTCCAAGATAATGGACATAAAGGTGACGTGACGCATTCTTGCACACCTTATCAAAACAATATTTCATGGAAGTTGACAACCGGTGTCAGACATCCCTTACTGTCCATCATCGACCTCACAGATGCCATCTATCAGTGTGAATTCGACTTCCTGGAACGCAGCAACGTCTCTGACATCTAGTGGGAAGCGTTCGAATTATTCTAATACTGGCTGGTGTATGCTGCAGACCGGATGCCCTAGCACATAAATTTGTCAATAAACTCCTTCACGGTAGTTTCTTGCTTGTTATAGGAAGTTGTTAGAAGCTAGAATTATTTTTAGCATTGAATGAACTCTTCTAAAATAACACACTTGCGAAGGTTTGCTGAAGTTTTGTAATATTAAGCAGTGTGCAAGAAGCTGTCGGTAAGTAGCCTAAGTTGGTGCCAATCGCATAGCGATAACAGAGAAACACGACACCACACAACTACCAACAGATGGCACTGACGATTGCAATTACACGATAAGATGAACACCTAAGTCTCCGTGATACTTACGTAAGTACGTACGCAGATGACTAGCTGCACTGCTGGGTTTTGTGGTGGGTTAGCACAAAAAGATGATTGTAACACATTTTGAGATAATTTTTATTCCGGTCCTTTACTGTTCTTTTTTCCGCAATGACACACACAATCTCCAAAATTAAAACCGAATGGCTTTCAAACTCATACCAATCCTCCCACTCAGCAAAAAAAGGTGAAAAGCTGAACGCTTACCCCAGAGCAGACCATGAAGGCCCAGAGGGGGAGCAGAGGCATAGCTGCACTCTGTCTTTAACTTTGACATTAGATGGGGGTGGGTGGTCAATGCCACGCCCCGGACGATTCACCCCCGGGAAAGAGACCCGCTACCCATTGTGTAGGTGGCTGGATGGGACCCCAAGGCCTTTTAGAACGGGTAAGGAAAATATCGCCCGTACCAGGATTCCATCCCCGGACTGTCCAGCCCATTGTGAGTCGCTATACCGACGCTATCCTTGCCCACCCCACTTACCAAACAAAAAAGTAAATTGTCGCCCTGAAAACCTTAAAAAATCATTTAACCATCACCCTCCATACACCCACTTCTGCAAAGTGGATTCTTCCCTTCAGGATTTTCCTCTAAGTCTGCGATACATGTCCCGACCAAATCATCAATCTTAATTTCATCACCCTAACAACGTACCTATGGCGTAGAACACAAATTATGAAGCTCCTGATACGCAATTCCCTTCATTCTCTTGTTACATCATCTCGCTTACGTCCACGCATTCTCACCAGCCTTCCCCCCACACTCGGACACAACAAATGTAATTCCGTTTCTCAGTTCACATGATTGGCCACGTTACGAACAACAACAACAAAAACAATAATTATAATAATGCAATTTCTCATTCATTAACGCGCTAGTTTAACAGCACAGGGCCCATTTAAAACTAGCACAAAATATACAAAATTAACAGCATCTAATACATAAGACACACTTATAGTTAAAATACTTTATTATCCAACAGATGCACAAATATATGATTCGTAGATACAATTAGAATTATTATAAAATATTTAAAAATATTTAAAATTGCTCCAACATGTTTCGGATCACAAGGGATCCATCATCAGGGAGCTCCCAAATGATGGATCCCTTGTGACCCGAAACATGTTGGAGCAATTTTAAATATTTTATAATAATTCTAATTGTATCTACGAATTATATATTTATGCATCTGTTGGATAATGAAGTGTTTTAATCGTCACGGATGCACGGTACAAACATGAACACACAGGTTAGACTTACTATAGGATCAGAGGTTAGACAGTTTCTGAATTATCTACTAAAATTATCGAATAATAGCCAATCACACTAACCGAGACCGAACGTTCCACTGATTATATCGATATCTCTGTCGATGGCATTTGCAGCCTAAGTGCAACGAGCAGAAGGACAGTTTTGACGTTAAAGTCAATATTAAACAAACTAAAATCTTTATACATTGCAATTTGGCACACATAGGACAACAGTCTCCATTAGAGTAGGCCAAAATGTTGAACCATTTAAAACATTCCTTAAAAAAAAAAAGGAGGACATCTAGGTAACGCCTCCGAGTACTTAAGGTGTGTAACTGCAAGTACGATGATGATGATGATGATGATGAAGATGATGATAATAATAATAATAATAATAAATATACAGGGTAAAATTAGACAACGAACACTGGTATGCCCATGTACAGTACCAAAATCAGTCGAAACAAATCTTGACGGTAAGGTTACCATATTATGGAACCAACAAGCGCGAACCGACAGAAATATTCCTAAAAATAAACCGGACATCATAGTCCATGATAACAAACAAAGAACGTGCATGTTAATAGATGGTGCAATTCCTGGAGACAGAAACGTGATCAAGAAAGAAGTTCAGAAGATTTTAAAATATAAAGACCTCAAAAAATAAATTCAACGCATGTGGAATGTGACAGCAAAATTTATACCAGTAACAACAGGGACGACTGGAACCATTGCTAAAGCACTCAGACAGTACTTGAGCAACAGACCAGGAAAGCACGCAATTAAAGAACTATAAAAAAAAACCAGCCATATTGGGCACTGCACACATACTGCGTGAAGTGCTAAAGTAAAAAGTACGTAACATATTTCACACGCGAAATAACATTACATGTAGCATAAATTGTAAATACAGAACAGCGGCAACACTGTATACACTAGAAATGTGATTTGTTTCGGGTATATAATTGTGAATACCCTGTATAAAGGCGATAACAAGGATGGTGATGATGATAACAATAACAGAAAGAATGCAGAGTTTCGCGTACTTCATTGTTTTAACTTCTGAAGCTGGGAGATGCAAAATGAATGATAGCTAACACGCCAAATTTCAAACTATGAGCGTCTCGAGCGCGCGCGCGCGTGTGTGTGTGTGAGGGCGGTGAATATTTATGTTGTGTTTTAATGAGTTATGATACTCTATAGTCTAGCAAATGGTGATGAAATTTTCGGAGGAATACAATGCTCCCATCTTCCAGGCAAACAACGAAGGCTTTATGTCCTTTGGAAACGAGGGCAACAACTCTCCAGGCAACATTTTGTAATAACTCAGACAATGACAGCATGCAGTTTCCGAATTCTAGCATTTATTCACACACCAGTAGTTGCTTCATGTTGTCTTCGTTACTGTCGTTCCTTAACGTTCTTCATCGCTGGAACCTCTTAAAACGGACAAAAATATTTTGGTTCTCCCTCCACAATTATGAGAAATTATTATGAATGTTAATATTATGGTCTTACGGAATATTGGGGCATTACAGTGGTCGACCCGCACCGACGTTTCGAAAGAACCTGCTCCCTCCATCTGTACAATGACGGAGGAGACGATACATTTCTCAGAAATTTTATGTTTATGGTTCCGTGCATCGCTGATCTATATTAATAATTGTCCAACGAGATGCAACACAAAGTAGTCAACTTATTAATCTACAAGTTCACTCTACATGGTCATAAAATGACAAGTACCGGAGGCTGTAGTTACAGTTTTGTGTGCTCCTGATAATGGGTGTGGTTGATACACGAAACATGTAGAGTGAACTTGTAGAATAATAAATAGACTGCTTTGTGTTGCATCTCGTTGGACAATTATTAACATATTTCTCAGAAACAGAGTACCACAACCCACAAGAAATAAATTTTCATAAAACGTATCTCTTTTTATCGAACTCCACATTTTCGCAAAGAAACACTGCAGGAATACCTTAATTACATTACTTTCAATACGTATGACAGTACAGTGATGAGGCTATTCTACAAGTCTGTGACAACGGTCTAACAAAACGGAGGACTCCCTAGTGCACAGAGCGTAATGGACATTACTCTATTTGACCAATACAGTTTGTCACTTCCCGTCGACTCGCTTATCGTATACAACGTAGTCGACTCAGCGTTACTAGAACGGATGCGGGAAGAGACAACGATATTAGTCACATAAAAGGAGCGATAAACCTGTATAGCTGATACCTTTGTTTTGTGGTAAAGTTAACATGCCGGTGACGCGAAAGTCACAGGTTCCCATAGATTTTGATCGATATAAGGCGTTGATATGCAAATCCCTCGCGAAACGGCAATTTGTCGTAACCCACACAAATCTTTATACTGAAATTACCGCACCACTAGACAGTCGGGTTAAAAACACACCTTCCGTCAAAATGATGCATTCACAAAAAATAACTGATCGTCCTTATACATTCGAAAAAAAAAGAACAACACGCTTAAGTGTTGGTCTACTGAGGATCCATCAAGTATTTCCCGTCTGCTGTAAAACTGCTTATCGATGGGCTAGGAAAAACTGCTGTTTCATGAGCAATAACATCCATTTGAATTCAACTAAATGTTCAGGTGTTTCCGTATTCTCGAACACAATATTAACTGAATAATTAAGATTCACACTTGCAAAGAATGCCACAAAACCGAATCCCTTTGAAATCATACCACTACAGACCACAAGGAAGGAGAACAATTGGAAGACCGAAGAAGCGTTGGCGTGAGCAGCTGTAACTCTGGAGACGGAACGGATCGAAGGGTCCAATCCTTGATGTTTATGATGATAATGAATTAAGATTCAATGAAGTGTTAATAAAGATAACACGTTCGCAAACTGCGATGCGACTGATGACTGAAGTTTATGCCCACAACAAACAGAGCTCAACAAACCCTTATTACACTGTTATTTAGGTTGGGTATTACAAAGAAATTCGTTTTTATATGCAAAAGATGTGGCATGTGCACACAGACATTCTTAACAGAGCTTATTCTACAAATTCAACAATACTTTTACAACGGCAACTATTTCCCCATAAAACGTCAACGTACTTCGCACTAGTGGTGACAGACACATTTATTTTGTATTAATTTTAAGCCTGTCGCACTGGGTTACATACTGTCCGACACACTACCTCCGAGCGGTACTTCATGCACCAACCCCAAAAGTGATCGATAACATGCGATGTATTGTTTGCTAGTGTTGTACTACTAAGTTACGTTGTACAGTCTCAAGCATCACGCAAAACGGAACAGGACTGCCTTACAGTTGTTCAGAGATACGCTGCCATGGTAGTGACGCCCAGACAGGTATACATGCGTGCGTCGAACGTAGTGCATGTGTGACCTTCGCATGATGCGTGTGGCGAACTCCACTCCACACGTAATCGATCCGTCACCCACTGGAAGCGGAATACGACGGACCAGATGCTGCAATTAATAATCCGAAGTGTGGTGATCGTGAAGGTCAAGGCCTGCACAACGTTACGTTTTGTACGTTCGTGGTACACGCTACGGTGGCCGCGCGTAAGTCGTGGGTCTGCGCCGCGCTCTTGCTGGCATTGCTGGTTCGAATCCCGCCGGGGGCATGGATGTCTGTGTCTAGTGAGTGTTGTGTGTTGTCAGGTAGAGGTCCCCGCGACGGGCCGAGCCCTCGTACAGAGGAGCCCTACCGAATGTGTGCATGTCACTGAGTGTGATGAAGGGCAACAAAAGAGAGGTCAGGACTAAGAAAAGAAAGAAAGATATCCATTATATTGGCAGAGCCGGAGCAGACTGGTGCAAGTGTAATGCTCTTACGTGAGTTTGGAAGAAACCGCATACGATGAGATTCTTGCACGGGTTACTTACTGTCTTAATTGTGGGCGTTTCTTGCTTTTACGTGGTGTCACCAGAAGACGGTGCAACTTAAAACTCATGGATGAGCACCTGAACTGACATAGAAAACTGCATCGTTTTGCCTCCAGTTTACTCAGTAGACCGAACGTTATGTGAACACGTTAACGCTTCGTATCCGGCAGCTCCCACCCAAGCTTGAATTCATCCCAACATACCTTCGGTCCTGGCTGAGGTTTCCCGTCAATTCGTCATTCCTTCCAGGCATGTGTCACGAGAGTGCCTACTTTCAGGTACCACAACCCCCCCCCCCCTCCCCAACGCATAAACAGTGATCCTCCTGCAGTTTTTATTGACACTTTGCATGATAACATATGCTGTTGACAGAAGGCTGGTTCCGAGTGTCTGAAGAGTATCGTGTGAACAAAGATCGGTAAGTTCTCTTCAGCATATACGACGTGCTTTCAGCAGCATTCTCCTGAACGCAAAGGTGCGAGAAGGAAGGTTGCTCTTGAGGGTGAGTGAAGATACGGTGTTGTGTTTTTCAGTAAAAACTGGGTACTGTCCGAGAGGTAACTGGTTGGTAACTCTGTAAGAAACCCTGCGATCAGCTGAATGCATTGGCTGGAAAAAAGACAATGTCCAATGACTAGAAGTCGGACATGTTGGCTCTTCAAACTAACCGACTCGATTGCCCCACGCCATGAAAATCAAAAAGCAGTAGCGGATTTGCTTCAACAAAAAGCTTCAAAGATAACACCAAAATATTCATAAATAACAGTAACTACATACAGCAGAGTCAATGAAAACTAATCGCTCCTCAGCTAGTCAACAAATTACCCTGTTTTATGGCAACAAAAAGTCAATCACCGCCTTCATAAAAGCCCACCACTTTTCCCAACCCTGAGCCAGACCCACGACATTCCCTGCCGAACGATTTCCTTAAGCTACGTTTTAATATTATCCTCCCATCCACGCTTAGGTTTTACAAGTGGTCTCCTTCTCTCAGGCTGAGATTTTATGCACTTACTCTCTCCCACATACCTGTCACATACCCTGTCCATCCACTTATTCTTGATTTAATCTCCCCGATAATGTTTGGTTAGAAGTACGCATCACGCAGCTCCCTACACCGCTCTCTATATCATTAACAAACTCTATTCTCTTAAATGAGGGTGCAGTTCTCTGATGTACAAAAAAACTGTTCCTAATTGATTTTCAATTTCCTTTTCAAGTACAGAAAAAATATACTCATCGGCTCATTCGGCGCCTCTCTTGTCCCATGTGACCCGTAGTTCGCTAATTCTTTGGCCAGTGTTGTCAGTAACCCTGGCCCATAAAAATAACACTACTATCAATAATGAATCTGAATACAAAATATGTTGATGTTTTCAAGTTCTTAATAACAAACATTCAGCGGAAACTGAAGCATCCCTTACTTAACTTTTTCCAGCTCATTTTCTGTTCGCTTTAAATAACCATGCCATTTAGGCAAATTTAACAGTGTAGCTATAGCGCCGTACATTCTTAATTTGTGCTCTGGAGAGCGGTAGTGACCACATCCAGGTTCTGTCCACTTTGCTCCAAAACAGCCCCGTTAATCACAGGACAGAAGATCGGATGGGCCTTAGAGACGACCTTAATTATGTCGAAAAGCAAACTGCCTAGCCCCGGTGAGAATTAAACCGCCGGCCCTTCAGTCTCCGGACCTTTCAAGGTAAATTAAAATAGCAAATACGTGCATAACACATTCCATCATCATTTTCATTAAAATAAAGCCGAAATATTTATAGCATTCACTTGCTTTTCCTGACAGCTACAATGACTTCTGTTATGTATAAGAAAGTAAATACTGATAGAGGGTTGTACTGTTAATATTTGAACATAAATGCAAACCGGATCGAATCTGTTTCCTCAGGATGGTACTTTTATACACTTTTTATAGCTCGAAGAGTCCTGGCGGATCTAGGCTTCGGCGACCACACTGTGACACACAACACAGCCAACAGGACTCCTCTGGACGAGTGACCAGCCCGACGCAGAGACCTCTACCTGACCACACACCCAACACTCAAAAGAGACAGACAGAGAAAAACCTCAGCAGGATTCGAACCCGAAATCCTAGCAAGCAAGCGGCTGCAGACCCAGCCTTAGATCGCGCGGCCAATGGGATGGGCAAACTTTTATCTACCAATGCGAATATTAAATTACGCGTAAACATAATTAATTATGGAAGCAGAGACGTACTTCTGAGTGCGATAGGCCAAGAGGTTTCTCTGCCTCACTACGTAATTCCTTTCACTTTCTTCACTCCAGACCAATACATAATTCACACTGGCGGCGTCCTCTCCAGTGAGCACTAAGCAGGAGAATTCCACACAGCAAACTTCAGTGACTGAAAACAATTCAAGCAGACGGGTCGGTTCACACAAAACGCTCCACAACAATCACACTAAACGGCGCTTCTTGCTCAGTTCTGCAGGACAATTCCAATCACTGGTCGACTTATTTTTGTTCCTTAATCACGCTTAAATGAGGTGAAATGATTAACACAAACGTAAACTTATATTCATAGACTAGAATTCTGTTGCAACTACAGTCGTTACAGAACACTGAACGAGTTTAAGGAAGCAAAGTGAATGTTTATCATCCCTTTTAAAACTAAAACAAACATATATTATACATAAACACACAGTGAGATTCCCTCAGTGCTGTACATGGAGACAACAGCTGTCTATGTGTCAATAAATATCCAACAAGATGCAACTACACACACTTTATTTTATCTGTAAACTGCTCTACAAGTTTCGGGTGGAGAAATAAGCGACAGGTAGCAGCAACGGTTGACTAGTAACAGATGCTGTAGATACTGTTATTTGTGCTCCTGATGATGGGTGGAGAAACAACCCGAAACATGTAGAGCAGTTTACAGATAAAATAAACTGTGTATAGTTGCATCTTGTTGGATATTATGGACTCATAATTGCGATGCACGGTCCCATGAACACGAAATACAAAGAGCTGTCTATTTTATGTATCATATAGGACACATAAACGGCGTGCAAAAATTGCGAGGTTTTAGAGTTTAACCTGGTGGTACGTACAGTAAACGCTAGGTTCAGAAGGGCTAACCCTTTAAAGACGAAACGTGAACTGTTTATTTAAAGACTCAGTTCGTATCGGGCAGTAAATACTTTTCAACTAGGTTATAAAAGGTAACCAGTTGAGTGCTAGGTAGGGCTAAAGTCGCTGTTTGTACTGGCATGAACACAAAACACATAAATGCAGTGTGGGCAGAATGTACATTCCTTGAATTTTAAGTAACCACTGGACTTCAATGATTAAAATGTTTCGTTCAGTCAAAGAGTATCAGTTTTGCCAACGTCAGTCTCATAAAACAAACGCAACTGCGGTACAAGCCTGTGTGGGACAACAAATGGGAAAGGATACTTCATGCGGGTGAAGGCATTGGCACAGCCCATAAAACCGTGTAGCGTGTTCTTAATGCTAAATGGTGGATCCTCCACACCATACAAGCACACACAGACACAAACAAATCAGTGAAATGCTCAGTGCAGGTGCTGCGGGTACTTTTGCTCCGCTGCGGTGTACATACTGAGCGACAGCACTGGATGTTCTGGCATATTAGCGGTTAACGTCGTTTTAATTAACTAGTGCCCGAATTTTGTCACCCTCTCTGCGTGTTCTTGTTTTTATACATAATTAACGATGCGAGCAGGATAATACTTTGATTACAAACACTGCTGTCAGGCAATTTCTGACACACAGGAAGGGTGTCTTTGCAATCCGGGCTGAGCAGGTTTAAATCGCAATGACATCCGTGCACTTCCGTGTAATGAAAACCAACTTGATGCACTGTTTATCCTCAGTTTACTTCGTCAGTCAACCTCTACATATTTCGGCCATCTCTGTCTCTTGGCCAACAGACAGTCAACTAAAAAGCAAAACACGTACCAATTTTACTAATTAACCAACTTAATGCACAAATCCTTGTTTTATAATAAGTTTATTACAGAGTCCTCTCTCAACCTGTGCACCGGAAGGTCACCTACAGGTGTGATGATACCAGATGCTGTACAATACAATTTCGACCTCCTGATGATGAGCACATGGTGCTCGAAACATGTAGAGGCATATAATAAACTTATTATAAAACAATAATTTGTGCATTAAATTGGTTAATTGCTACGATTATACTGAGATGCACGGTCAGCAAAATATCAAAACGTAACAACTGTTGTATATATACAGCATACCTCCTGATGATGGGCTACAAATATGCCCGAAACATATAGAGGTTGATTGACGAAATAAACTGATGATAAATAGTGCATCAAGTTGGTTTTCATTACACGGATGTATCGAGATGCACGGCCAACAAAACATACGTATAAAAAAAAACAAAAAAACAGCGCACTTGTCTCCGGGGCGTACCCATTTCTGTTTGTCGCCTGCTCTCCGCCAACCGGACATGACATTTGTAATTTTCTCCTTTTCCAGGCGGATACCCAGAATAATATCTCACAGACCACCTAGCTTATTCCAATTTCTTATTTGAAGGTGCTTACATACTGACAATGGTGGGCCGGGTAGCTCAGTTGGTATAGCGACTGACTACGGACTGGACGGTCCGGGATCGAATCCCGGTGGGGACGAGATTTTCCGCCCGTCCAACCGGCCCTGGGGCCCACCCAGCCTCCTGTAAAATGGGTACTGGTTCTTTCCACGGGGTAAAGTGCGGCCTGGGCGTGCTGCTGACCACTCACCCCCTTCTAGTGCCACGGTCATGGAAGAGTAGAGCTATAGGCCTGCCTCTACCCACCCTCTGGGCCACACCGGGCCTGTAACGGGATCACTTTACCTTTTTTACATATTGGCGACGATGGCGTAATACAGCATTGACTAACGGCGCATCGTTTTAACTCCGTTGTTAAATTAGGGATTACTATAACTGTTACACATTTCCTTCAACTCACGGTCACTCACAAAAATTAGTAATCAGTTCCGATATTTGAGGCTCTCACAGAGGTGCTAACGAAGATACGAGTCTTCTAGGATGTTCTTGGACTGCTGGCCCTGAAGATGAAGGCAATATAATTCTCCGAAACGTCGGCACCTAGGCATCAGTAGACAAGGTGTAACATACAAAAAGACTTGCATCTTCGTAACAAGCTGCTAGGACGTCTCGAAACTTACTGTTTTAATCACGTGCTCTTCGCAGAGCAGCTGTGAGACACGACGATACACGCTACTGTCTGCATTTCTCCACGTATCTGCCAGTTGTCATACACACTAGGAGTAGCCCGAAGTCTATTCTATAATTACTTAATCTTTTGGCGCCGGAATTGTTTTTTTAATTTTAGCACACCCTGTATAGAAAATGTGAATAATACAGGAACAAAATATGCTAGAATTATGAAACAAACTGCATTTTGAAGACAAAAAAAAAACGGAGAGTATATACCATGTTTAAAATATTCAGTACCTATACTTGTTGAATAAATATATAAAGTGAAACTTTAGGGGTTAGCAGTGCGGTACGACCACTATAGTTGACATTAGGCGTCAAAAGGTTAATTAATGCAACTTTCAGACGAAATACATTCATAAATCTTCCAGAGTGACAAAGGCAATACACAACGGCTCACGATCAGACACTCAATTCGCTAAGAAAAATACGCGTAAACTTAAATATAAAGCCTACTATAAAATAAGAGTCCATTCACACCTTTCCAGACCAAGCCGAATATAAAACACGCGCTTACCTTGAGAGTTTATAAACAGCAGACCCAGGGTTTTTGTCACGGTTGGCGGTACCGCTGAAACTAACTTTTTGGAATCGCATGTACGACGGATGGAGATTGTTTCTGAACTTGTAGAACGATTCTGAAAACGACGCCCTTGCAGCTGCTGCGAATTCATTCTCGGAAACAAGAAAAAATCACAGGGGGTCAAATGAAATGAGTGAGAGGGTGCGGACAACAGCTATGTTTTTAGCAGCCAAAAATTTCCTCTGCCTCTGCTCGTCGGTGACCAATTAAAGCACAAACTTCGGGGAGATCCGCCGTATCTACAGTTCGCCGACACGTTCCATACGAGAGGCCTAACCCGCCAGCAGTCTCTGAAGTGGTACTTCGTCTCAGTTCATGGTTTTGCGAACTGCAACACCACAGTTTCGTCTGTGCGAGATCTGGAGGGCCAAAATGACAGTTCAAGTATTCAACCGCAGTTTCCACCAGGTTCAACCGAGGAAGCTCTCTTAAAACATATGTGTTCGCCCCACTGCATTGTCACCGAACTCTGTTTTGAGTGTTTTATGAGTTTCTGATACAAATTTTCCCCAAGGTCGATGGAAAGCTTAAGGCATGTGCGTTGTCACTTTGTATCACCATTTCGAAAACCGCGAATCGCACGCAACACGCACAATAGTAAGCATCCGCTGAGAAACAACGCAGAGAGTTATGGCTACACACCTCACTAGACTGAGGAATTGATACGCGATACTGCGGCACCGAGTGGCAGAAGGTTGTACAACTTGCCACTCTCAGTCCTAGCCGGGATTTCGGGAACTTTTAACACGCCTTCGTGCTAAGGATTACACACGACAGAACTTAATTTCCTTCCATCCCTACTTACTCGATATTACTTATCCCGTCAAATTTCATTGCATTGTTCTTATCACATGCCACTTCTACAATGACATACTGGAGAGGCACAACGTATCCCAGGCATTTCAGTTAATAAAAACAGCATTACATCAGCTAACGTCGTGCTTTCCAGGAATGCGAATCCGAAGTCAACACGTCACTGAAAGTAAGAGCGTGTCTTCGGTTTACCAAGAACTATGCATTCTCAGTTTTTCTTGACTTTCCCCCCGGAACATGTGCTCAATCCAGCACGTACGCTCCCGAAACAAATACTTATTTTTACCTTACCACAGTGGTGAAAGGCAACGTGCGTTGATGGAAAATGATGAACGTTGCTTGTGTAAAGTACATAAATGGACAAATGTACAGAACCAACGCTCCGCAGTGTGCTACAAAGCGGTACCGTAAGAACAATAAGCCTGTTTCAATCACGGACTGTGATCACAAGTGAGCAAAGTCCCAGCACTGGCTGATTTAAATGTCTGCCGACATATTAAAGAATGCAGTGTCCCATGAATAAAGAAAAACTGGAGCATTTCTCCATAGGGCTTTTCGAACAACCATAATCGTTCATAAAATGAGACGCCCTAATGTAACAAACAGCTTAATATTACATCAAGATCGACTTTCCTTAACAAATTCTAATGCCTCTTGGCACATTTCGTGCAGTCAGCAAGGCCGTTGAAATATTTAGTGGCGCTCAACGGTAAAGGCGCGAAGCAATAAACATTTCACTGCCGCGAATGGTAAACCGATTACAAAAATTCAAGCGATGCTTCTGTCCAGGCTTCACTGCATTTACAGTAGCACAAACCGAACGGGCGTGTCATGAAATTACCGCCACTAAAGATAAGATATCAATACGCAGTCGTGGATAAGTTCGTCATAGATAACACACAAGGACATCGGGCAATCCCAGCCTCTAAAAGACATTTGGAAGGTAAAAAAGGAAGGTATTTGAACCTTTCCTTGTAAACTTAACACCTTAAGACTACCGTACACGTGTTTGTTTATTGACCTTTCATATCATTACGGTTTTACTAAAAATAATGTTAACCCTAGAACAGGCCATAAAGAACCAGAGGAAGTGTAGAGCTACAGCTCTACTCTTCCTTTAACCACGGCGCTATATGGGGGGTGCGTGGTCAACGCTACACCACGGCCACTTTACACCCAGGAAAGAGACCAGGTAATCGTTATGTAGGAGGCTGGGTGCACTCAGGGCCAGTCTGGAGAGGTGCGAAAATCTCGCCGCCCATCGAGATTCGATCCCCGGACCGTCCATCGCGTAGCGAGTCACCATAACGACTGCTAAAGCGACAGAAAACTGCAAGTCGCGTTCAAGGAGTTACGCCCGTATCAAGATGGTCCAGATTTCGATACTCGGTACCCAGGCTGGCTCTCCAAAAATTTATAGACAGTTGTGGCTCAAAACGAATGCCAGGATAGCGGCTTAGAACACTTTACGACAGCCTATTTCCACGTTCTTCTTCATTCCTCACTCCCAGTCACCCGACCGCTGTCATTGACAAACACAGTTGAAATCATCGTGAAATAGACCAAGAATCACACCAAATACAAACGCATTACTGTGCCGTTGTCCCACATTAGAGAACCGAGACAGAAATTTCACCTGCACATGTATAACACACCCTTTGTGATAAAGAGACCGTGACCCAGCAGAAAAGGCAGTTGTGATGTGCCTAACACAGAAATAATATATATGCAAAGCACACAGCATGAAGTACAAGAATGGCGCCAGGAATGAATTAACATGTTTAGCGTAGTTCAATTTCCCGAAATTTTACTGCCTCTGGCTCCACTGCAGATCGTTTTAAACGGGTGGATGGCTCAGAATGTCTTCGCAAAGCTTCCACAGTACAGTGACGGTATGCACAGCAGGCTCTGCTCTGCGCTCGATATAAGCGGTTCGGTAAAATTACAACAAAGCCAAGACCTATATACAACCACAGCACTTCTATAAAATAATTCTGGTGTTTCAATTTAATAGCCCAAATGTTTACTGACATAAAATACAACACAGCAACAGCAAACCCAGACCTACAAATAACATCGCTAATCTATTTTAGGTACTAGGATTATCAAATGAAGGACGATAAAGTAGTTGGCGTGTGCAAAAAACATGTAAGGGATGACACATTCTTAGGGCTAGAAAAAATCCGCACGGCATTGTTGGTGGTGAGAGGCGAATGGAGGACAGATGTACTTGACAGTGGAATCACCCAGAGGGCCAGTCAGTTAAATAGTAAAACACCCTCTCGCCGCCGCCGCCGCCGCCGCCATCACCACCACCACCACCACCAAAATTATTATTCCCGCATTCCTTCGGTAGTTCTAGAACTGAAACCCAAAGTGTTACACAATTCGGTCGGAAAACCTGCAAGAAAACACTCATCTAGAAGACCTAGGCGTAAATGGAAGCGTAATACTCAGCTTTATCTTAAAGAAACTGGAAAGGATTGTGTAAAAACTGACTTCAAATGGTTCAGGATAGGGAGAATGCGCATAATGTACGCCTTTTTGATGCCTGTCCTCTGTGTAGGCAGCCCGGTGATGGGCCGATCGTCAGTCAGAGGATTCCTATAAACTGCCTATAAGACTTAACAGTTTGAGAAGTCAATTCTGAAATGGAATGAACCACAAGGCCTAATCCTTAAAAAACGAAAGACACAGCGAACAGCAAGGAGTGGTTGAGCTGAAAATGAATTCGTGTAGATGTGGCACACTCGATGGACAAATAGCATTGCTGGGCACATCGTACACCACAAGTACACAAATTACAGGTGCTAGATCATCGTGGGGATTGTATTTTAACGGTGGATCCTCAGCAATGAACGTCCAGCATGTCAACCTTCTAGCATCTAGAATTTTGAGGTGGCTCCTATATTGTTCGAAAACTTGTTCACCCTTGTCGCCTCCACATATTCCCAAACAACTGGTAAACAATTCCTGTTCAGTTCCTCTTTCCACCTTTCCCCGTCGCCGGTCATTTGGCAGGAAAGATCTTCGCGGGACCGGTGATTTATACATGTCTACACCCCTTCACAGTCCTTTATTTCAGTTACTACCAACCCACTTTACCTTCTATCCCATTTTCCGTTACCCCCGTATCGATCTCTTGTACCGTTGATACACTAGCAGTTCTCCATGTTTTGCCTTGCTTTTGGAACACGACGCTCCTCATAGCTACAAAGAAACTGGGATTGCCGCAGGTACTGCACCTTCCATACATCCACTAAATAATTTCTGTGTTTACAAACCACGACTTTAATTATTTATAAGTGAAATTCGAATTTCCCACAAACGAAATGTTGTACTGAAAAGCCCTGAACGTCATACAGTTATGCAATTCAAAACTATATCACCATTCTCGAAATATAATAACCGTTTAACGACATAAACAACGTACGTATCAACGTAATACTAAAGGTTTGAAATTAAAATTATATAGAACAGTAATAAGACCAACATTGACCTATGCATCAGAAACATGGGTGCTGGAAGAAAATGTAATTCAGAAACTGCTAGTCTTTGAGAGGAAAATCCTAAGAGGAATATTTGGGCCTACGAAAGAAAATCAAACATGGAGGATTAAAAACAATGAAGAACTGGACAAACTGATAAAGCACGAAAATATAGTCAACTACATCAAAGCCCAGAGACTAAGCT
>Ga0131853_10009938_pt1 | contig 17425 bp, 7 predicted proteins | sample TergutLab28metaG_FD_92764 | JGI IMG/M metagenome (GOLD analysis project Ga0131853, IMG submission 92764) | Labiotermes labralis P1 segment gut microbial communities from Petit-Saut dam, French Guiana - Lab288 P1 (version 2) (version 2) | ecosystem: Host-associated > Arthropoda: Insects >... | reverse complement strand
TAAAAAATCCAATCGATTTTAGAAATTTTTTTTTTTAAATTTTTTAAAATGTTATTGAAAGGGTGTGCCCAAAAAAAAATTTTTTTTTTCCCCACCCACTGGCTTTTTTTTTTTTTCCCCCCCCCCCCCCCCCCACATAATTCATCGTCAGAAAAATGAGTGGTCAGTCTTTTTTGTAAACCAGGGGTTCACACATTTTACAGGAATCTAGGAGCTGCCTCAAAATTCTAGGCATCAGGATGGTGACATGATGCAGGTTCTATACCAAGGACCCTCAACTATTGGGTGCAATGATGCAAAATTTAGTCACCTGAGTTACCTGGCATCCACAATGTGTGCACCATATTATAATTGATCCAGAATTAAACATGTTATATGCATGTATTTTCCTGAAAATTGAAGGTTGTGAAAGGAGGTTGTCTTACATGCAGGGTTGACATATTTTCAGTTAAATACAGTATATCATAAATGAAGGATACCAAATAAGTAACATCAGGATTCATTACATTTTGCATAGTACTGTCACGGACATGAGCCGGAGGTTATGCTGAGCTGTAGATACAGGGCACAAAAAAAGGCATGTTGAATCTTAAAGGAGAAATGTTTTGTAAAGCACACACTTTGAGGTACACAGAGAAGGTTGGAGGTTGGTATTAGGATGTTCCTTAGAGAAATGGATGTTGATGATTTTAATTTGGACTAAACTTGCTCAGGAAGTGGCAGTGGTGATGACTAGTCATCTTTATTATACATCTTGTTCCAGCATTGTCTTCCTCTGATCTAATATGTGCTTTGTTGAAGTGTCGTGAAGTGAAGGTCCTGTTAAAATTGGTGTGCTATACCTGTGGAGTAACAATATTAAAAACGAGGTACAGCACTTTCTCCCCCTTGTGTTGCTTTTCCTATATGCAATGCTGCTAACTGTGATTGGTCTTTTGTGTATAGTGTTATTATCTTGTGTGTATTTTTGTTGCCTCATGTGTATTGTTTTACTATGTGTGTATTGCTGTCTTACATACTTTAGTTGCCGGATTGCTGGCTAGAAGTCAGTATCCGGAAGGCCCTGCAACTGGCCGCCTCAGCACAGGTTTTTTCTTGGTTTCTCTGTGTCTATAAGCGAATGCTGAGGTGGTTCCCCAGACTCCAAGTTGCTGCTGCATGCTTCTCATGTAGCCCTCCCAACTTAAATTTCTTAGATCCGTATTTTGTATTTATGTACATGCATAATAACCACTGCCACTGGGTGACAGCCCATTTGCAGTTAAATATATTATTATTAATTATACATAGTTGGCAGCTGGACGCTTTTAGAGGTTGATTTGTTCAATTTAGCTCCCTTTTATGGGCCTCTTGTGGTACTTTGTACTTGTTTGTTTAATTTTATAAAGCATGGAGGCCACATAGTTGTCTTGATACTAGTATGTGTGTCTTCCGTGAATGGGTGTTTGATTCAAGAATCCACTGGCCTGCAGGAGTTCTGTGGTAGACAGCACTGTGTTTTGCAGGTGTCTGAGATGCAGCATTTCTTCTCAACATTCTTATATTCTATAACCCATGCTCATATCCATCACCGGCACATTATCTCAGTTATTTACCAAACAAGATAGAGTATGTTGTTATTTCTTCTTCTTTTTTCTTAGATCCTTCATGATAGTTAAGATTCTTTGTCAAAACAGTGATCTCTGTGACATGCGTGCATCAGCTGTGAAGAATACCTTTCACTGGGGAATCAAAGCCATCTTTCAACTGAATTTCACAGCTTGTTTAGAAACCTGTAATCCCCATTTGATAGGTATTGTTTGAGGTAATTATTTTTACATGCACGGCCATTTGGTGTTGTGTATTTTTTCTTTTTGCATCTTTCATAGCTGACAAGAACATATCCAGTTGTTTATCTTAAGAATATAACCTGAGCCAGTCTGTTTTTCCATTTTAATTTTGCTGTCCTTTTAACACAGACCTTTCTCTTGTAAAGAGGTACATATTATATCATTTGAATCTCAAACACTTTGAATTAAGTAAATTTTGGTGTAGTATTTGACAGCTTTCCTGACTTGATGTGAAATGTTACATCTCCAACATGTGGTAAGGATTTTGCAGCAAATATGTGTCACCTGCCCTTGTGAAACTCTCTGTTTCAGCTTGTTAATGGAAATGGAAAAGCAGAATGTGTTGTTTTAATGTATCCATTGCTTCAGATGTTAAATAGTGATGTTAACCACCTACAAAATATTTGCAATAGTACCCAGCAGTTAATATCCCTTATTCAATTGCCTGTAATAGCTTTCCTTGGCACTCTTGTTAACTGTAAAGCCCAGCCTTAAAGGCGAAGTGAAACTCCTACTTAGTAACTTAAAATTGACAGGGCAAGAAATTTTCTCTTGTTTGAAAACGTCCAGAACAGTATGGTGCCCACCCAGCCTCCTATTCAGTGGTTACCGGGGTTCTCTCCCGGGGGTAGAGCGGCCGGGGCGTTACACTCACCACTCATCTACAGCTGTTGCCGAGAATGAGTGGAACTATGCCGCTGCTCCCGCTAAATTCCCTCATGGTGTAGAATGGGACCTCTTTACTTTATCATACCGTCATATAACTAAAGGGAAGGCAGTAAACGATGATTCAGACGACATGACTTGCTCACTGCTTGAGTGGCTATGGCTGGCGTGGAGGCAAAGACGACAAAGTAGATTTCGCCGTAAGTGTGGGTAAACTCTGCCGTAGGTTTGAGAACACTAATAAAAGCTATGCTTCTGCTTGGTAATTGTTTGTCGAATAAGTCCCTGTTGCTCTGCACCCATTATTTGTCCTCGTTCATGTCTGTTCCAGTTACCGTCTGACTGACTGAGCACTGAAGGAGGATGGTAATTTTCCCCACTTTACCCATCATCGTCCAACTAGTGCAACGCTGTGTTGCCCCACTCCTGGGCACCATCCGCCTTCAGCACTCAGTCAGACAGTCTAGGTTAATTCAGATGGGAAGTATTACAGTATTAATGTATGTTTTAGACTATGAGAATTGTGTCACTTAGTCGTTATACATGTTAGTTGTGTCTGATTTGTGTCGTACACCATTTTGTGTGAACGGCCATCTTGGTGATATAGCGGGCTATGACTCGAGAGGACCGAAGCGAGCGTCACTTCATTATCGGCACTGTGTAATGTCCGGAACACGGAGCACTTATATAGACGGACGGACATTGCCGTTGTGCTTTACGTAAAAGGCACGTCTGGAAGTGTAGCAGATTCACATACATCCCCCTTCCCCCCGAAAGAACTGAAGGGTGGTAGGGCCCGTCAGATTAAAATCTCGTCCGTGCTGAAACCCTATATTTAAAACGCAATGTTTGTTTGTGACAGTCAAGTCATCGCCGCAAAAAGAAGCCTGTATGCATTGCCTGGCGGTGACGTGCGAAGTACCCAACGCACCTGGCGACGAGGGCCGCAGTCAGTCTACGTACAGGGCGGGATGTCCTATGTTGTGTCCGTAAGGTGACACTCACTGCGTAGCGTTCCTGCTTTGTACTCTGGGGGTTCCGGGTTCAAATCTGTGTCTAAAACGGCTTTCATAACAAGTTTCTCGTGGTTTTACGAAGCCCCCCCGGGAAAGTGCTAGCATAATGCATCAGACTGGTCTGTGGAAGCTTCCTTCTTCACCCTCGCCAGTTGCTCATTCAATTTCGATCCAAGCATTTGACTGTGAATAGTATGTGATGCTGACGGTGTCGTTAAATAAGCCGTATGTAAATAAATACATGTGTTAGAATCAGCAACCGAGGCTTACTCTTTGACTGACTTCGTAATGAGGAGCTTAATGATGTGTACTCCTCACCCAATATTATTCGGGTGATATAATCGAGAAGAATGAGATGGGCGGGGCATGTAGCGCGTATGGGGGAGGGGAGAGGCGTATACAGGGTGTTGGTGGGGAAACCTGAAGGAAAGCGACCACTTGGGAGACCCAGGCGTAGATGGGAGGATAATATTAAGATGGATCTTCAGGAAGTGGGATGTGGGGGTGTGGACTGGATCGAGCTGGCTCAGAATAGGGACAGGTGGCGGGCACTTGTGAATGCTGTAATGAACCTTCGGGTTCCATAAAATGCGGGGAATTTCTTAAGTAGCTGAGGAACTGTTAGCTTCTCAAGAAGGACTGTGCTCCATGGGGTAAGTAAGTAAGAATCAGTAACCGGTATTCCTGACAATGAATGACAAGGCTTTTTGGCGCATTCGCAGCTAATGTTTGCAGAATTTCTCTTATTATCGTCGCAATCTGTCTGCCTGTATGTGACCTGTAGAGAGCCACTGAAAATGTTTTCGTGAAATTCGATGCGGAGTTTTGACGGAAATGTGTGGACATGTTCCAGTTTTCGTTAATTTCGGGCAACATTAACTGACATTGCACGAAGTCATGCGTGCCCTTTCTGCTGCGGAACTCGCGTAGGGGCCCCATTTTTTAAAAAAAACAAAAATCGGGACTCTTAATAACATTTTGCTGGCCCGGGGGTGGGGCGCGTGTAACACGGAGTTCGTAACCCGTCACGCAGTGGCTGGGGGAGGGGGTTCAGTAATTTATTAAAAGCTGTAGAGAAATTATGACAGACAAGTATGAAGTAATAATAATAAGAAGAATAAGAATATTGTTCAAACACTCAGTTCACTTGCTGATTTTTAATTACATATCCGTTACCCACCCTTCGCGGTCTCAGTTCAGACTCTACAGTCGCCAGTCTACACATACCTTCCTCTTGTCCCTTCCTGTTTTTGGCAGGTTGACAGCTGTCCTTCTGCTACCACTGACGTTGTCTCCTACCGCGACAAACTCAGAATGTTAGTACGCCTTGTCAAAAGTTCCGTATTCTTAAGACTAGGAAAAGTCCGGGACATTTGGCGTCCCGAACCAAGTTTTGCGGGACGTGGAAATAGTACTCATTAAAACTCATAAATCCGGGACAGTCCCGGGAAAACCAGAACGAATGGGATTCCTGAACGCGCCGAGTGTGTATCAGCGTTAAACCCTTTCTGAATCAAGTACTGCACAAAGATAAAAGTGGAACCCATTTTATTGCCCAGTATGCTTGTTTCGTACCTCCTAGTTGTAGAGGTTAACAGAAGTGATGAGTGCCATACTGCGCGTGGGCCTACCTTGTCTGATTAGTTTACATTGCTGTGAGCTGTGTACGTAATGTACAAAGCACAGTGTGAATTTTAATTTAAATGTGATCTCTTGATAAAGTGACGTACTCTTCATTCTGTGTGAACGACGCTGTTAGTTGCTAAGATTACTCAGCGTCAGTAATTGATGACTGACTATGGAGCGTTAATGGAAAATTACTGACACGGGAAATTCGAAGTGCTAGGATAAAAACCTATCACACTGCCACACTTTCCATCACAGCTCCCAAGTGGGCTGCCCCGAGATCGAACCAAGGGACCTCGCGGTGACTAGCCGTCTGAAACATAGCATGGTCCTGCGTACTGTTGAAAGTGGCTGATAGAAACAGGATAGCCTCCCTGTTAAATGGCGAGAGAGATATCATTAGTAAGCAATGTGCCTTATATATCAGGCGCATTCGCTTTTTTACCTGCTAAGTCCTTACAACAGAGTTCTTCTTGAAAAGCAGATAGTTCCTCGGCTACTCAAGATATTTCTAGCACCTTACGGAAACCGTGGTCACAGGAGCCCGATACTTGTCTATCACGAACCAGATTAATCGAGTTTGCGCACTTCCAGCCTAATTCTTTAAGAGTCGTTTTAATATTATCTTACCATTTACATCTAGGTCTGCCAAGTGGAGTTCTACTCCCAATATTCGCAGATAACCTTCCGATGCAGGCTCAACCGTACGAGTCATTTGTCGCTTGTGAGGGCGTATAAAGCGCAGTGCGTGCGGTGCGGTACGTTTGCCGTGGAGAGGCAAGCGAAACACCCACCAAGGTTACTTTCGTGACATCCAACACCTGTCTGGCAAGGTCCCCCAGTTGAATTACGGGACGCGCCTCATTACAATCATGCCGTTTGACGGGAGCTTTCATTAACTGACAATTCGATCACTTCAAACCATTTATATTTGAGAGTTTACGTGTACATGGCCGAGAACTGCTGCTGATCTGTGAGTGCTTCGTACAATTACGTGATTTGTTTCTTGTTCTGGAGCGGGTTGGTGTTGCCCTCTCATTCTTTCCCCTGTAACACCTCGCCCAGCACCGTTCGATCCAGCGCGGTGTTGCTAATACGCGGTTGAAAATTTGCCCGAGTATTTACGCGTATATTTCAGGCTTCCGCCACGAAGTAGCCGAGAACCGCCCTCTTATGGGTTATTACTCGGCGAGTAGTGGTAATTTCTTGCCGACGTTTCGGGACAACCTGTCGGTCCCATCCTCGAAAATCGGTAACAAATTACCGCTACTCACTGCGTAATAACGCATAAGAGCGCGTTTCTCGCTGAGTAGTTAAAAACACGCGCTGGCGGTCATTCCGCGCCGGAAGCAGGCAGCATCAGCTACCCGAGCAGTGTGCCAATGTTTAATGTGGATAAATGTATGTTGTTTTACGCGTTGGTGGAGGGGTAGAGGTTCCCTGAGCGTCCGCGTTCGCGTAACCGTGTTATTCCCAGTAAGAAGTCTGCAGCGCCCCCCCCCCCCTCCCCCGCGTTTGGCAAGGAATCGCCATTTGATTCAGTATTGTGTCTAGGTTACGTGCTAGACGACCGGGGGATCGGGGTTCGAGAGATGTCTCGAGTGTAAAATGGAGTAGAGCTGTGTTTTGGGGGTGAATATCTGAGAGGAATGAGTTCGTGGTTATTTCTGTAGTGATCTTGGAAAGGGAGGGGACATGTTCTGACGTCAGACGAAGTAGAACATAGTAACATTCCTTGGTAGGTGACGTAGGAATTCGTTGTCAGCAGTGAATCATCCTCTGTCGATGTGACGGTGACCGTACGGACTGGCACTTGAATCATACACCTTCTGTTGGCCTGTACAGGTCTTTAGACAGCGGGTGGGGGACACGCACAGCCTATCACAGTCGGTATTCAAACCCATGATTCCATTCGTAGGCGATCGATCCTGATCCGTGTAGCGGTTGAGCTGACGGGTTTTTTGTAGTCCCTCCAGACAGATTCCAGGATGTTAGTTCGGATTCAAGGTTCAGTTCCAGGCAGGGGCGTACATGAGCATGTGCAAATGTTGATGAGACCTGTTTTTAGGTCTGCGAAAGATGAACCTTTAAAAAAAACGAAAATGAACTTGAATTATATTTAAACATCCAGTCCGTACCGCGCAGTAAGCACACTCCGTCTCGGTTATACAAACCATTGAGTTAATGCTGTGTATGGAAATCGCTGTTTGTTCTCAGATCCACACAAAACACATAAATACACTGTGTGGGCAGAACGTGGAATTGTTGACTGTTAAACTGGTGGTACATATAGTGACCACTGGGTTTTACAGGAATGTATCTCAGTTATAAGGACCAGTCAGTTAATGTTGTATAGGGAAATGATCGCTGTTTGTTCTGAGATCCACACAAAACAATATAAATACACTGTGTGGGTGTACTGTAGAATTGCTGAAGGCTAACCAGTGTGTAAGGTAGTTACGCTGTCTGTGCTGGCCATTGTATAAGGTGTTATCCTCGGTATACTAACCAGTACATTAGGTGCTTTGCTCTCTGTGCCAATAGTAAGACTACACCGACTAGGCGAAAATGTTACAAGCCTGAAGTTCGTGTAAATGGTATTTAAAGATTCATCTTCTGGTTCATTCAAAAAGGGGGCTCCGGGGTGGCGTGGTCGGTATAGCGACTGTCTGCGAGCCGGAAGTTCTGGGCCTGGAGTCTCGGCAGGGACATGGAGAGTTTTCTTTTGTACAAAACGCTCAGACCAAATTTGTGGCCCACCCGGCCTCCAATTCAGTGGGTACTGTCCCCCCCCCCCGGGGTAAAGTGACCTCTGCTTCTCCTGTATGCCTTGATGACGTTGGCCGGTACAACGTTGCTGCTTACCACACACAAAACTGAATGCCCAGTAGGAAATTTTTGCCATTCATTGTCAGAAACATACTGGGTGCATATATGCTAGGGGTTTCACTGCACGTGCTGTAATATATATAGTTACAGCGACGTTGTAAGGACTTAAGCTTCTTATTTTGTGGCTGATTATTGGATTAATGCTCGACAAAATTGATCTTGTTTGAACAAGTGACTTTTATCAGATAACAAGCAATGTGAACTTTCCCCGCTTAATTAAGAAACATCCCGTGAATGTGGGAACGGAGGTGTAGTTCCACGCTTTCTTAACCTCGGTCGCAGGCGGAAGTGAGTGTTTAGCTTCACAATCCCGTCCGACTTTTCCCCGCGGTGCTAGATATTTCGGAGGTTGGTTGGGCTCGAATGCCGCTCGGACCGGCGCTTGGGAGAAAGAAGAGAGTAATGTATCGTCCCTGGCGTCAATAGAGCCCCGATTTTTCCGGTCTTCCATACTGCTCTTTGTTTGTTTGCACGAATGTATTTTTGGTGACCTTGGAGTTTACGGCACAGACTACCGAATTAATTACGATTAATCGGGGTAATCAACTCGGTCAGCGCCTTTCGTTTTAAAGTTCCGCGAGAAGTTTATCAGACCGTGGTGTGGGACGGAATCACTGGCATTTAGCTTGTCACAATGAGTGAACACGGGGACTGTGCATGGCCATTACTAAAGGTAAGAAGAAGTGGAAGTGCATAGCGTGTCATGGGCGTGGGTGTTAACATAGTGTCTTACGTTGTCTTTAGCTTGCATGGAGCAATCTGTGTAAGTTGTGCTTAAGACGTTGCTCCAGACTGAAGCCGTCTGGGTTATTCCGCCTTGATATCTTCGCTCTTCTGGGACCTTACGCGGCGTATGTTGGTAGTTAGTCACCGACGTTTCGGGACATTGCAAAAAGATTGTGGCTGCTTGACCCTTGACGATGGGACCGATAGGTAGTTCCGAAACATGGGTAATTACCAATCTGCACTGCGTATGACATCCCAGAAGAGCGAAAACCTCATTTACACGGCGGCGGAAGCATGAAATCATGCGTCACGCGTCTTCCGCCTTGTCGACCGATGAAGGGCCGTCATGCCTTTATGTTCAGGTCAAGCTGTTCAGAAAGATAGTTTGGATTGCTTGACCGGGAATGTGAAGGTACTGTGTTCCTTCGAAACGCTGCTCTTTACCAGTATATACGGCGTTGCACCCCAGAAAACAACTCAAATCTCGCGGCTTTGCCCCCTGTATGAAAGATGTCCCTTCTGCTGTCGTGTGCCATTCATTCTTCGCTTGGAGCTCCTCTAAATCGGCCACTGTGTCTTCCAGCCATTCTTCTGGCATATCAAAAGGTTTCCTTAGCCACCCATATTGGCCCACTTTACTCACATGCACCTGCCATTCTACCTCTTCTGTATCCTATCTGTTCAGAGTAATCACTTCTGAAACTGTGAACTGTTTACACATTCAGTACATTTCTTGGACCAGAGAGACTGTCAAGATTGTCTTTTGACTTACGTAATGCGTTTTAATAGGAGCCATCCCGTTGTGTTATACATTGTTCATAAAGCGATTTATTCAGCCAAACACAACATCAGTACATAGTCAATAATACATAGTCTGCTACATGTTTCGGTTCTGGCGAACCATCTTCAGGCCAATACTTAATATATGGACATGGTGTATTTAGTGCGTGTGTACTTTATGGGATCCCATATTGTTTACAAACCGGTTTTTTTTTTAATTCCAAGTATAAAATCAGCTGACTGAATGTATTTTTGAAACATATATAAGAACTCATATAAGTGCGTAGGTTCTTCTGTAATAAAATTTATGACAACTTATATACATTGCGAGTTAATCTAGTACTCATGCCAAATTGACGTATATACACGAGTGTACGTAGTACACTCGTGTATATACGTACGTGTGCACGAGTGTAATACAACCTCATTTGATCGGCCATTTGACATGAGTACTAAATTAACTCGCAATGTATATATGTTGTCATAAATTTAATAAAATAGAATTACCTACGCACTGCTAGGAGTTCTTACATACTCGTATGTTTTAAAAATACATTCAGTTAGTATATTTTAAACTTGGACTTAAAAAAGCTGGGTTGTAAACAATATGGGGTCCCATACTGTACACTCTCACTAAATGCACCATGTCCATATATTAAGTATGGTTCTTTCCTACTCGTATGATGGCTTGACTTCCATCAAGTTTTCAAGGGAAAGGACACTAAAGCGTATGGTAGTAATTAATGCCGCCACCAGCCAATTAGTTTGGCAGTCGTTACGATAGGGACTCAAGGATTAGGAGCACAGTCTTTTGACTTATTCACATTTAGGTTAGAAATAAGAAAACGTGTGTATTCTATTCTACTAAACTAAATTCTGTATTACAATAAATAAATAAATAGCTGTACAATTAGAAAGTCAAATTCTGTTAGAGCTTAATACAAGTTATTTAAATAATTATCTTGCCTCTCCCTCTCTCTGTCTCTGTCTCTCTGTAAACCGAAACGCGTTAATTTGGAATGAAACACAGTGTAGTTACCAAACTGCTAAACTCGGTGTGAAGTGAATTTCTAATACAGTCTATGTGCCTTACCTTGCACAAACAGAAGACAGTAGAGCACTGTAGTATCGTCACAATAGTCTCAGCAACAAACTATACTGTTTCACAATTTGAACTTGAAAGAAGGCATCACGAAGTGCTAGAATGAATGTATAATAAAATTAATTATATACGTCAGCACTATGTATAAATAAATAGATAGTGCTGCCGTATATAATTAATTTTAGTATACATATTTCACAGTGTTTCTTCAATCGCAGATACGTGACAGCCTGTAATCAAATAATTAACGAGTGAGGTTGTTTACCGAGTTGCGCTAGGTTTTATAGAGAGGAGGTGACAAGTCATGCATTCCTAAAAGTATGGTGAACTGATCAGGTCACTGCCGGGTTCAAGCATAGTTAAAGAGTAACAACGTGACAAGTATTGCTGATTTTGTGGCTATAAGTGACGTATCTCTTCCTGGATGTGAAAGTAATAAAAGTTTGAAGTTTCTATCTAATAAAACCAACACGTAAATTTAACATTCATTACGTAAGTATTGGCCTGAAGATGGTTCGCCAGAACCGAAACATGTATCAGACTATGTATTATTGACTATATATTGATGTTGTGTTTGCCTGAATAAATCACTTTATGAATATCACGTAATGCGCCTGTCGTTGCGTTTAAACCCGGCGAGAGGACTTGACTGCCACTCCATCAAAACGAATCAGACGGTCTGTGCCTGGATGGAATTCGGCCGGAAATCTGACTTTCTTGACTGGTTTTTCTTGGGTTTACTCATTACCGCCAGGCAAATGTCGCAGTGCTTCCTTGAAATAGGCTGTGTCCCCTTCCTCTTATGTTGTGATTCATTCATGAATATGCCTGCAATTGGGCACCGAAGGCCTACAGTCTGAATTACTTACAGCGTTGTTAAGTGAATAAATATAGGAAACATGGCGGGAATAGAAATGTAAGTGATGTATTCATGTGTAGTGTCATTTTTTTCTGACAACTATCAGTTTCCGCTTTCAGTCGATTCATTTTTCGTATTAACGATACACACACCCGGCCACCTACACACGCGGTGGAGTAGCGGTGGGAAGTTGCGATTGTCAGACGAAATGAGGACCCTGTATTTCCACGTTAGGCAAAATGAAAAATTAAAACTTGCTTCCACGCGATTTGTTCGAAATTCTGAACGAGAGTTTATGGAAACAAGGTAGGCTGGTGTAAATGCTAGTACTTGCATTGAGGTTCGTTTGGTAGCTAGTTACGGAAGTTAAACATTCGTACGGGTGGACTGGTAGACGAAACGCGATCCGCGAGTTACAGGCCTTCGTTGAATTTATTCGGTTCACTGCAAGGACCGGCGGTGTCCAACCTTTTGATATACCGAGGGCCTCTTGTTAGCTGTACAAAATTTCGTGGACCCCCATATGCTGAGAGTTGTACTTTTAAGCTCCGTTGTTCGAGAAAACGCAATGAGAAAAAACCTGTTACGATCTGAGTATCCATTATACAAATTCGCATTTTATCCTTCAACACAGCGAATATGAACATTTGACAAATAGAGTATCTGCGAAAGGTTTCCCCCGAACGACACCGTGAAGACATACAATGGGAGCGGAGGTTTAGATCCACTCATTCTTAACCTTGGAGCTAGATGGAGGTGGTGGTCAACCTAGCGCCCCGGCAGCTTTACCCCCGTTTCCCATTGAATAGGAGGCTGGGTGGGCCCTAGAACCGCTCTGGAATATTTGGAGGAAAGAAATCCCTAGCCCATGCAGGGAATCGAACCCCGGATCGTCCAGCCTGGCAACTAGCCACCATTCCTACGACGCTGTAAAGGTGTACTGGTATTTTGCATACCCCTTGGGATCATCCTCAGGCGAGGGGTCACACGTCGAGAACGACTGGTATAGACTGTCTTCAGAGAGACTTCTTGCAGACTGAAGAACTGATGTAGAAATCGAAATGCGGTGTGGGTGTGACGCGTTATTGCGGTAATGATGTGCTAATCGTGCTATTGTGGCTGTGCTAATTGCAGACAAAATATGGCACATCGATCTGCCGACGCTGCAAGCACGTTCGCGATGGCGTAGCCTCAGCGGTGTACACCTGACTGCTATAGGTATCTAACTGGACTGTTGGTCGTGCGGATACCGACGTTACCTGACCTGCGGAGTTTCAGAATGTATGCAGGCTGATACCACGACAGCCCCGTTAAAGGGGACAAAGATGGCGCTTTCCAAATCCGTTCTGAGCAAGTGGCCCTAAAAAGCGTGCGAATTCTCTTCGGGAGGTGGCGGGTTCGAATCTCTGTCAGTATACTGAGTGTCCTGTACGAGTGTTTCGTAGTTTTGATCAGTCCCTCTGGGCAAAGTACGGTATAGTCCCACACCTTATGTCACAACCGCTTCCTTCCACGTGTTTTTTCTATTCATTCTTCACCGTCATCTAGTCATTTTATTGTTTAGGCTCTCATACTGACAGCGTAGTTTAAATACACGTAAAGTACAAATATAAGGGGCCGGGATATCTCAGTCGGTGTAGCGACTTGCTACGTGCTGTACGGTCCTGGGTTCGAACCCTGGTAGAGGCGAGATTTTCCGCACCCGTCCGGACTCTCTGGTACCCACCCAGCCTCCTACACAGTGGGTTCCGTATCATTCCCTATGCTAAAGCGGCTGGGGCGTGGCCTTAACCATTCACCCCATCTAGTGCCGAAGTTAAAGAAAGAGTGGACCTGTACCTCTACTCCCCCTGGCAAGCTATAGTTGAACGAAGTACAAATATAAACTTCATAATCATCTGCCCATAATGTTCGCCGTATTATCTCTGCTGTTGAAACGTTATCGTTAAACGACTTTGATGTTCTTTATCCCGTTGTTTCATATAAACAGTATTAGTCGGCCCTTTCTTTCTTAATACTATCATTAAATATCCCAAAGATAAATAAATTAGGATTAAAGTGAGTATTCAATGTTAGATCGTTACAGGCAGCCTCTTGCCGCTGAAGATGCCTCTGTTGATGTACGCCTTCCCCATTTGTGAGTACCAGCATATCGTCTTTCTTTCGAGGCCACTCACAGTACGTACGGCCCCCTTGGTGAAAGGCATTACCATCATTTCCTGTGATACACTGCATTGCGTACTTACTTACTTACTTACTCCATGAAGCAGCGCTCTTCTTGAGAAGCTAACCGGTTTTCAGCTAGTCAAGAAATTCCGCGCATTTTATAGAACCTGAAGGTTCAATACCGCATTCACAAGTGCTCGCCACCTGTCCCCACCCTGAGCCAGCTCAATCCATTCTATACCCCCACATCCCACTTCCTGAAGACCCATCTTGTCCCTTTTTCGTTGCTGAGGTCGTAAAAAAGTATCAAAGCCGGAGGCTAGTTTTCATATTTCGTAACAAAGCCAATGTTTACGGTGAGGAGATGTTAGAACCTCGCACAACTCCCAAGCTGTCGGCTGTCCGCGACTGGTTATTCAATGTATTCGCAGCTACCCTCCATTTTGGAGGCCGTTCTCCATCCGCAACCTGAGGACGCGCCATACCATGGTGACAGGGGCCCACTCATCACGGGCTACACTGCATAGTGCCATAAATTATCCATCTTTCGCATTTCGTCAGGTATAACCACCGAAACAAACGTTCTGTTTACTGAGGTGTGTCCTGACTGCCCATGCTCGTGGTCGTGATGTCCGTATTGAATGTTGCTCGTTGCTCGTTTAGCTCTTTGGCGAGCCTGCCTTTGAAGTGGGGCCACTGTGTTAGTTGTTGAGTCGTCCACACTTTCGGAGACACTCAAATTGGAGTAGGAGCCCATTCCGAATAGCGTCCTGATAGGAATATGCACTAGTATGGTAAAGCAGTCCCGTTACAAGCCTGGAGTGGCCCAGAGGGTTCCAGGAAATTAAGGTTCTCAGATTATATGACAACGGCACAGGATGGTGGTAAGGTTATCAGCCTTACGCACCGGCCGCCTTTACCCCCAGGAAATGCTCGTGGTACTCATTTCCGTTAGAGGCTAAGTCGACCCAGGACCATAGTGCGATAGGAAGGATTTTATGTCATTTTATGGGATCGAACCAGCGACCTTCCGATTTGTAGCACAGCACCTTAACCACTGTGCAACCGCGGTCATGCACTAGTATGAGGCCAGCGTGTTATTTTGGGCTGTAATTACACAGTCGAACGTAATAGTGTTTTATGATCTGTCCTGTGTTGAAACTTGAAGAGTGCGTGTGATCCAGTTCGGAATACGCTTCTGTACTCTTGTTGAAGACATTCACAGGATACGCTCTCAGCAGTGCCTGTTCATGAAGTGGGTGACTGAATGGATTGAGCTGTGAGTGGATAGTGTGTATGGTTTGTAGAGCAGTATAAAATTCAGTAGGCGTTGACTAGAATGGAAGGCCGGGGTTCGATGCGGGGACGGTGGAGGCTAGCCCCTTCCTTCCCTGACACTGCAGCCGTGACACGGATCAATATCGCCTCTCCGCTGCTCCGGGTTACAGCGTGCCGACGCGGGCTGTTCGGAGACCCCGTGCCGCTGCGACGGTCAGTTGACGGACGGGAGATGCTGCATTCTTGATGCGGTACGTGCACAGAAAGAAATGGCAACAAGGGCAATCGGAAGGTCGTGCCTGTCCGCCCATTTTTGCAGGTTGGACGCCCGGGGAATTGGTGTTCGATTCCCGGCGGGATCACAAATTCTTCTTTGCCGATTTTGGGATCAGTCCAACGTCCTATCCAGGGGATCGCGCCTTGGGTAAAGTGTTCCGGAGGTGAAGCTGGTCAGTGACACTCGTATCGTGCCAAAGGTTACAAGACACCTTAATTTCCACCCTCACAGAATGTTGTGGTCAATTAAACACTTACACGCAGTGGTTACTTCATGGACCACTGGGTTTTAACACTCGGCACTTCTACGTTCTCTGCGTTGGTATGTTATGGATCTGAGAACAAACAGTCATTAATTCCCCATACCACATTAACAGATTGGTTTTTATAACCGAGACGGAAAGTGTTTACTGCGCGGTAGGAGCTGAATATTTAACTAGCGTACAATTGAGTCTAATCTTAATCGTCCACTAGACGGTCAGTATTACGGCTCATTATTATTTCCTTGAATTAATATTGTGCAGTTTGTTTCTCCGTAGACGACTCATTATTATTGCGCAGTGTTTTCATTTTGCCCGTTCTTGAGTACCGGTAAACTTGAGTGGTACCGATGCTGGCGGTGTGGCCACTGCTTTAGCCCCTTGTTTAGTAAACGAAAAGGAACAGCAGCTAGACCAAACAGCGGTACAAACGAAGATCTCGATAAGCACACACACAAATCTTATGACAGACTTAATACTGTATGAGCCAAACGACTACAAAATCTTTTGCAGTTGGAAGATCCATCGTTTGATGAGTTATTACTCCTGCTGTTGCAGAAAGAAATACTGATGTGCGAGAAGCAGTCACTCTCAGGGTTCATACAATTCGCTAGGCTGTTCGGCCAATGGCAGAACTTCTGAAGACCTTAATTTCATAAGGGTTACGTCTCAATCAATTGCATTCATTGTGCTGGACACGTGTTTACCGCTCGCCAGACAGTAATAGATTAAATACAGCGCTGTGCGGTCCACAGACTCTCCAGTCTTTCCTTTTGCGCAGTGTATTTTGTCCATAGACTTCGTTTGATTGGAACAATACATTGTGCTACCATTCTGTATTAAAACTCGACTGTCAATTACACTGTGCAATAATTTTATTGAACGTTTAGGGTAAAGAGGGTCAATCAGAGTGTCATTCAATGCTGTATAGTCTCAGCTGTTGACAGCGTCTTTAAGTAAGCTATACATGAACACACCATCTCTTCAGGCATGAGTTTGTATTGACGATCGAAATTTTCTGGGATCCGACGTACTGACCATTGGTCGTTTAGTAACCGACGTTTCGGAGGATGGTGCTGCCTTCACTTCCTCCAAAAAGGCTTGGACTTATCCGAAGATGGAGGAGGCAGTCTAATCCGAAACGCCGTTAACACAATGCCAAATTGCACGACATCGTGTCCAACATAACTTCAGGCTTCATCAGAGGCGCTGTGTAAATTTGAATAACCGAAGATTGTGGACGCTTCACATGGCCGTACGTGCTTCTGTCATCATTTTAATTTTTAGGCGCGTTTACGCAAATCTGCGAAAAGCTGTTGTTAGCTTCGTCATGCCTGCCTGTCTGTCCTTCCGTCAGTCCGCATGGAACAACTCGGCTCCCACTGGACGGATTTTTCCTGAATTTTGACACTGGAGCATTTTGTCGGAAATCCGTGGAGAAAAAGTCAAGTTTCATTAAAATCTGACAACATTATTGGGTAATAGGTAAAGGTAAAGCAGTCCCGTTACAGACCTGGAGTGGCCCAGAGGGTTCCAGAAAGTTAAGGTTCCCAGATTACATGAGAAAGGCACAGGATGGTGGTAAGGTCAGCCCTACGCACCGGCCGCCTTTACCCTCAGGAAATGCTCCTGGTACTCATTTCTGTTAGAGGCTGAGTCGACCCCAGGGCCATAGTGCGATCGGAAGGATTATGTCAATGAAAAAAAATCCAATGACACCATCTGGAATCGAACCAACGACCTTCCGATTTGTAGCACAGAACCTTAACCACTGTGCCACCGCGGTCCCCACATTATAGGTCACTTTACATGAATACCTATGTACATTTATGGTAATATCTCGCTAAATTCTTCTTAGAATGACAAATGTTTCACACAAAAGTTGTAGAGAAAATCAAAACACACTTTATATTAAATAACTTCCGTCCATCCCCCCCCCCCCCCCCAAATCG
>Ga0131853_10009935_pt1 | contig 17427 bp, 15 predicted proteins | sample TergutLab28metaG_FD_92764 | JGI IMG/M metagenome (GOLD analysis project Ga0131853, IMG submission 92764) | Labiotermes labralis P1 segment gut microbial communities from Petit-Saut dam, French Guiana - Lab288 P1 (version 2) (version 2) | ecosystem: Host-associated > Arthropoda: Insects >... | reverse complement strand
TTTTGTAGTTCAATTTAATGGCTTTATGTCACTCACAAGTTAGTTTGATGTTAAGTACAGATATTAACATTACAGAAACCACATATTCCTGCCAGTTTTAATATGTATTTGGTAATCAATAAGGGTGTAACAGCTGTCAAAGTTTCAAACTTCTCTGGCCATTATCTCCATAACTGTTCAACTTTGGACATAGGTGTTTTGGGTTATATCGGTATACTTTAACATAAGGAACACCCTTCCGAAGTCTGGCACATTCCTCCTGGGACACCCTGTATGTATCTTTGTCAGCATTGCCTTGCCAATTTTTTTGCATGATGAACAATTCTGCTGGGTGTATTTTTATGTTACTGGACATCTGTTGTAGATGCTGATAGTTTGGATAATAGATCAGGCTTGTGAAGGTGGTATTGGACATTTTGGTTCTATAAAAACTGAAAGTTTTGACTCCTTGAATAGCTGTGTATGTCTAGTAAGACCCTACTTTGTGGAGTTGCTTTGCTGAGTAGGTACAAGAAGGGACAGAAAAAATTTGTGGCAGATCGTTGTTATAAAATCACAAGACTTGCCTAGGCAGTACCATATACAAATATAGAATTTAATATTCCTACAAGTCATCACTTCCCAGAGGCCATGCGCTCTAAGGCGTAGTTCTATGACCACTCGCCTGCTGAGATTGTTGGTTCGAATCCCACCAGGGGCATGGATGTCTGTCTGTTGTGAGTGTTGTGTGTTGTCAGGTAGAGGTCTCTGCGATGAGCTAATCACTCGTCCTACCGACTGTGGTGCATCGTTGAGTGTGATCTAGAAAACTCGTGAATGAGCAGACCCTGGCCCACTAGGGGGCTGTTAAAAAAAAAAACCTGCCTGTCCTTACACCTCTTTGAAGTGAATTTTGGAAAATATTTCCTGTCCATTGTGTTTAGGAAGGCAGATTTATTTAACATATGTGAGGTCTGTCTGGCTGTATAATTGTGAAATTATTTATAGCATTCACATTGTGATGTTATGAACTTGTTTAGCATTATCGCTGTTGGCATTCATAATTATGTGTGTTATTCCACACTGTGGAACACACTGAAGGTCATTGAGTTAGCTATGCAATTACCCACATTTTACAGAACCTGCCAAAATGTCAGCTTTAGTATTATTATGCCCCTGTACAAAACTGAAATCTACCAAATGGCCTTGTCCCTTTGGGTTTTCCACTTAATATTGTGTATTCATTTCTGCTTACTCCCACATATGCTGTATTCCCCACCCATGTCATCCTCATAGATTTTTTCATTCTAATATTTGATGGAGTACACATTATAATGCATCATATCTCATATTCCTCTATCCTCCTGTTACTTTCTGTCTCCCACATTCAGATAGTTATCTGTTCTGAAAATGGTACCTGTGTTCCTTCCTTAAAATGAGACAGGATGACAGTAACGGGTAAAATAGTAGTTCATCTGCATTCAGATATCAATTTGTCAAGCTTCTGTATATTTGCCTTTCTTTCATAGCTGGCAGTTACTTCATGCAGCCAGTGCCATTACAGTACAGAACATAATAGAACCCTGGTTATAAGAGTGTTGTTATAAAGAAGCAAATTTGTTTTTTCAGTGAATTTATTTTGAGGGTATCTTGGGCAGAGAACAGGTGGCCGTCCATAACTTTTTTATCATGAGGAGGGTAGTGTGGTAATATGTATTCATAACTTTGTCATGATATAGTATTCTGGTAACCTCTTTTGTTGTCAAGGAGTCAGAACCTTTCTGTTTTATTATTGTTAGGTGTGTGCATTGTAAATGCCTATTGGTTTCATCATGTCTGTCCATCCACCTGCATCTGTTGGCTCGGCTCCCAGTGTACAGATTTTTCTGAAGTTTGATATTGGAAACTTTTATTACAGTCTGTGAAGAAACTCCATATTTGTTTCAAATCAGACAACAATACCAGATATTTTACATGGAGACCTCTGTGTGTTTCCTATTGTTGACAGTAGGATGTGTAGCTCAACAATGCCAAGAAAAACAATCCCAAACAATGCATTGTTGCTTCACCATGGTGGTGCATTCAGTATTTATATTGCTGACAGTGACACATGTATCTTGACAGTGTGTTCTGTTGAGTATAATTTTCCCCATTTTGTTGAACAATATTCAAGAGAATATATTGTTGCAGTACATGTTCTGTTGTAAATGCTGGTGACATTTCCATGGCCAGTGGTTACATGCAGCACCACAGTGTTACATTTTGCTGTGTTTTTCTTCATCTACAGGAATATAATCTGTATCTATTGCTCATTGGGAATGTATATTCATAAGACAACATGGTATTGTTCATAGGTTTGTTAAAATACACTCCTAAATAGATCTTTGTAAGATCTGAATAACATTTTCTTGTGTCCAAGCAGTTATAGTAGTAATATAGTAATAAGAAAGGAACACTTTTAATATCTGAGAACATTATTTTGAGGAAAACGAATGAAAATAAACAAGTGAGCTAGTTGTTTTACAATTATCATTTCGTGGACTTGCCCACATCGTTATTGTTTGTGTTTTCTAAATTGCCTTTAATTGTCACAGTTTTGCAGAATTACACTGTATTGTGTTTGACTGTATGCTGTACCATGAGAGCACTTTATGTTTCAGTTGTCCAGTCTAAGTGGCATCCCAGTTGAATATGTGGAATTTGCCAAGGGACAATGTTCATTCCCCTGTGAAATGTCAGTTCTTGGTATCCACACTGAACTGGACTGGAATTGTCAAACTACAACACTTGACAGTTGGCCACTTAACATCTTTGAAGATGGACATGTTATATTGTACAGGTAGGCAGTGACATTGATTAGGCCATGACTGACTTCTTCCAAATCCTTTCCAAATCATTATTCACCAGTCATCCTGACTGGTGAATAATGATAATGTGATAATTTATACATAACTGAACTTGTGAGAGTATGAGATATTCTGAAAGTCTTAATGCCATCTTTCTTTAAGTACACTTGCTTTGTCATATTCTGTAATACTCATGAATAATACTTGCACAAATATTGGCTGTGACTGGGTAAGTGAGTTGCAGTGCCATGCAAGCATGTGAAATGGTCTTGGATTTTATTAACATTGCTTTGAGGGTTTAATTTGAACCTAGTAGTTGTAAATATACCTGACTAATTGTATATAAGAACAAATGAGTCTTCATGAAATGTACCTAAAGTTAATGGCACGAAGTGCAGTAATACAATTATACCTGTGATTTTGGCACATGTACGTTTCGATTTTCTATTTCAGGGACTCGAGAGAAGAAGTGAAACGACTTTCGAATGAAGAACGTAAAGAAATTGCTAGTAAGGAAGGTTCACGTGTGAACAGACTTGGTACCACTGTGTCCACTTACTCACCGCGTAAGGAGCGTGCACTAAAAATATATGTAGATACATCACCCAGAAGAAATGATGATGCAGAGGTTGACTGAAATGTGATTTGAATTTGAAGTGAATGAAGTTTTGCATTGTAACATAATTTTAAGTTGACATTGCATATTAAAATATCATTACAAGTTTGTGACATGGTGACAGTGTATCGGCGGTCACCAATGCATTTGTGTGCTAATGAAATCTGCAATGTATAACCTTGACTGTTGGCAGGGTGGCATTCTTTTTGGATTCAGACCTTCTGCAGCTGCAGTCATTACCAGTTCTTTATTCAATGCATAACACTGCTATGTTGTTACTGTGTAGCACTGAAAATGGTAACTTCTTGTCTTTGATTTTATCATATTCTCACTGGCAGGTACAGTCAAATGTCATGGTAATTGGTTTTCTGGCATGTTGAAAATAGTGACTTCCAGAGTGAGTGAGGAGTTTATAATACTGTGTACAGCTTTAATTCTTAGAAGGTGTGTCCATAATGCTCTGATACCAGTGGTTCCATTTTTGGGTACCCCGTGTGCCTTCAGTTGTTATAAGACTTTGCTGCCACATGATTTCAGTTTTTATGTTGTTCAGGTGGAGTTTAATCGCAGCAAGGTTTTGTAGAATTCGGGCGTGCAAGAAAGGTAATGTTGAATGTAATGTAATATGTACTGCATACAATTGTGGTGACAATTTTGTGTATGTTGTAGATTGTGTATGACTCTGAAGATCTGCTTGGCATACAATCAGGTTTTGCAGTATCATTTATAAATGAAATAACTGTTTTTAAGTCTGGAATTTGAAGAATAATTGGAAATTATAATGGTCTGACTAAAAAGATATGCACCCAATAAATGCCTCTTTCTGTGTAAAATGCCTTAATTTCTGAATCAATTGGCATCTTAAAAGTAAGGGTGCTTGTGTTTGAGCATTGTAAGCAGTTAATAATACCCGTCTGTTTTCAAATAGCTTCTGCTCACCACTTTGTTGACCCTTAATTTGTATTTTACTGCACCAGGGCCTTGCGATTTTGTTCTTTCACAATTCTGGTATCTCTGCACAGCCTGTCATCACCAAATTGTCATTGTAAAAGGGTTGAACTTGTGTTATCAGCATATTTATTGTGAATAATAAAGGATGCATGCTCATTTCACATGTGGATTACAAGTTCAAATTAATTATGTATAAGAATTCAAATAAGTGGTTATAAAATACAGTAAACCCCTCATAAAATGTTTTCAGAAAAGTTCAATAAATTAGTCATGTTAAGCAGGAAAACATATTAAAAGACTAAATCTGCAATTTGTAATTCTGAGTTGAAATTCATATTTGCTTTACTGGAATATTATCTCATGTAAATTCTGTATTAAGTGTTACATTTTACCATCAAACCATACTGCAAGTCTTGACATTTATTAGTGACATTGACACATTTCTTGAATGCAGGATGACATATTCTTTTACAAACACAGCTGGTAGATACAGAGCCCGTTTTTGCCAGAACCATTCCATAAATACTGATTCTGCCTTCCGGTGCTGTACTGTTGTTATCTTTTTCAGGCCGACGTGTTCACATATACACTGTTCAAGTGCTGTGTGTCTGATTAAAGTTGACACAGAAGTGCCAAGTTCATGATCATTTTCTTCTACAAGGAATGTTTTAAGTAGAATCCTCCTTGCTCATGATGCCTCTTCTTGAATTCACAGGAGCTTATGTTTCTTGCTAATTTTTTATTTAGTAGCCATGATGGTCACATTAATCACTTGACAGGATGAAAGTTGTACACGCACAATGTGAAGTGAGCGCAAATTGTATGTAAATTCTGCACATCGGGTATGTCATGTTAATTGAAATTATAGTAAAACAGTTCCTTTCAAACCCATGCCTTGTCACACTGTATTTTACACATATGCCATGATGTGTTTTCTGCGTGCAATGTATGTGTAACAGATGGCAGAATAGGTGGAATGTGACTTTTCCACCACACAGTTCCATGGAGTAACACAGAGGCCTGTGGTGGAAGCAATCTTGAAGATTAAAACCTTACCAGTTGAGAGTGTTATTTCATCACTGAATGGTGAAAAACCATTAAATGAACGGAGACTATGAGAAAATTGTTCAAGATTTTGATGCTAGAAACAGATTAAAATGATGAAAAAGTCATCATGTTGTACAGCTTTTGTGTTTCTTAGGTTAGAAATGCTTTTCAGTCGGAAACATGTGGAAAGGGCACTGCCTATGTTATTTATGTGGGGTAATTTTGGTAGTCATATATTCTAATCCCATAGGCAGGAAAATGCCTTAATTGGATTTTGCTGTACATCTTTTGTAATTTGGATGCCACAGTTCTTCACACATGTTTTAGATAAGGCCCATCACACTTACTACAAACACAGCACTTTTCTAAAAATATGTTTGAAATTTTTCTACAAGGGGAGAGGTTTCTTACTTCAGAATTATACAGCTGAGTTCTGTAAATGATACCTGTATACTGTAAATAGTGGGATAGGTACATTACTTAACTTTTGTTGAATGAGCTCCTTCATATTGGGAAGTCATATTTGGCAACTCTTTACCTCTTGGCACATTATAATATCCCCAGAGATATGGAACTTCAGTGACACCACATGAGAACTTCAAATCCTGCAACTATTATGTTGTTGTGACAGTGATGCACATACATACACACATTAGTATTCATAAATGAGACAGAATGAAGGTAACATGGGAGGTTACATATGTGATAGCTGGACAGGCTTTATTTTAGTATTCATTTGCTCACCATTCCTTCAGTCATCAACAATGCTAGTCATATTTATGAACCAGAAATGAATCTTACTCCCACCTTTATTGCAAATGTGATTGTCAACAAGCATCTGCACCAGGAGTGCTATACAGTGTATCATGCATCACATCTGATGTTCTTGGCGTATCTCTGTATTGCTTTCACAGTTGTATGCATTGTAACAGTCTTCCTGTTGAGTCCCACAATACAGTGTGTAACACATTAGTACAACACAGAACATTCACTGTAATCTTGTACAAAAAGGATTTATTTTTGCAGAATTCAGGAAGAATGTACATGCTACCTTTTTTTAATCATTGTTCATCAATTTAATAATTATTGTTATAGTATTCAACACAGTGTGCAATGTCTGTTGCCGACAACCTGAAGAGTTCATTTGTTCATAGAACACTGTTTATGAAAATAATATACACTGTCACTTATTTCGAGCCTGTGATACCTGCAGCTCAGAACTAGGAACAGTGGGAAATTGCACTGTTGTTCCCAAATGTTTACAGCTTGACTAGTAAATAGGCTTCTGCCAAGCATGGAGGTAGAAATGCCCCATGCTGTTCATTAGTAGCACCATACTGGTTTGAAGCTTACAGTTCAAATGTGCATCCTCAAAGAACCAGACTATACATAGTCTGAAGGAACAGTAATGGTTTCTGTAATAGCAGAAAGACGAGACATGGGATGCCGTCTGAATGCAATGTCTCCTCCATCCCAGTTGCTACTGGATGGGTTTGCTGTACCTAAAGTAAGTCCCACTGCTTCATAGGTTCGGTCAGGTCCTGTGGCACAGGAAAGGTCAGAGTAATATGCACTGCTGGGCGCAGAGGAGGCTGGGGCATCAGGGTCTGTGTCTGAGCCATTGTAGGCTGCATTCTGGTATGCTGGACTGTTACTTAATTCCCGGTCTAGTTCTGCATACAGTGCTTCCCCAACAGTTGTGTAAGCCTCATCCAGCGTGTAATGGTTTTCAGCAGGTGTGGTCTGTGTGGTGGAGCGGAGCTGTGCAGGTCCAGTTGTGGTGCGACGTGTAGTCAGCCAGGTCCATACTCGGCCACCTCCTCCACTGTCAAAGGTTGCTGTCATGTGTTTGTTGCCTTCAGGGTCTTGACCTGTGTCTGGCAAGCTGGGTAATGCTGGAACTGCTGTGTTTGGAGACCTGGTGATGCAGAGGGAGCACAGACCTGTAGAGGGAGATGGGTTATCACCTGACCAGGAATGACAGGCATTACCGGTTCATTATTTACAATGAACAAGTTTTATTTTTGCTCTTGTGTGTGTTGCCATCTGTCTGGTTTCGTTTACATGGCTAAAAAAATAATTCTTTAGATGCCATGTCTGTTCCAAAATCATGGTTCTTTCTGGGCTTTTTTTATGAACACTGAGTTAGAGTACTGAGGATAGTGTGGCTTTAAAATTCCATCTGAGTGGGAGTGTTTTTTTTTTTTCAGATAAATTCTGACTTTTTACATAGACTATTCAGCGTTTTTCAGCATCTGAAACACATGACAAGGATTACTCTGCAGTGTTGGGCATTATTGTATTTCAGCTGCCCTACTGATGGTTTCAGTTTGTAACCTTGTACAGATTTCTGTTTCTCACTTTTAAAAATGTTTGTATGTGTTTTTCACTACCAACGGTTTATTTTAAAAAACCTTAAAAATACCACTCCTCCTCTATGTCAAATTTGAGTACCAGTACTCTTCTTCGTGTAGGAAAAGTACTGTATATAATAAATAAAACCCATGACAGACGTTAATGGGAACTTTCAAAATGGAGATATTTATTGTTGGTTGATATCTCTTAAGAGTGTTACTTAATTACACCAAGACAGGTAATGTACATAACATTGTGGCACATTTATGTAACCATTGTTGCAGTTGAAGCTCAGTAATTCCTTATTGATTTCCTTGTAACATCAAGATTATTAATGAAGTTACATACACTAACCACAGTTGACCATACAGGCTTGTATAAGTTATACCTAGTATCTCTGTTAACTCAATTTCAATTTGTGGTCTACAGAATTATGCAAATTACATGTTCTATTTTGAAAGAAGCTATAATCCCAATTATTGCACTGTATTCGTACATTACAAATAAATCCCTCATTTAAGTGAAAGAATGTTGTTTTGCTCATGGCTGCCTTTACACCTACAGTTTGGCTAAATGTATTAATGACACAAGTTATAGCATAGCTCCTCAGTTTTTGTGAGTGTTGCCATAAAATATTTCATGAGATCAGACGGAATTAATTGATTAAGAATCGATACTTATTAAATATTAGGAATGTGTATGTTTATCCTTGTCTTAGTTATACAGCATGCAGATCACATCTTTTCTGCACTGCAATATATTGTTATCTTTCACCTGTCTGGCTGTACCATATTTTTCCATATTATCTCACAAATGACACGATTTTCTGAAGAAATGCATTGAACAAAAAATGTGTGTTTTTTCTCTACAACTTTTGTCCTAAGCCTTTCTCATTCTGAGAAGAATTCATTGAGAGATTATCAAGAATGTACCTAGGTCTTCATGTAAACTACCTGCTATTCCTGTCAGATTTTAATGAAATTTGAGTTTTCTTGACAGATTTTTGAGAAATCACCACATATCAAATTTCATGAAAATCCATCCATTGGGAGCCAAATAGTTTGATGCAGACAGACATGAATCTAACAGTTGCATTATGCAAATGTGCTTAAAAATGGATCCTAGAAAAAATGAAAACAAATTATGAACTGCTATTTTTGCCCCCTATAGTTTGTGAAATATTGGTCACACAGTCTTTTGTGTGGGTGTGTAAGTTACGCCCATCTTTAAATAAAAATAATCAAAGGAAATAAGTTTCATTGTATTGGTTTTCAGATGTTATTGTGCAACTGTCATTCATGATGGACTGGAAAATGCACAACTCTTACTTCCCCCTCCATTCCACCTTACCTTCCACCCCAGCTACACCATGTTTCATTACTATTCAGATGCAAGTAAATCTGTATATACAGTATGCAAGACTGAATGACAAGTGGCAGACCAACATTTTGTTACAAATTAGAAAGTATATCTCAACCCTTTTAAACATAGCAGTTTTGCTGTGCACCAACTACTTAATCTTTATAGTAGAAGTACAGTGTTTTCTGTGAGGTGTTCCTCAATTGACTGTTTAAATATTGTTCAGACAAACTTCAGGCTTCCGAAGGTCAACACTGTGGGTGCTTTATCATTATATATAGCGCCAGAATGTCACCAAAATGCATCTGTCATATAAGCTTATTTACAGCTTTCTAAGGATCACCAGACTGCTCTTTTAGACTTTCAGTGTGAAAAATATACTTAATGGCTAGGTTCAGGTATAAAAAAAATATGGCCCTGGAGCTGAACATTTACAGTTTAGCACACCATTTATGTACAATGAGAATATTTTATGAACCAAGAAGGGTAACATTAGGATATACATGACATTTTGTGGAGGAATAAACGTAGATGGTGAAAGTCTAAAAAAATAATTAAATAATGTATTTGTTGACTAAATATATAAAAAGCGCACTCTGGGAAGTAGCAGTACGCCTGTCCTATATGTAGGATGTACTTGGTAAACGGGACGTATAGCATTTATGTTCGTGTAAAACAAAGGTATAGAGTCACTGAGTGCAAATTCTCATGACAAGAATTTACTGTTGGTGGACATGAAAAGTTGATTGGGACCCAATCCATATTTGGTCTATTTTCTCTCTCACCCCCTCCCCCTTGTAGAGTTCATTAACCCCACCCTCTCTTTGCCAAATGAAGTTAAACATCGTTTTATGCTGTAAAACCATTTTGGGGCTATGTCTTATGGATTATTTTTTGTATCAGAGTTTACTGTCTGCCAGTAAGTACTGTGCAAAGAAAATCTCAGATTAATTATAATATATAAACAAAGAGGAATGTCTACAGAAATACCTGTATATTCCTCTCTAGTAGTGAAATGTAGGTACATGCTAATGTAGTTTGTTTTGTCATAAAGCCGATCTAAATGTGAACCTCTGAAGTGGGCATTACTCACCTGATATTTCCCCATTCTTATACCTGCTGTAGAAAGAAATTAGAAAAATTACTTATTTTAGTTGCACACCACATATATGTGTTGATATGCTGTTATCACATAATCACACCTACTCTAATTTACATTGAAATCCCAGTCATTAAGCAGTGGAAAGATATGGGGAACAAGTGCAGTAATCATTATTATAAAAGCTTCGTACTCTCAATTCAAACCACTATTGCATGACATTCTAAATTAAGTGTAACAAATTCTGAAACAAAAAAAGAGGTACTGGAGATAAATCATGCTTTAAAATATCTTCGTTAACTAACTATGCTATCAAACAATACATGAAACTATGAAACAAAGTGTGTTGGCTAATACTGACAGGTATGTCTCATGAGCTGTAGAGTACAGGTACTTCACATTATTTCATCTAATGTGATCTTAGTTAGGGTAAATTCATATTGTAGTATTACTAAACAAAGTCCCTGGCTGTAGATTTTGGTTCTGGGCCATGGAAACACTTAAACATCTTTATTTTTTGGGTGTTTACACCATGTAGAGAAGGTTTGTTTTGATGGATGCATTATGTTTCTCTTGTATGTCAGAATGAACCTTTACTACCAGTGTCAAAATCCATCAAATAACAATTTTGGCATATTTGTAACTGTTTGCATGTATTAAACTGTTTAGCGTGCTCCAGATCCAGATCACAGTATAAGATATTTAAAGTTTAACAATAGGAACTTATTGTATATTCATATTTATAAAATAATACTGAAGCTGTTGTGAACACATCCTTGCATGTATTCTATCTTATCTCCTTTCTTGGCTGATAATTGCATAGTATCTTTGTGGCAGTGAAATTCATGGCATGTTTTGGGACTTTACCTCTACCATGTATCAACATACATACTTTATGGTTTGTTTCCTATATTTACACTTTGTTTATCTTCAAATATTTCAGACATTGTTCTCAGAAATTGTGTGTGTGTTGCCTATATTGTGGCTTTTTGCCATTTTTCAGCAGGTTAAACCATTTGGTATTCCATAACTTAAGACAATTTAAGCAAATTTTTAACAAGACATATTTTTGTATACTGGAATCTGGAGTGTCATATGAATATAAACCTGTTTACTTTCTGACTTGTACATGGAAACAGGTGCAATTAAGTGAAAATACAAAACTCACTTCCGACATTGAAGGATGATAACCATGACCACTGCACCGACAGCTGCTGATAATATGGACACAATGGCAAGAGTGAGCACCCAGCCTATTTCTCCTGAACTCTCTGAAACCACAGCACAAAAATAATTATCAGACCAGTTTGCCTGAAGTTTATGAACCCACAGCATCAAACCTCAGTGGCTTTCTCATGTATTCTTGTTTGACTGCTATGTCAGTTTGTCAACACAGAAAGATGCTGTAAACATTTGGCCTGCTTATACCATGTGGCCAAATAGAGTGGCACAGTGTATGACGGCATATATCAACCAAATATATATATATATATATATTACGTGTTTAAGTAGTGCACAATCCTGCTCCAATCACCAAGGAACATTTTATTCATAATAAATAAAAGATATAAATAAAGGGAGTCATACTGAAATGGAAATATTTAATTATACAATTTATGTGGCACTAAAAGTTCTTTGATTTTCATATTGTTTCATGATGACTAAAATTAAAACAATGGAACTGGATGTCTGAGGGTAGTAAATCAGTACAGAGAAGGGAGCAATGGCCATGGTCAGTGTAAAGTATCAGTCTAGCACTCACACAGGATCTGAACAAGAACACTCGATGAGAGAAGCCTCATCTGAATTTACATGCAGGGACTTCCTAAATTTAAAGAAAGTACAGCAAAATCCTGTTAATCCAACTCACAGGATCAGACAGGCACTTAATTACTGAGTATTCGAGATTATCACACAGTACCTATACTGGCCTAAATTCTTACAGGTAATTTTTTATTACAGCTCATATACTTGAGCAGTAAAACTAATCAGAAGATATCACTACATATTTCCTTCATCTGCTGGTTTAGGGTCATCAGGGTCCTCTTCTGTGTTTCTGGAGTCTTCACAGATGAAGAAATTGATGGATCAGGAGGCAAGTGGTGAGGAGTTACCACAACAGTTGATGTAGACACTTTTGGAGGCCATTCTGAACATTTTCCTGAGATCTGCTTGTTTAATTTTTTTCTGGTGAAAAGCACAACTTCTGGTCCTGGAGATACTCTCCTCAAGTGCTGATTATCAGGATTTCTGAACTGTAAGACGCAAGGTAAATGGAATTTTGTTGTCTTTCTCTGTGCAAGTAATATGTGTGTGGTTCATAGCATGTACAGGAAAGAGTCTTCATCAGCATAAATTATATAACTATAGCGCCTATATTGTGCGGTCTTAGGCTGTTTAAAAATTCTGTATCAACTGCCAACATTTGTCATTAAGTAATGCATTTTTGTGAAATCAGTTTCAGAATTAATGTGGTCCAAATTATTGTGTTACACTATCCCTGCATTTCCATGAAGGCCTTAAGGATAAGAGCTGCAGGTTTGATTCAGGATTCCTCCAACTGCATATCATGCATAATGTTGAAGTAAACCCAAAGTTTGTTTGGAATGCAAAATAAAAAGTCTTGTTAAAGATACCGAAGTACTTCAAAACAGTTGTCAGCGAACCAAACTTTTTCAGAATTAGTCTTCAGAGTGACTTACAGAGAAAATGGACAGGACAGCTGTAACCCTATGAAGACTTAACAAAAAAAAACAAAATGTGTATAATTATGAAAGACCTTTTAGTTCTTCAGGAAACATTTTTACAAACATTAATAATTTTCCATAGTTAGCAACAGAGTTGTAAACACAGTCTGATCTTTCTGGTAATTCTTGCAAAATGGCACTTTCCTCTGCAAGCAGGAGGTGGGACCAAACCTGTTGTTTGTTAAGCAGGTACTATTACTAGTTTCTCTGGTCAGCTGTTCTCCTTTCCCTATGTCCTTGTAGGTTCATATATGCCCATAAGAAAATTATGTCCTTCCCTGTGCCGCCAATTTTTAAGAAACCCATAAATGCTCCTCACCATTTATGTCCAGACTTCTTATAACAATTTTCACCCAAGTCCAACAATACACACAGAATGTACATACAGAAATTTATGTAAAGTGTGGCTTTCACTGCAACAATTTTCACAAAACTCTCCATCACTCAGTGGATTTTTTTGGACACTACTTTAACACCTGTTTGTAAATGGCTCCTATACTGAATTTCATGAAAACCCAATGAGCAGTTTAGTTGACAGTACTAGGTCACAGGCAGACAAACGGTGATGTCTCCATGCGTGGCATCCTTTTTTGAATTCGTAGGTAATGGTTAAACCCTGCGGCCCACCCAGCCTCCTGTAAAATGGGTACCAGGTCTTTCCCGGGAGTAAAGTGCGGCCAGGGCGTGCTGCTCACCGCTCACCCCCTTCTAGTGCCGTGGTCATGGAAGAGTAGAGCTATACCTCTGCCCAACCTCTGGGCCACACTGGGCCTGTAATGGGATCACTTTACCTTTTACCTTTTACTAATGCATGAATAGACCTAATATCTCCAACATTCACAAGGACTTTTGCCATTGTTATCAACACTCAAAAACAATCACAAAAAACCCATGTGAATGTTTGTAATATTACTCATGTAAAACCATCATCAACAATCTGTATGTTGCAATACTGATGCATGTTTAAAAACATACCACTGCTTAACTAAGTATCACATATTGAACAAAAAAAAAATAACAGACTTGTTATATTCTTTCCTCTGGGTGACTTCCCGGCATCTTAATTTTATGTGCTGACATCAGAACACTCTGTCTGTTCTATCTTCATAGGTGGTTCTTGCACCACCTATGAAGATGGAGCAGACAGAGTGTTCCAGATTGTCAGCACATAAAACTTAGATACCAGGGAATCAGCCAAAAGAAAGAATACAACAATCAGAACATGGTGAAAGTTTGAAATCAAGAAGAGGCTTGTTATTTTAAAATGTTCCATCTTCCATGTGGGTACCGCGGTAGCACAGTGGTTAAGGTGCAGTGCTACAAATCGGAAGGTCGCTGGTTCGATCCCAGCTAATGTCAGTGGATTTTTCATTGACATGAAATCCTTCCGATCGCACTATGGCCCTGGGGCCAACTCAGCCTCTAACAGAAACGAGTACCAGGAATATTTCCTGGGGGTAAAGGCGGCCGGTGCGTAAGGTCGACAACCTACCAGCATCCTGTGCTGTTGTCACGAAATCTGGGAACCTTAACTTCCTGGAACCCTGTGGGCCACTCCTGTCCTGTAACAGGCCTGATTTATCTTTTACCATCTTCCATGCATTAATCAGATCTCTAATATACAAACAGCCGACAAAATGAGCTTCAATGTTAATGATGTATATAATTTATTATATTCTCAACAACCTGTTTCGATCGCTACTGCTGCCATCTTCAGGGTGATGTTACTAGTACAAGAATACAAAGGTACCAGTGTGGTTAGTTGTGTCACCATCACTCCATAACCATTAAAAATTAATAATTTCAGTTAAAATTATAAAACTACTATAAATATAGGTTAAAATGGGTAATGATTAAAATTTTGGGAGTTAAAATTGTTTAGTCTGTGCGAAGGATGCTTGATATAATGATGTGGTGAGTTTCAATCACAGACTTGATGTGATGTAATTTTAACTGAAATAAAAATAATTTTTAATTGTTACAGAGTAACGGCAACACAGCTAACCACACTGGTACTTTTTTATTCTTCTAATACTAACAACACCCTGAAGATGGCAGCAAGAGCGGCCGAAACATGTTGGTGAGAATATAATGAATAAAATACCCTCTTAAACATTGAATTTCATTATGTTAGTTATTTATATGGTATGGAAGAGACTTGTTAGTTTTATGGCGTTCAATGTATTTCCTGCGTGAGATTAAAGCAGTTTCAAGTGGTCTATTTAGCAATATTTTAAGTTTGCAGCTCCGTCTGCCTTGGCATGAGGGGTTTCACTGTACATTCTACAACACCAGTAGAAACATACCTTGTGTGGGGTCCAAAGAGAAGAGTCCCTTCTCACGCCAAGCCCATGTGCACAAATCACAAGTGGTCAGTCCATCGGGAGTGGCATGATCATCCAAGAAGTCAGGTCTTGGTGGAGGTGGTATAAAGGAACTGGTCCAGAGACCGCCTTCACCATCAAGAGGTAGAGATCGAATTGCATCTTCTTCCACTGCACCCGTCCACCAGTCACTTGTGTAATTGAGTGGCCCTGAACGCCCTGCTGCTGCCAAAGCTGCCAGCATTGGGAGTACAACCACCTTAAAACAAGAAAATTTCTGTAAATGATGGACACACATGAGACAATAATTCACTAATTTCATGGTAGCCGGGATTGGCTGGACGATCCAGATTTCAAACCCCGGCAGAGGCAAAAGATATTTCTCTTCTCCATAAAGACAAAACTGGTTACAGCGCCTACCCAGCCTACTGTTCGGTGGGTACCGTTGGCCACTTTCCCGAGAATAAAAGCTTGCCACTCACATCTAGCGCCTAGGTTACGAATGAGTGGAGTTACACGCCGGCTGGGATGGGGCAACGTTTGCATTAACCGTATAGTGAAATTACTTAACAACGCCTCTGGTCCGTATTCCGGAGGTGTATGGTTCTACTCTCGGCGGTGCCGCGACTATCCTGAATGCGGTTATTCGTGGGTTTCAATCCCCCCAGACAAGCATCAGGATGATGCCTCAAATTAGACCACGATTGCCTCCGGTCGGGAGGCCCGCTATAATTATTAGCGATGTTACTCCCAGCTCTCACAACAGTGATCCAGAATACTGCATTCTGTCACAAACAAGAACAGAATCCAGTACGAAGGAACCCACAAGACATACTGGTATTCCATACGTTTGGGGGGCCCCACTTACTCACGGCACCTCCCCGCATCGCCGTGGCTTATGCTTGAGCCTTATCTCTGTCACAGGATACCAACAACATTACTACCGCAGTGTTTGTAAGCCTGCAATAAATTTCGCCAAGTGTTGTCGCCTTTTGTTTGTCCGAATAAACTGTAGTAAGGCAGGGCTAGCCAACATAACCCACAGAAGGGTCGCATAATTCATTACGGACTCGCCTGAAGGCCGCACGTGCGCACACACACACACGCACACACACACACACACACACACACACACACACACACATATATATATATATATATATATATATATATCGAAAAGAGTTTGGGGGGGGGGAGGTTTAATTAACAGTAAGGCCTTTCATTTTATTGCCGTGCAATACAATATCAATACTTGTTTAAAACCAACAAATTGCACAATATACGTAAAACATTAAAATCACATTTTTTAAGTTTCACATTAAAACATATTTATATTCCTCCTACATGTTTTGATCCCCATACGGGATCATCCTCAGGGAGTGTGCACTATATCGAGAGTGAAGTTAGCATCCAAAGAAAACCAGATAAAACAGAGTTGGGTATATACAGGAAAGAAACAAACACTGATATAACTATACACAATAACTCAAACCACCCACAGGAGCACAAAATAGCAGCATACAGATTTTATATAAACAGGTTATTCACCTTGCCATTAACACAAAAGGAAAAGACAAAGAATGGAATATAATATTAAATACAGCTTACAACAATGGCTTCACCATAGAACACATCAAAAGGCTGAAACACCAAATACTAACACAGCAGAGTAAGAAGTCCCATGATCCTTCCAACAACAACATAAGCAAAAAAATATGGGCCACTTTCACATATTATGGGGGATACATGAGGGGTATCACAAACATGTTTAGGAATTACCAGATAAGGATTGCATATAAAACAACCAATACCACATTTGAAATGTTAACACACTCTAAACAGTGCACAACCGTAAACAGTGGGATCTATAAACTCACTTGTAATACATGCCAGGATGTATATATCGGGCAGACAGGTATATCCACGGATACTAGATACAAGGAGCACATCAGATACATTCGTACTAATAACCCTCAATCGACTTTTGCTATGCATATTCTTAACAATAGACACGAATACGGCACACAGGAACGTATAATGGAATTAATTAAAACATGCACGAAGGGAAAACTGATGAACTGCTGGGAATCCATGTACATACAAG
>Ga0131853_10009934_pt1 | contig 17428 bp, 9 predicted proteins | sample TergutLab28metaG_FD_92764 | JGI IMG/M metagenome (GOLD analysis project Ga0131853, IMG submission 92764) | Labiotermes labralis P1 segment gut microbial communities from Petit-Saut dam, French Guiana - Lab288 P1 (version 2) (version 2) | ecosystem: Host-associated > Arthropoda: Insects >... | reverse complement strand
TAAAATACATTTTCGTAGACCGCACAGTGTGTTTGTAAACGATGGTCGCATGATAGAATTCAAGACACAAGACTGTCCAAATATTTAATTTTATTTTAGTATGCTTTTGCTGTAAATTCGAATAGTGCATAGCTAATACAAGTCTGATGATTGAAATCGTACTGTAATGTCAAAGTTATTTTTGTATTTTATCAAGTTACTAATTCTGAATGAATCTTTCAGGCTTCCAGCTCTACGTAATGCTGATTGAAGTCTTTGAAGCGGAGAAGTCAAGAATTCGTTGGTACTACGTCTTTGCCTATGGTGTACCACTCATCATCGTGGCAGTGTCCTGTGTGGTTGATCCCTTCAGCTATGGCACTGACCGTTACTGCTGGTTACGAGCAGATAACTTCTTCATATTCAGTTTCGTGGGACCAGTGATTGCTGTGATACTTGTAAGTGTGTGCTGTGAGATCCTGATAATTTGACTAATGCGTAAGTAGTTCAGAAGAGCAGACAAAGCAGAATGTTGTTGCATTCTGGGCTCAAATTACATCTGCCACTGAATGATACCATCTGTGAATCTGCCATGACACTATTGATGATATGCCTTACACTGTATCACCATTTCCTGCTTCTGCTTGCTGAGTTGTCTTACTACTGTTGTGCCCATGTGTGCATCGCTTTGCACCCATTCTGCAAGTTTAGTTTTCTACTTAAGATGTTTTCATTTCCTTTCAAAACATTTGCTAAATTTGTACCAAGCTTTCTTTGCGTAGTTTTTTTTAAACAAATGAAGCATTGTTGTGTTGTGATATATTTGTGGGCACAGTGTCCAAAAACTAGACAACAAACGAATTTAAAGTGTCATATTGTAACAGCATATAGCACCAAGCATTGCATATAAGGATTTGTGTATAAAATAGCACAGAATTCTTAAATTAATGGCTTCTGTGTAATTCAGTTTAAAGGTAGTAAATATTTTTTAAATCTGTGCCATTTCAAAATTACATTGAAAATTATGCTCTGTGTATTGTTGCTATTTTTGATTCTGTAATTAAACATTTTGTGTTATCATTATGTGGACCCGGTAAATCCTACTGATGTGGTTTTGTCATTACCCTAATTACACTTGAAAGATACTGACAAGGCACTTTACCCATGTACATGCCAATGTTTCATGCCATGTTCATAGTTTGTTGCAGTGATTCTGCACACACTGGCATGTGCACATATGTTGTAGAAATGCGCAGGTGTTGTGCATAATGGTGATTGATTGTTCATGTTCCAGGCCAATCTAGTCTTCTTAAGCATGGCAATCTATATGATGTGCCGCCATGCCAATGCATCTTCTTCAATGAAAAGCAAGGAACATTCCCGCCTTGCTAGTGCCAGGTAAGCGCTCCACATTTTGTGTTCTTGAAACACACTTACTGTTTCTTATCAAATTGTTTGTCAACTTGCAAGTGCCTTACATGTTCCTTTTTGTAATTTTTCATTTACTACATTTTGTAAGCAAGCATGATGTAGCTGTATCAGTATTTAATGTTCTGTTAACACTGCAAACAGTAGATGGTCTTGGTTTCTTGGTTACACGGAAGTTTGATTTCAACTGGTGGCATCCTTTTGATGTGTTGCAGTCACAGTGATTTTCTTCATTCACATTTTAATTTTTATATTTGCTTTAGTGTAACAGCAATTGCCTTATATATATATAGTTTGTTTTTATATTCTGAGAAGTGATAATTTGCTTTGGTGTTTGTTTGTTTTTTAAATAATTTTTGTCTAAGTTGATCCTCCATTGCAACTGCGTGACCTGTGTTTTAATATGCTAATTGTTTGATCTGTCGTAAGCAGTGGCAAACAGCGGTGATGGAGGTCTGGGTTCTGGTTTTTATAACACATTCTTTGTTTTTCTTCTCTTGCATGGCATAGTGGGAAGGAGGAAAATGCTCTTCAGAACAAATTACAGTCACACTTGTAAGATTACTTTTTTCTTCTTCACTTAGTTGGTAGCTAGTCACTAGTCAACACTACAGCTGTAATAATTAAATTACAGTTGCTTAAGATAAGAAGATTAGTAATTAGCATGATCAGTACTTGTTAATGCATGAATGGAGTCCACGATTTTATGTGCAACAAGACACGAATACTCGTGAAGCAGAAGTTACTGTTGGCTGTTAGGCAAGAATTTCACATTTCCTTATTGTAGCATGACCTTTGGCTGCTTCAGAAATTTAAATTAGGGATGTGCGAACAATAATTTTAAAAACTGAGCGATTTTGAACTTGAATGTGATTTTGAACTTTGTACAGTTCACTGTTCCTTCTTATGTGAAGTAATAAATCAGAAACAAGAAGCACATTGAAGAATTCTTCATGGATGTGACACCTTGTCAGTCAGTAAATATTTCTGGTTGTTTGGGAAGACTGGGCTGCCTCTAGACTGCACTGAAGGTAAAGGTAACAGGCTCCTTTGGAATGTCAGCAACTGCTTGCCAAGCAACACAATGCCATATCCCAGAGGTCTTGAATCTCAATAAGCACAGCTGTGAGAGTCAAATCTCACAGGTTCTGTACTATGTCTAATAGAAGTTGGGCAGTTTGCTTGTTGTTTGTGTACCTGATCCTGCATTCATGAGTCCAAAGTTTCACACTGACGTTAGGAAATTACTGGAGCCAAGTGTTAACAGTGTTTGATGTTTGTGTGACTGTGCATCATTGATACAATAATATAAAAAGCCAACTAGATGCAACAATAATAAAATTATTGTTGCATCTGATTGGCTTTTTGCATTATTGTTAACATTGTCTTTCTGAGAAATTATTCCTATCACATTTAGTATTTTGACCCTTCAACATTTTGCATAATTGTTCTGAAAGTTGGGCAGAAATTCTTTTTGTGTGTACTGCTGTGTCCTCATCTTCCTGTATTGCCACTTGCATTGCATAATAACTGCAAATTCTTCATAACGTAAGGGCATGTATTCCAATTCCACATAACAAAATTGGACAACTCACTCATAATGTTTACTGCAGCCATGTATGTCTGTCATGTATTTACTGCTCACAATGCAATAAACAATACCACAGTGTGCCCTGTTGCCACTGTGTCCTGATAGTATGACTTGAACCCAACATGGGCAGGAGAATACTGCAGATAGTGTACTCCATGACAATGTGGTTTGCTTTGAAAATGCTGTATGGTTGCACAGTACACACATAAATGTAATTTCACTTACTTGCAAAAGAAAAGTACGACCATGCTTGTGCTGTTGTGCATGAAACTCTAAACTGTTGAATTGTCTTACATGCACAATCTTTCACCCGGATCAGACACCAGGGGTGGAAATCATGGAGAAATCCTTTTAAACCTCTTAGATAAGATACAGAGGACTGCTACTGTACCAGTCCCCCACCCCAAGTTGGATGAACAATGTGGAAAATATGGCAGGACTTCTTGTGTGCACTTACATGATGAAGTTTTGCTTTCTTTGCACTGGTGTGTACAAAACTCCCAATTGCTCAGTAGCATTACATTTGGATTATTTGTACCAAACTTGACTCCAATGATTCCTGCAACATGGAAAGTGGAGGTAGAAATTTATTCACAACCAAAAGTAAAGGAAGGTGGTCACTGAGTCAGTTTTCAGGAAACTCGCTTATGCTGAGCAACTTTATGTAAAAACTCCTGTACTGAATTTCATGAAAATCTGACAGTTCAGTTGCTCATACTAGGTCACAGACACAAACAGACTGACATGGTCTCCACATGACGACCTCTTCAAACTTTGTAAGGAATGCCAAATAAAAATTATTTTTAAAGTCATGTGTATTCTGTTTTCAATTATCGTAGTATCGTTACACTTAAATGCTTGTTTCGTAGGAAACCTATTGTCATGTCACTGATGTGCAGTCACCCTACACTGTGTGCCATGTAACAGTCAAACCATTTTCAAGAATCATATTAGCTGTCATATTTTTGGTGCGTGACTTACTGAGCAGTTTTATTTGATGTAAAATCTGTGGTTCATTTTCCCTACAACAGTTCAAAACATTTTTGTTGTTATAAAATTCAGCAAGTTATGGCTTAACTGCACACAAAAATGTATGTAATTCTTAATTTATTGTGTGTTATTATTGTTAAATTTTAACCAAAATTTCAGTGTGTTGACACATCATAGCTGTGATTTCTTGCAGCAAATTTCAAAATCTGTTGAGCCATTCCGTATTTGTTGCATATAAACAGACCTGACACAAGTGTCAGATGTATACTACTTGTGCCTGGAGCATATGGACCCAAGTAATGTGATTTGAAGCTTTCCTTGACAAATTAGTTTTCAGGATAGAATATTTGTATATTCATTTTAAAAAATGTCTTGAATATCTGAATGAACTGAGTCTTTTGAACTGTTCGCACTTTCCTATTGTAAACTGTTCTTCAAGAGTTGAAAATTTATGTAACTGATTATGTTTTGTTTGCATCATGGATGTTAATGTCGGCTTTGCCATGTACAGGTGATGCAGATAGTACTCTGAATGTTGTGTTTTTCTTTTACATCCTTCAACTGGTGAAGCTTCATTTACCCTGAGTCACAAAACTTTATTTCTTGTTATTTTACTGTATTGCATTCAGTTACAAGGATGTGTACAAAATCATGGTCTCTATGCATGGCATATATCATTCCCTCTAACTGCTGCTAACATGAAAACATATTACCATTTTGTAGAACGTAGATGTCACCCTGGATTTCCATAGCTCTCCTTAGATTGATCTCTTTTGTTTGAATCAGTATGAGTTAGATGAACAGTACATTTCTTTCTTCATGAAGAGAAGAAAGAAGGATGTTATAACTAAGGAGGTAGTGACCTGTTTCCCATGTTTAGACAAAATGTCCTACTGTTGGTGTGGGATACAGTCCTGGTAGAGTTAAATTTAGAACAAGGGAACATGAATGTGTGTGGCCCTAAGAAGGCCAGTAAAGCTTGGTTAATTTAACTTGTGGATGCCCTTCATGTCCATAGACTTCATAGCAGCCGGTTTCAGGATCAGTCACTTGCTTCCTTACTTCCACAGCTTTGGTAGACTCCAGTTGAAATGTGATGGCACATAGTGACACAAGGGAGAGGAAGTGTAGAGGAAACTGGTGAATGGAGTGGGTAGCCAGTACCCTTCACACTACCTCGGAACATGGTGTATCCAGCATTACTACAGCTGATGGCGCATACCTCGGCTGCCAGTAGTCGACTGAACTGACGCCCCCACCGATTTAAATGGTCTTGTCCTTTTCGCCAAATTATGAAATCTGGTTTCTGCATGTGTGCCATCACATTTCAACTGGCCTTTAACTCCTGCACAGCAATATTCTAGACCACACCCAAGTTGCCGTGGTGGATATGGAATGGGGCCAAAGACCTAAATTCATTTTCATTATAAATGTTTGGTTTTAATTTTGCTTTAACTTTCTCCTTACCAGTATGAATCCACCATGTCCCATTCTGCTCCCCTGTTGATGCTACACAATCTCAGAACTTGACAGCATTGATAAATAAACGCTTGTGCTCACCAACCTGTCCGTCACCAGACCTTCAGCATGCGGCGTACCTGTCAAGACCTCACACCTGACCGCTCGTGTGTGTGTGTGTGTGTGTGTGTGTTCGTGTGTGTTCGTGTGTGTGTGTGTCACTATCTCCCTACCAGACCACCAATGCTCTCTTCAGTGCACAGTACCACCACTCCCCAGTCAGTCTGTTACGTGCATCTTTCTTGCCTATTCCCATTTCTTCCGACATGTTGAGTCAGTAGCTTTGGTCCTCTTGACACAGTGTCACATCCCAGAAGACTCGGTCTTCACCAGCAACGCTGTGGGAACCTCAAAACTCACAAAAAATTTGCCATTTCCATTTCATCTGTGCATGTGTTCAAACTAAATTAAATACTGTTCTGAGGAGGTAATAAGCCTCTCCATTTTATTGTAATTTTGACAAGTAACTTGTTTAAACAGAGAAAGTAAAACACTTTTGCAGGATTTGAAAGGATCTTAAAATAATGTTCCATAAATGTTGGTGTGTGTAAGGGTTGGGTCAGAGTCATGGAGGTGGTTGGCAATGTTGGTACATACATAAAACTGAATGAAAGCTGAAAGACAAGATGTTTCTCCAGTATACCAAGTGGTACACTACTGAGCTGTATCCAGACAGATAACTGAACCATATGTAATGGTTACAGATTGTATAAAAAACTGGAATAAACCAGTGTCAGTGATCTTCGCATACCAGTGTGTGCTCAGTGGTTTCTCCATAAATGTCTTGAAGGCTGTAACTGCCCTCACTTTTAAATCGCAGTCCTTTCAGTAAGCACTTCTAATGTTGCTGTGACTGGAACCCCTACACACAGTATGGTTGGACACCACCCTTAGTCACTGCCGTATTGTCAGTATCAGTGATTGGGGTTGGGAGTGGGCTTTAATTGGTCAAGGTGTACTGCACTTGATATTCACAGTTACCACAGTCTGAATGTCTTAGCAAACTGTGTACATTTTATGGTGTCCTGGACCCATGCGAATGTTAGACCAACTGGTATGCGTGTAGACCTGAATCTTTATTACCTCACCACAGCAAGTCTGTGCCATCCCTGTTCCACACACATTGCTATCTGATGTAGTACATGGGGTCTTCAGAACTATTAAATTACAAGCTGTTGAATAATCAGCTTTCCTTATGATTTTGTGCTTGGTCTCTTAATTTGATTCACACACACACACACATATAAATATGTTTTGTCTGGGGCTGTTTGTGTGTTAATATATGAATATTGACATTCCTGACATTTTTTTCATCACCTGCCTGTTCCACATACATTTCATGTATTGGGTGTCGGATGTGAAGTACATTGCATCATAGTGATGTGTGACCATCCTGTTGCATCCAGCAGTAGCGCAGAGTGTTCTGTGGTAGATGTAAAATTACCTACAGCAACAGGCATGAAACTGTATTTAAAGTGTTTAAGTTTCTGAAATCAGAGACAGAACCAGTAAATAGGGAGTATAATGGAAGAAAGGGTGACCCAGGCTTGTGATGTGTTGTTCAGCACTGTAAATGTGCACCAAATTTTCAGTACAAACCATCAACTCTTCAAGCCTTGTTTGCACCTTCACTTTATTTTACACTGTTAACCAGTTTACTACCAACAGGTTCGTTCATGGACATAGTCTGGCAAGTGTCCATGTTTTTTCTTCTTCCTACACTTCTGTTTATTATTTTATTGACAGCATGTCCTTTGTTTGCTGTAGAGAGTCCCTTCATAGCCACTGGGTACCCGGAATTTATTTTTAGTCACCATGTTTATTGTTTCAGCGACATTTTGGTGCTGTTGCTTGTCCAGATTGTGTTGTTGATCCACATCCCCTGTAAGCTCTTTATGAAAGTAGTTCAGATTAATTTCCCGTACCCACACTTCCGGCAAGTGTAATGCGTTTTAGCTCTCCTGCACATATCATATTGCTTCGACTTTGGATGCGTTGCCGATTGCCTTACCTTGAACTCGTGCCCTCTCTAACATTGCAATATCGGCATGCTTTTGATGCTTCATATCCAACATATGTTTCCTGCGCTGCACTGTAATCTGATTTTTGTGTAAGCTTCTCAGAGTCAAAATATCATATACAGACAAATAACATACCTGAGGTATGAGATTCTCAACAGCAGTGTTGCTGAAGATTACACTCTTACAGGATGTGACACATGTTGTTAGGTGAGCAGATTGCAACATTGTGAAACGTAGCGTCACATCACTGTAGACTTGAAACTTGCAGTAATATATGGTTGACTGTGTCACCTAGAGCTGATGTCAAACTGGTTTGTGTGAAGAAACCAATGTCCTTTGTGCCAGCGCAATTACACACATTCATAGTCTCTGGCTGTCCGCCAGACTCTTTAGATACCCGTTGCACACACAACAGTATGAACCACATAATGTCCCCTCTAGAGGCACAGTGTAATTTTTTAAACAAAGGTGGATGCTTAGTACTGAATGTGGCTTACCTTTATCGCTGTTGATTGGTGACGTACAGGACAGCAAACATTTGCCATTCTTATATGTAATAGTGATAGTGGTGTAAGAGTGGGATTGATCCCTATGCCATTAAAAAATTTGGCTTTTGTTGTAACCGATGTGAACCTAGAAATGTGTGTGGTCATGAAAACTGTGAAAGTAGACCATAATAATATGTAGGAACACTTGACCTTTTTTGAAAATTGGCTGTGATGCATGACTTTAACCTGACTGAAATGAAATGTAAGTGTTGCTGTAAATTCCAGGAGTATATCATCATCATCATCATCATCATCCAATTCAAGTTCTAGCTTATATGCATATATTCTAATTTGCAAAATTCTTTAATTTTTTGCAGTATGCATCATTGAAATTGGGCTTCTTGTTAGTTTATTAGCTTGTCTAAGAAGTCGCATTGGATATAATCTCATTTACCTTAATGTACATATTTTTAAAATAACAAAGTGTACATCCAATAAGCATTCTTGAATCCATGTCCTTGATGAACCCTAGCATGCCAGTTTGTAGTTAGTAACAGAGTTTACATGTTCCATTGGGCTGTTGATGGTTTGATGTATGTTTGTGTTTGTCCGTTTGTTTGCAGAGCGTGGTTGAGAGGAGCCATCGTGCTAGTGTTCCTGCTCGGACTTACCTGGACATTCGGACTTTTGTATCTGAACGAAGAGTCAGTCATTATGGCTTACGTATTTACTGTGTTGAATAGCTTGCAGGGACTGTTTATCTTTGTTTTCCATTGTGTTCAGAACGAGAAGGTAAGAAGACTTCTAGGCCTGCAACATACAACAACTCTCTTGTAACGTTATGTATTATGGGAGAGGAAAAATAATGTAAATAGCTAAAGCATTTTTGGTAAAAAAAAATCAGACTATAGTATTTTGTAAATGACAGTCATCGCATTGTACTGTAGATTTTAATATGGTGGTAAATAAAACTGTTGCAAACTATAACTTCCCTGAGATGACTGCTCATCACCAAGTCAGTGTCATTTTCCATTAGAATCCAGACTTGATTTTCTCCCAGTTTGCCCAAATAGCCTATTTCCCTCCTTAGTTTATCAGATTTTTGTCTCAGGGAATGTGTAGATATTGTTTACAGACCTACAAAATTGGTTTTCCGAATCTGATTTTATTTTTGTTTACATCTTATTTTCCTTTCAGTTTTGAGTTTGCTGTTATTTTCCCTTTTCTTTTCTTTTTTAGGTTCGCAAAGAGTATAGAAAATTTATCCGAAGGCACTCATGGTTACCTAAATGCCTGAGATGTTCAAAACACTCGAACAGCAAAGAGAGGCGTTCGAGTTTGTATGCGGGCTCCAACGGGAATCCCTCTGCCCCCAACTCCCACAGTACAGACAGCTCTGCTCTCTCACCTCATGGCACAAGTGTGGGTACCAGCTGCGCTGCCCCAGGTTTGACCCTGGGCCCTCCCCTCACACACCACCACCGACAGCCACACGCACCGGCACCAGCTCTGGCCATCACTAGCTCAGTACACACAGTTTCACAAGGTATTAGGACCATGCTGCCCAGCAGTGTGGGAATGAAGCATGCAGCAGCACCCCAGAAATGCACACCATGTAACGGACGGATGGGGAAGGCATCAGTGATGGCTGATTGCATGCAGTGAACATTTTGATCGTCTGATCTTTTTGATCAGATCACTTACTAAAGCATTCCAGAGGCAATCATGACCCTTTTTTGTCCTCTGCTACAGCAGCATGCATTAGTAACAATGACACCTAGATGGTAGGGTCAAGCGGCAACTGACCATCCCATTATCCGGCCGTTCTGGTCTTCAGCAAGCAAGGCATTTGGGCAATGGATGGTGTGAACAGAGTTGGGTTACTCACCTTGATGATGCTCACTTTGACTAACGGTGATGTGGCTTTTGCAGCAGGTGCAGGTGCTGAGGTGTGGTGGCGTGGCATGTGTCGGGCTGCAGCTGGTCCAGTTGTCCGGCCCAGTCCGAACCTGCCTATTTGGTGTGGTGGGGCTTTATGTAGAACCATGTAACATTACTGTCCTGTTCATTCATTATGACTTCCATTCATTTCATTCATTGGTTACATTCATTACACATTCATATATTTGCTCATTACTTGGAATGTATACCCTCTATAACAAGTTGTGAGAACAAGTAATAACATAAGTGGGGCTTCTTAACCGTGACGCTCATCACATCCAACTTCTGCCTGCCAGTAAGTGTGTTCAGTGCGATTAACTGGATGCATGGCGTGCCTTACAGCCTAATGGACTGCTCACTGTAAGGGAAGTCATTTCATCCTAGTCGACTGACACATGGATGTTGTATGGTCATGCATGACAGATAGTCCACAGCTTGCAGTAACATGGTACTAATGTAGGATCTGTACGTTTAAAACGTAAAGCTTGGTTTGTTCAGTACATTTCCGCAATAAAATTTTGTACATATTGTCATCATTATGTGATGATCATGTTTTACCTTCAAATATTTGCATGAACCTCATGATGCTACTCAGGTATGCCACTGGAATCTGATTATGTATGATTGCTTAGCTTCATTGTGTAATCAAATAACACAGTTAGGTTCCAAGTGTTTGGCGTGTTGGATGTGTCATGCGCCCATTGCCAAGGGGTGGGTAATGACAGGTCACGACAGAGTGTGTCTGGCTGTTGCAGTATTTCCTCCAGCGGGGGTGGAGCTCATGCAGCGGTCGCGGAAAGTCCGGCCAGGTCTCCGCACTGGCCCCCGGTCTCACCCGAGCCAATCATCGCACTAGTGCTTGTAGTCGCACTGCCACCTCCAATCCCTCCGACCAGGAAGTCGAGGTGTGTGTTTCCACCTTGCCTTATGTCCGTGGGCGCGGTATACCTCCCCCTAACCTTCCCAAATCTGCTACCACCTGGGGACCGCTTCATAAGCCTTTAATCTGGAAGGTGAGCCTATGGATCATCACAGTCTCGCCTGCTAACTAGACCTTGGCCCCTTTCATCATTTGCTTGCTTGCTTCATGCTGTTGGTGCTGCATGCTGACGATGGTTGTGTCTTGGTATGGTAAAGGGTAATCTTGGCACCATGTATAATGATTTTCAGTGTCTGACGTGATTATTGTCACCTGTTGATCAAACCAGTCCATGTGTGGCACATCCTTCTTCCATGATAGAGTTTGACTTACAGTTGTGTTTGGATTTAGTGAACTGGATTTGTTACTGGTATCATCCTTAGTGTATGCTTTGGTACTGTTAGAAAGAAGTTAGTTCATTCATCCTACAGTGAATGAAACTAACAAATAATGCTGTCAACACGACATGTATTTTAAAGAATATCAATAGCTGCATGTTTCAGCTACATTATTATCCAGCATTGGGCTGCATAAAAGAAAAAGTGCTGACCTACAACTGCAAAATGTGGTAATTACATTGCATTCATACTGAATTAATACAAAATGTGTACAGCAGTAATGTAAAATGTGTGATCTACAAGAAAAATCATATTACAATTAAAATTAAAAATAATACAGATACAGAGGCAGTACAGTGTGGCTGTGTGATGTAGTGTAGGATCCATGGGCTTTTACAGCCCGCTGGCCACAAGTTGCTCCTCCTCCCCCCAAGACCAGACAGCAAGGAATGCACATTTCAGCCAGCACAATTGTTTAGGCTGCAATAACACAGGGGGATATGCATAATAACCCTTGGCTCTTGTGTTATTTGTGTACAAGGCAAGGGTAGGAGAAGGATGACATGTAGCAGACTTTTTAGTATTTAGTCCTGACATCTACTAACTTAAGAGGGACTCTTTCTGAAACCACCGTCCAGCCAACATCTCTGTTGGGCGGTAACTTAGAAATTAATCGATCTTATCCTGCCCTTACCTTATAGTTACTGTTCTTTATAATGTAATTTTCACTCACCAATAAAGTAACGCATCAAAGCAACAGCAGAGATTGTCATGAGCTATAACTCTTAATCAAACAAGGCCCACTGTCCGTAGTCACTCGCCTATACTTGGGGACAGAACCCAGGATCTCTGAGTTGGGGCACTACAGTAGGTTAAAATTGTTTGATTGATAATTAATGCAAGGCATTCTTCTTGATGGTACGGTTTAAAGGGATGATGTATGAATGTTATTGTGTTCAGAATTAATTTGATGTTTAGGTGACCGTTCATAGTGATAAATTCTTATAATAAAGCCAACTAGGTGCACTAATTTCTCAAATTTATTTTTGGAATAAAACTCTACATGTTTCAGACAGTTCCTCAGTCCATCATCCTGATGATGGACTGAGGAACTGTCTGAAACATGTGGAGTTTTATTCCAAAAATAAATTTGAGAAATTAGTGCATCTAGTTGGCTTTTTTATAAGAATTCAGTATTAATTCTGTATGAATTCATTGTAAAGCCTGAGATATCTACAGTTTGCAGTTATATGTCTGCACATTTTATTTTATTTTGTTTTTTGGAACAGCCCAATGATGGCTATTATTAATGTAGCCAAACCATACAGCTGTTGATATTGTTTACAATATATGTTACGCTGATGGATTATTTGTTGGTTTATTGACTACAAACACAGTAGGGAATGAATGATTCGCTGTAAAGCTTTCCTAAAATTATTTGATAATAATGTTTAGATTTCATGTATTGTGTGTAACCCCTTAAATTATTCTTAAGTGTTTACTAATTGAATTGGACACATTGGAAAACTTCAGGGCATTGAAATTATGCTGGTGGATTGTACATGAGAATGTGCAGTAGATACAGAACTCTGTACATGCATCTGCTGTTACTTTTGTCCTGTACAATGTGGTACCCTCTAAACTGCCAGGTAGTAGTACACACAAAAATTATGTACATGAATGGACATGAAAGCTGAGAATCAAAGTTGTTGGAAGTTCAAAACGTAAGTGGAATCTGTAGCAGCAAACACTGCTGAGGATGGGACTGTGGCACTTTGGATCATATTCAGGGTACACACAGTGTGATTGTTCCGTGGGGTTGAAAGTATTTACACCTACAGACCTGGTTGTTTGTGAAGAATGAAACTTGGTTCAGGAATCCCATAATTGGATTAAGTAAGTCTGATGTGTATGATGTATTCAGCCTGTTGTTAAATCAGTAAATCTTCTACCCCTTTCATGACTAGTTGGGTCTGTTGCTCCCAATACATATATTTATTGTAAGTGTGTTTGCAACTCCTGAGGCACCCATTATTAAGTTGTACTGTCATGTGTGAACTGACTTCTGTTGACAAGAGACACATTCTTTAAGATCTTCTCCACTACCAGCATTAGTATCAGAGAATCATTGAGATATTTGCAGAAACTGTGCACTGTGACTGCTCCAGTAAATAATTTTTATTTTGCTGTTAGCTCCTATTGTTTTAATGGTACAAGTTTTTTTTTTAAAGTAACCATGTATTCTTAATGGCTGCTGCAAACCTGATCTTGTAACAGGTAGTCAAAAATTATTTGGCTGGAGTATACTGAGCTTTTCTTATAATAAAACCAACCAGATGCACTAATTTCTCAAATTTATTTTTGGAATAAAACTCTACATGTTTTGGACAGTTCCTCTGTCCATCATCAGGAGTTTTTCACTGTACACACAGCAGTGGTATATGTCACACAGCTTGCGAGCAGGATCAGGAAGGCAGTTCCATCCTGATCCTGCTCGCAAGCTGTCAGCAGTCCTGTATGACATATACCAATGCTGTGTGTACAGTGAAAAACTGCTGATGATGGACAGAGGAACTGTCCAAAACATGTAGAGTTTTATTCCAAAAATAAATTTGAGAAATTAGTGCATCTGGTTGGTTTTATTATAAGAATTTATCATGATGCGCGATCACCAGAATGTCATATACTGAGCTGCCTGTCACTTGAGCACAGGACACCAATGAACATCGGTGTCGTTCATAATTATTGCACTGTTTAACCAGTATGTTATTACACGATACTGGTGATTGATAATTGAACAGCAGTCACACCATATACAGATTTTTTGATATCATTATGCACTGAACATTTGCACAGTACATTCTATGTAGTCAGAGGTATGTAGAGCATCATTAAATGAAGTACAAGTGAATGAATAAATGGCTAAATAAATACAATGTTTTGACTGCTATTAGCCATCATCAGGTTCACAAACATTTTATTGTTACTTAAGTCAAATGCACTTTTCTTTTTTGTTTGTCATAATAACAATTACAGTGTATGTAGCTTATAGAGTATTGTTATAAACTCTTAATTCCGTGCCTAGTCATATCCTGTCCTCTTTCAGCTGGTAAAATGGTATATACTGGTATATTTTTCCTAAAATCAAAATGTTTATGTAGTAGGATTTAACCTTTTAAAACCTAGCAGTTGCTCTACATACTACCATGTTTAACATTGAAAAATTGTACATGGTGCTCACATTGTGTATATGTGTTTTGTACGGATCTCAGAACAAATGGCGTCTATTGCTGTATGCAGCTGATTTCCTGTGTACACTCGAAGCAGCAATACAAATGGTGTTTGTATAGAAAGATGCTCATGTTGAAAGAATGATCCACAGTCCCTGCAGCAGTGTGAGGCTTCACGAAGTGGCATGGAACAGTGATAGTTTACAAAGAAGCATAAAGAGCAGTTACTTTAAAACATGGCTGCTTCTTTGGCAAGATTGACAGAATGTGCAAAATAATGTTAGGAAATGTATGTTAACCTGCCTGTACTTGTAATGCCTTGTTATATCAAGATTTTGTATGCAGGTGAATGGATTTATTCATAACAATTCAGATTCTGTTTGGACTTAGTTTAAACAATACAATATATCCAGTTTGAAGACTCATTGCACCTGGGGAATTGAGTAGTTCTTTAAAAACTGAACTCTCCACTTCAAGCTGTATGGTAAGGGACTTTTAAACTTTCAAAATATGTGTAGTAGAAATTATTCTGCCAGTTTTAATAGCAGTGCTTTCATCTGTGGAGTTTTACATATTTTGTCTGGCTAGAAACATGAGAAAAGTGCATATGAGGAAATTAATAATACAATGCGTGTGAACCAAAAAATACGCACTAGGGTAGTCAGTTTTTGCTGCTGTTAATTCCAGTACATGCATTGTGTGGTGTTCAGGTGACAGCTGAGTGTTCCATATTGACAGGAATACAACAGATTGCTCCAAAACAAAATGTCTTACATTATGCAAGTAACAAATGCCAGAACACTAAAACAGGGCTGTATTAATCAAAGGCATACACATCCTATTGGCTTCATTTGGGGAACTAGGAACATACCAGTTTTATGTCTGATTTTGTGGATAGGAATAAAGTTCTTGCACATAAACAATTTAATCTGTACTGAATTCATTCTTATGTGGCACACCAAGAAATGCTGTCCCAGGGAGGTGAGTGGAATTTCCAGAGTTTATATCTGAAATCAAAATGGAAAACATAAAACTGTCTTTTGAAGTTATAGTGGGTCCCAGGAAGAAGTATGATATGGCAGATCATAGTGATGTACCACATAATATTTTTATTAATGTTTCCTTTCATTGAGCATTGCAAAAATATCAAATCCAGTTGATATCATCCCAGAACAGTGTTTATTTCTGCCAGTGTGTGGCAAGATCTTGTAGAGTAGAATCTTTATATTTTATGATAAATCTTTGAGAAACGTGTGTTTTGTTATATGTGAAACAGTAAGTTATGTGAGAGTTGAGTAAAATGTAGTTTTATTTTTTACGTATAGTAAGCAAATGTTGGTAGACATGTTACATCTGATATGACAATGTGTAGAAGTTTCTAATGTGTATATTAACCCATGCCCTTGCCTTGTAATGTGTCTCAGATCCTGTTAACATGTTACTAGGGGTGCCTGAGTCATGGCTGCCACACAGGAGAATTTAGTGTGCTACCGTCCACCACTTAAGTGCCCGGAATGTTCTTCCTTTCTTTCTTGCCTGGTGTTGTATGATGGTATGCATGGACGATTATCAGCCCACGATAACTAGTCCAGTCCGGTAGGCACATAGGTCTTTCTTCAGGGTTAACACAGGAGATCTCTGCAATGTGAACAACCCACTACTTCGACAGTCATTTGCGATTAAACACGAGTTAATTTCTCTTGGTTTATGAAAGAAAGATTTCAATTTTTTGCTATACATCACTCATGGAAGCTGGTTGTACATTAAATGTCTGATCACAACTTTGAGGTGAATGACACTAATGGCATTCATTATGCAATTAATAGCTTCAAAAAGCAGTTGCATTTAGTGTTAGCTGTACTGTTCAAGCAATGTGGACTTTGAGTTATACTAACACAATTTTCTGTAATTAGAATCTAGATGTGAAACTCCAAAATGTTGAGGTGTACCAGTGTTTGCAGCCTCACTACTCCAGTGGCAAAGAACTGATTGATCTAATTAATAGCTTGAGTCACTTGTCACAGATCTCACTCTCCAATTCCCCTTCCAATATACAAAATCATTCTATTGGTTAAAAATCTAAACCCCATAGACCAGATTCATCTTTTTGAAAATCTAAAACTTATTTGCTGTGCTAATTTAGGCACTTGTAGGGGGACTTCGTCTCTGCTCAGTGAACGTTTTGGGGTATTGTCCTGTGGCAGTTTCCACTTGTGGAGTTATATCCTCAGAAGTGTCAAGTCTAGAGTTCCCCTAGAAACATCAAGCTCCAGAACCCCGTTCAACGTGACAGGTGACTGATGTCTCCACAGTCTCATTGTGTCTTACTCTCATCTCTAGCTATCTCTATTCTACAAGCCAAAATCCCCTTTTATAATTAACTGACCAAAAGGGATTATTTCTAATAGACCTGGTCCAGTTTAGGACTTGAATCTAAAAGCTGATAACAAGTGCAATATGGTGACTGAGTTTGGTCAGCCCCATTTCAGTCCATTCTTTATGCCTTGTGTGCAGCTGGTCCCAGTTCAGTCCATTCTTTATGCTCTGTTCACCCATTTCCATTTCAGTGCATTCTTCGTGTTCTGTGTTAACCAGCCCCAGTTCGGTTCATTCTCTATGCTCTGTGTTCAGTCAGCCCCAGTTCGGTCCATTCTTTATGCTCTGTTTTCAGTCAGCCTCTGTTCACTCCATTTTTTACGCTCTGTTCAGTCAGCCCCAGTTCAGTCCATTCTTTATACACCCTGTTTGGTCAGCCCCAGTTAAGCCCATTCTTTATTCACTGTTCAGCCAGTGCCATTTCAGTCCATTCTTATGCTGTGTGTTCACCCAGCCCCAGTTCAGCCCATTCTGTATGCACTGTGACAGCTACTGTGCATGAAATACCCTTCAGTACCGATGCAGTATGACAAACTACCAGAGTAGGCACTTAATTGGAGGCATGAAAGATAAAAATTCTTAAGACAAGAGCATAATATATAGCAGATT
>Ga0131853_10009933_pt1 | contig 17428 bp, 11 predicted proteins | sample TergutLab28metaG_FD_92764 | JGI IMG/M metagenome (GOLD analysis project Ga0131853, IMG submission 92764) | Labiotermes labralis P1 segment gut microbial communities from Petit-Saut dam, French Guiana - Lab288 P1 (version 2) (version 2) | ecosystem: Host-associated > Arthropoda: Insects >... | reverse complement strand
CAGCTTCAGAGTTGGTGTAAACCAAAGTGTGAGTGGTGGAACTCATATTGCAAATATGGGTAACACAGTAGCACCAGGGAATGCACCTGTAGGCGTCCATTTGCATTTTGAAACGCGGATAATCCATAGAACACCAACCATAGCAAATGCAAATAGTACGGCAATAGATCCCTTAGCAAATTTCTTCCCGAATATGCGCGCTGCCGTGTCAATGCATGAATACGAAGAAATTATTTTTGATGATATATCTGCAATGAATGCAAATGCAGCGATTGCACGATCTAGCGCTGAGCTCATTAGCTATAACTACGCTGAGACGGGTGAGATATTTGTAAGTGACACTGTCTTTGTTCTCCCAAATGGAAACACAACGAGTTTAACATTAGGCAACTTGTCTGCGTTTTCATCTAATGAAGTTATATCTATGGGGGTATCAGCAACGAATATCCAAGAAATTGTTGATGCGCTGGGCTTGGAGATTGTATTAGAGCACCTTAATGGACTTGGTCTTGGCCATCTAGGACTTACCCTTGACGGAAACGGAAGGGTAATATACACAAGATAGCACACACCAACAGTAATCACAAAATGCCAAAAAATAAATCCGGCCCAGCCTTTATATGCTGGGTCGGATTATATTAGTCAGGAGTGGAGCATAATGATAGAAAAAAAAATCTATAGAATTTTAGCTCTAGCTGTTTTTATCACATTTTATTGTGCTTTAACATCGTGTACACGCAATATCAGCGGGGAAACACCCACACACCCATATAATCTCAATTATGAATATAAGCCGTCTTCTTATTTAACACAATCGTATGCGCATCAATCACATGATGAATCTGCTGATATAAGTGAGTTGCGTGCAATTAATCAATTCAATAATCTTCAACTTGGCGGATTCATTCTTTTGCTTGATGAAAATATATATTTTGCTGACAATAAAGGGATTCATATGACTGATTCAAGTTTCGGTTATGTTGAAACACTTGTGCCCCGTGTGGATTTTTTAAATATTCAGCTTCCAGGGGCTGCAGCATTTGGACACCTTCAATACTTCAACGGGAGGATATATTTTATAAACAGGTTAGTTAATGCAATATATTCTATGAATCCAGATGGCTCAGACCAAACCATAGTGGTAAATGGATTCAACCTACTTCAAGATAATACAAATGCATCATTTATAACTGAATTTGTTATTGCCAATAACACAATTTATTTTAACTATTTGCAGGAACTCGGAGTACGGTTAAAATCGTTTAATCTGATAACAAGTGAACTTACAGATTCTGGCTTAAACCACACACCGCTTCTAAGCCTTAGCCCTGACCGTAACTCACTTCAATTTAATCTTGAAATTGGCAATCTTGTACGCATGAACTTAGAAAATAACGAAATATCTTCGGCGATGCCTATAAATATAGATGAATTAATTCCGTTAAACCATTCCATTTTCATAACATACACAACTAAAAATCAATACAATATGTTTTTTGGGCATGGACAAAGGATTTTTTCAATGGATAGTGATATGTATGCGGTTGAAATATTATATATTGAAGATGGAGGCACTTTCGGATACATCAATACACTAAGCAATTGGATATATTTCACGATGTGGCGCACAAATGAACAAGAGCAAGGCCTGTTCAATGTTCACATGTATAGAGTCAAGAATGATGGTAGCGAACTTGAACTTGTGTTTGAAAATATGGTTATTGGACATGACGGATGGCCTCATGCTTTTTTTAACATTGTTTGTGAGGATATTATTTTTTTCAAGTGGAGCATTGATGCACATGAGATTTACGCACTTATCAGAGATTATTCAACACATGAATTTAATGTAATACATGTAAATAGAGATCCAGTCAGCAATGAATATCCAGTACTACCCCCAGACCAACCATACACCCCACACGACCCGCCTCATGAGTCGCATAGCCTTGATATACAAGTTATTATGGGCCAAGATAGTTTTACCGTATTTGAAGAATGGTACCATTTATTTGGTGACCTTATTGAATATTCAGATATTGGCATGTACTCAACATATTATTTTGAGGGAGTGCATATTAGAGTAAGTGAAGTTACAAGAGTTATAACATACATCTTCATCGACTACCGCCAAAAGACTTACCCATATACGTATAATTTCAATGGCATTAACGGTTTATCATCATATTATGATGTTGTTACACTACTGGGAAATCAACCGCATAGCATAGCGGAGGCTGGGGAAAATGCTATAGGCAATATGTCATATGGATACTGGGTAGTTGAAGATTCCATATTCATTACCCTTTATTTCGATGATGATGGCAAAGTGATGGCACTTTCATTGCATCAACCATTAACAAGACCTCTGCCATAATAGAAGCATTCCAGCATTTATCTTCTAGATAATAATCAATAGAGATGTTGCGCAATTATACGTAAGTGTGAAAACATTGACCTTCTCTGCCGCCGGTATATGTTTTCGCACTTCCGTATAATTATTTGGGCTTCATCTCTATTGATTAAATAATAATTTTTAATATGCTTTATATAAACCCCTTACGATTATTAACCCGGAGAAACACCTTGCGCCCCAAGTCCACCACCACCACAGTAGAGGCCAGCACAACCACCAGCGCCAACTCCCCAAACCTGAGCCCGGTAGTCCTAAACACAGCCCCGCCATAGTAGATAAGCAGCACCTGCATGGCCACAACCGCCAGCATTACGCCAATAAAGGCCTTGTTATGCTCTATATGGGACAGTAAATTAATGCGGTTGGTGCGGGCGTTGAGGCTGTTAAACACCCCGGCAAAGATAAACAGCGCAAAAAACGCGGTAAGCAGATACCTTTCATCATTGCGGAAGACAGCAGCAAAAAATGGCAGCTTAAAGAAAAGCAGGCTCAAAAACGTGGTATACATGCCTGTGGTGACAATCTGGTTAAACATATACCGGTTGATAATAGGCTCTGTACGTTTTTTTGGGGCTTCTTTCATATATTCTGGCAGGGGGGCTTCCCCTGCGTAGGCCAGCCCTGCCAGGGTGTCCATTATCATGTTGATCCAAAGCATTTGTATTACCGTCACGGGGGAGCTTACCCCTATAAAGGGCCCTATTACAGATATCCCCACAGCGCAAAGGTTTATGGTTAGCTGAAAAATAAGAAACTTGCGTATGCTTTTAAAAATTGTGCGCCCATATAGTACAGACTTTACAATGGACGCAAAATTATTATCCAAGATTACAATATCACTGGCCTCTTTGGCGATTTCTGTGCCGTCACCCATGGCAAAGCCAACGTCGGCCTTTTTTAGTGCCGGCGCGTCGTTTATACCGTCACCGGTCATGCCGGCTACTAGGCCCATTTCCTGGGCCAGCCTTACCAGCCGCCCCTTGTCTGAGGGTAGTGCCCTGGCTATTACCCGTATCTGGGGCAGCAGTTTCTTTACTTCGGCATCCGAAAGCTTGTTAAGTGCCTGGCTGGTGAGTACGCGGGCATCTTCCCCTGGGGCTATAAGCTTAAGGCTTGCGGCAACACTTACCGCCGTCTCCCGATTGTCACCTGTAACCATTACAACTTGCACCCCTGCACCCATTACCTCCCCAATGGCCTGCCGGGCCTCGCTGCGGATTTCATCCCTTATGCCCAGGAAGCCTACCAGTGTCAGATTTTCCTGGGGCATTTCGCTGCCTCTTCTTTCCCTTGTGTCTGCCGGGGCTTCGCACAGTGCCAGCAGCCTTACCCCCTCTTTGGCCTGGGCCGACAGCGCCTGCTTCACATCTACCGCATGGGAAAAGGCCACCCGCTCGGTATTTTCATTGTAGGCATAGCGGCATAGGGGCAGCAGATTTTCTGGTGCGCCTTTTATTAGGGTTGCGGCCTCCCCCCCCCTAGCCTGCGTGGATATTACCGTAAGTGACATTTTATCCTTGGAGTTAAAAGGCCTGGTAAATTTTTTTTCATATACTTGCAAGCGGGCCGCATCTTCCATTACATATTCCAGCAATGCCCGGTCTGTGGAGTTGCCGCCGATTGCCACAGCCCGCAATTTTTTAGAGCTTATTTGCGCCGCGTTATTATAAAAACAATTTAGGGCAACCCGCCTGTAAATCCCAGCGCTGTCTTTCAGCCCTTGGCCGCTAAGCACCCGCCCTTGGGGGGTTACAAAGCTTGTAACTTCCAGCATCCCCTTGGTAAGGGTGCCGGTTTTATCTGTAAACAATATATTCAAGCTGCCAGAGGTTTCTATCCCCACAAGCTTACGCACCAGCACATTGTCTTTAAGCATCCGCCGCATATTTGCAGACAGTACCACAGTAATCATCATGGGAAGCCCTTCGGGCACTGCCATGACAATAACTGTTATGCCCAAGGTAAGGGCCTGCATTATGTCCCGCAAAATAAGCCCCCGGTTTGTCACGTGGGCCAGTATCAGCTCTGTATTAAAATGATTGGCGGCAACAATCCCATTAAAAAGATTGGCCACCACTACCACAACCGCCGCCGCATATCCAAAGCGGCTTATTGTTTTGGCAAGCTGGGTAAGGCGGGCCTTTAGGGGGCTTTCAATGGTTGCTTCCTGTACATCCAAGGCAAGCCGCCCATAAAAAGTAGCATCCCCCACATGGGTAACCACCATTACCCCCTCCCCAGAGCAGGCAACGCTTCCCCTAAACAGCCCGCTTACAGAAAGAAAATCCGCATGGGCATTTTTATCTTTTGGGCTGCCTGGGCGTTTATGGGCCTCCCGGGTTTCGCCGTTTAGGGCGGCCTGGTCTACAGAAATTTCCCCCTGTACCAGCACCCCATCAGCAGGTATACGTTCCCCTGCCTGGATGAAAACAATATCCCCCACGACTATTTCCGCAATGGGAAGCAGCAAAATTTTACTATCCCGCCTTACCCGGCATTTAATATTGGCGGCTTCCTCTTGCAGCTTTTCAAAGGCCGACTCGCTCCCATATTCCGAAAGGGTGGATATTAGGGTGGCAAGAAGCACCGCAACTGCAATACCCACAGACTCGTACCAATTGGCATCCCTTATCAGCAGCAAAAGATTAACCCCAAGGGCCACAAGCAAAATGCGGATAATAGGGTCGCCAAAGCTGGCCGCGTACCGCTTAAGAAACCCAGCCCGGGCTTTTTGGGTTAGGGTGTTTGTGCCGTATTGGCTGGCAGAAAAGGCTATATCTTCCTGGGATAAGCCGGTACTAATCGCTGACTCTCTCAAAAAACCACTCCTCTTGTGAATCTTGTCCTTCAAATGTATATGCACGAGGGTGGACGAGTAGCACAAGATTAGAAATATGTTGTAGGGCCTGTTGCCACTACCGCCAACAGCCATCTTTTGGTCAATTTTGCGCCACTCTGCGTCGGCTTTTCCTTGCTTGCCTTTGGGCAAGCTGCGTCAATACCTCCTTGATTGGCACAAAATTGCCGCAAAAGCTGGCTATTGTCGTTAGTGGCAACAGGCCCTAATAAAAATTTGTTATAATTCAAAAAAACACCCAGGAGGCCGCATGTTCCTAGAAAACTACACCTTCAAATACCCATGGCGGAAATATCAAGCCAATGTCCTGGCAGAACTAGATAAGCATATGCACGACAGCAAGCTAAATATAGTAGCAGCCCCAGGCTCTGGCAAAACCATCCTGGGGCTGGAAGTGGTGCGCCGGATAAACAAAAACGTCCTTATCCTATCCCCTACCCTCACCATAAAAAACCAGTGGATAGACCGCTTCCTGACCTTATTTATCCAAGACCGCCCCACCCCGGATTTCATAAGCACAGACATATATAATCTAAACAAATTCAATGTCTCTACCTACCAAGGCCTCCACTTTGCCCACAACCGCAGGAAAATAGAAGAAAAACCAGAACATGAAGAAGAGGAAACCACAATCACCACCACCCGCGGCACAAAAATTGAATACGACCTAATCGGCCAGCTAAAGGCCAATAAAATAGAAATAATAGTCCTGGACGAGGCCCACCACCTACGCAGCACATGGTGGAAAAGCCTGACAGAAGTACTAAAAGCCCTGGAAGGGGTAAAGCTTATTTCCCTAACAGCAACACCCCCCTACGATGTTGAAAAAAATGAATGGGACAAATATGTAGAGCTTTGCGGCCCGGTAGACTGCGAAATTTCTATTCCAGAACTGGTGGCAACAGGCGACCTATGCCCCCACCAGGACTTTGTAATCTTTAACAAATTGTCCCGGGAAGAGGAAAAAACCCTGCTGGATATCCAGCATAAATTTGACTGCTTTATACAGCGGCTGCACACAAACCAGGCCTTTATCCAGGCAATAGCCCAAATGCCAGAGCTAAATAACTACGAAGCCCATGAAGAAAAAATCATGGAAAACCCAAGGTTTTACAGCAGCTTAATAATTTTCCTACATGCTGTGGGCCAGCCAATAAATATAAAAATTGCCCGGGCATTAGGCGGCGGCGCCCCCATACCACGCTACACCATGGAGTGGCTGGAGATAATGCTGCAAGGCATACTTTTTGACAATAAAAATACCTGCGCCGCAGTAGAAAAGGTACAAGCTGACCTTAAAAGCATTGGCGGGGCAGACAGGCGCAGGGTTATACTTCAAAACAATAATGCCCTTAAAAAGCTAATGGCCTGCAGCGTTGGCAAAATGGAAAGCATAGTAGAAATAGCCAACCGGGAATATGCCTGCCTTAAAGATAATTTAAGCATGGTAATTTTGGCAGACTATATCCGCAAGGAGGCCATAGGGCAAGAAAATTACAACAAGATTGGCGTAGTACCCATTTTTCAAAAGCTGGCCAAGGCAGGGCTATGTTCCAATATAGCAATCCTTACAGGAAGCCTGAAAATAGTACCCGCCGCCCTAATACCATTTATAGAAGAAAGGCTGCCAGAATCCCGCTTCAAAGATACCCACATGGCGGGCTATGTAGAAATATCCATAAGCGACAAACACAAAAACCAGCTAGTAAGCACCATCACCGAAGCAATAACCCAGAAAAAAATCAACATAGTAGTGGGCACTGTGGCCCTGCTGGGGGAAGGCTGGGACTGCCCGGCGGTTAATAGCCTGGTAATGGCAAGTTATGTAGGCTCTTTTATGCTGTCCAACCAAATGCGGGGCCGAGCCATAAGGCGCAATAAAAATGACCCAGAAAAAGTAGCAAACATCTGGCACTTGGTAAGCATAACAAGGCATGATTACACAAAGCGCTTGTTTTCCGAGCAAGAGCTGGGGGATTACCGCACCCTAAAACGCCGCTTTCAGGGCTTTGTAGGGATTGCGTACACAGAAGACCTAATCCAAAACGGCCTAGAGCGGCTGGAAATGGTAAACGAAGAACAGCTGCTAAAGCAGCATGAGGAAACCAACCAAAGAATGTTCCAATACGCAAAAAACCGCGCCAATACAAGGCAGCGCTGGAAAGATATTTTAGCCCTCTTTGGCGGCGAAGATATAAAAATCACCAATACCATAAGAGGCCGGGCTGCCGAGGACAAACGGCTGCACACATTTGCTTTCCATGATTTGCAAAGCATCTTTTTAGGGCTTTTGATTATGGCAATAGTGGTTATTTTTATTGTGCCTGTTGTCACAAACCAGCGGCTAAGCCTGATAGATATTGCAATAGAATTTATTTTATCCGGCCTGTCAATGTTGTGGCCCCTTTACAAAATATCAAAGCTGATTGGGCACTTTAACCCAGTAAGCAATATGAAAAATGTTGGCCGTGCAGTACTGGCCACACTTCATGATACTGGCGGCATACAAACAGAAAAAGGCCTGGTTGCAAACCAGGTAGAGAAAACCAGAGAGAACTGGGACAATGTTAATAAAGTGAACATATACAGCACAAAACTACATGGGGCAACAGTATATGAAAACAACTTATTCATCGCATGTATAAACGAGATATACCAGCGCGTAGACAACCCCAGATATATCCTTGTGGTAAAAACCCGGTTCAAAATTTCTTATTTTAATGTGCCGTCATTGTTTGCTGGCAACAAGGCAAGTGCCGAGTTGTTTTGCAAGTATTGGCAAAAATATGTAGGTAAGTCAGCCCTTGTGTTTACAAGAAGCGCAAGCGGCCGCAGGGTCGTGCTTAATGCCAGGAAGGGCAGCTTTGACTATAATGAAAGGTTCTTTGAGCGGAAGCGTGCGGTTAGGGTAGACGACTGGACTTGATTCTGGATTGGGCGTTAATGGAAGCATAATTTTATGAGTATCATCAAATAATCTTTCTATATTTAAAAATAGAGGGGTTATTTTCATGAAAAAACATGTTTTTATGTTTGCAATATTGCTGGTATGCATACTGGCTTGCCACACACCGGCCATAGCCGCAGAAAAGGCATACACCTACACCACAGTATACCCAGAAAACTATAAGCCACCAGAAAACGCAAAAATAGTATACCTAACCTTCGACGACGGCCCAACCAAGTACACTCCAGAAATTTTGGACATACTAGAAAAATACAATATCCCAGCCACATTTTTTGTTGTGGGAAATAGGGAACACAACCATCTTATGAGTGATATTGTAGAAAAAGGCCACGCCATAGGGCTGCACAGTTATGACCACAACTTTGACCGTATATACAGCTCCAAAGAAGCCTTCCTGGAAGATTTGAAAAAAATAGACGACATAGTCTACGCGCAAACAGGGGTACGCAGCAATATTACCCGCTTCCCCGGCGGCAGCAGTGTAAAAAAGGGTGGGGCCAAGGCTGTAATGCCCCAACTAAAAGAAGAGATTGCCAAGATGGGATACCAGTTTTTTGACTGGAACTGCGACAGCCGGGACAAGATGGGGGTAAAAACCGCGTCTGTTGCCCTGTCTAAGATTAAGACCGCCTCGGAAGATGCCGGGGACATTATTATTGTGCTTATGCATGACACAGAGAAGATTACGGTGCAGTACCTGCCTGGGGTTATTGAGCATTTTTTAGGGCTTGGGTATGATTTTTTACCCCTTTGTAAGGACTCGCCTGCTATTCATCATGGGTGGTAAAAAATAAGCATCGGTTGCCAAGGGGCTTTTCATACTAATCTCAGTTAAAAAGTTAAATCCAGTGCGAGGATTTTTGTCACAAGCCAAGGAAGTGCCGACGACGCGGGCCAAGAAGGCCCGCTAGAAGGCGCTGACGCAGGATTGTGGCAAAAAGACCGCAATGGTTTTAACTTTTTAGCTGAGATTAGTATCAACCCTTGGGCACAAAAAGAGGTTGTCTTGTTAAGCAAAAATCATGCATAAGTATGCAGCCCTCGTCGTTGCTAGCGTAGGGTCGCAAATCCAAGCGCTTGCAAAGTTTCTGGATTGCGACCCTACGCTCGCAACGCCTAAAACGGTGTTTTGCTGCAAGCCTAATAAAGGTGTCTTTACCAATTTCGCTACAACCCTAATGACGGGGCAGGTGCATATTTATTCATGAAAGTGCCTAGCAAGACAACCCATTAGGTATACAATTATATTTTTTGCACTTAGCTTAACAACGCAAGCACTCTTTCCATAAGGTTATCCCATGGGCGTGATTCAACAACGGGAACATTATGCCGCTTGCAATTTTCTTTTAGCCAATTCCCCCATGAGCGGCTTATATCTGCCCTATGCGGTTGATGCGTTCCTTCACGGGAAAGATAATTTTGCAAAATTTGTTCCCGTAAAGGCTCATGCAGAAATATAGTTTTTATGCGCGGATTGTTGAGTGAAGCTGCTAGTTCTGGAAGGATAAAATCCCCTTCCATCACCATAGGTATATTTTCTTCAATGCGGTCTTTTATCACTGCCTGCAACCCAGGCAACCACGCTTGACTGACACCTCTCAACCGTTCAACCACCCATTCTACACTCTCGTTGCGCCAGTTATACTAATCTCAAGTAAATTCTAAAAATTTGCCCAAAATGGAAAATATCAGGCTTCAATGATTTTTTCATTTTGGGCAAATTAACATTTTAATTGAGATTAGTATTAGGTTCTATTTTCCAGTAGTGCAAAGTTGGTATAATTTCGGGTGTTATCACTGCTTCAATAAAGCATTGAAAATCATCAACCCGCACAAGGTCAACCCCATAAAGTTGAGATAGCGGCTGGCTTATGCTCGTTTTCCCAGAACCCGATGCCCCGCCTATTATTAAAATGTCCCAATTTCGATTCCGCTTCAATATAATTGCCCCTGTCCAAATTATTCTTTATAGTGTTTTTTGTACGCTGCCTTTATATCCCCCGCAATATTGATTATGCCCCCATTGTCACAGGCAGACAGACTCTCAAGGTCATTTGCATATTTTTGATTTTCAAAAGCTGCCGGGTAGCCAAAACTCTCTATATAATCATAATCCATTCCATTTTTATTTTCGTCCATTATTTCTTTTGTCACCCTTTTATACCAGTGTTTCAACAACACACTTACCATGTTATGGGTTATATCCGCGTATTCTCTGGGGGAAATGGTGTTATTCAGCCTTGATGAATAGCATGATATATCTAGTAGCGTAGACCTTTTTCCATAAATCCAATACTCTGTATCATCGGTATAGTAATCCCAGTCTGTAAAATGCCCAAATGCCTCCAGCCTTTCTATCGTACTCATGCCATAAAGCGCATAATTCTTTTCATCGTCTCTTTCTTTAATAAAGCCGCCGGTATGAAAAGACAGAGTAATATTGTAATAGTTCTTAGCTAAGATTTTATCAAGCTGGGGAATAGTCTTGTAAATGCAATCAACAACATATTCGCTGATTCTATAGTCAACACGCGGGCGTTTTAATATTGCTTTTAGCTTGCTTTCATAATTGCACCAGCATCTTTCTACATTAATCATGGGTGCCTACCTCCAAATTGAACTATTTATTATTCCGCACGATACGTAATAATGGCCTAGTTATACCCAGAATACTTCATAAACTCTTCATGGACTGCGTGAGTGTTTAATTGTTTAGAGGATTCATTTACAATGCCGCTTACCCTGTCGTCATCGGTCATGTAAAGAAAATATGTTGTTTCGTTGGGGCAAAGCTTAAATGCATTTGATTGAACTAAATTGCTAAAAGCTATTGTTGCTGTTTCAATAAATAGCTTATAAAATTCTTCATACATTTCGTCTGCTAGCAAATCACCAATTTCTTTATACAGGGCTTCGCTTTTTGCATACAGCAGCTTGCTGATTTCTACAGTCCCCCCAGGTTTGGTGCTTGAATATTTCCACTCATCAGGCATCCATTTTGTGGTTGGCAGTGGCGAATTTCTAATTTCTTCAATTGTTTTTGCAGAAATATTATATTTCTCAAGGCTTTTTATATAAGCGTCTAAATCATTGTAGCTATATTCAATATCTTTTTTCTCCATTTGTTCTATTGTGTTTACCCATAGCCCAAGGGTAATGCAATCGCTATCCGTTGCCAAGACAGCAGCATATATTTTTTCATTGTATTTCCCCTCCGAAATAATAATTTTGTAAAACTAAAAATTGCTCCCACATTCTCTCAGCCTTTATTACGTTGGTCAAACCCCGTTGTCGTTTTTGGTAAAAGCGATCCCCCCCTTTGACACCCACCCCTTCCTGCGCTAAACTCAAAAAAACAAGCAAAGGCAGTGGAAACCATGGCAAAATCCGACTCCAATCAACCCCTAATAAAACCCCCAGTAGAAATTCAATTCGCAAACGAACTAGAAACTCTGCGCAAATCAGACACAGGTCCAAAACCAGACAATTGGCTGCTTAGCCCAAAAGCTGTCCGCGCTTTCATATTAGGGGATAAAAAGCAAAACATATCCCAAAAATACTTTGGTAATGACGCCTTGGTAGAGCGCTGCATTATTACCCTAGCAGGCAACCGGGGCCTTATGCTGGTTGGGGAACCGGGCACTGCCAAAACCATGCTCTCAGAATTATTGTCTGCCGCAATATCCGGTACCAGCGTCAACACAATACAGGGCACGGCAGGCACAACAGACGATAATATCAAATATTCCTGGAACTATGCACTGCTGCTGGCAAAAGGCGCGTCCAGGGAGTCACTTATCCCGGCCCCCCTATACATAGGTATGGAAAAAGGCCTAATCACCCGCTTTGAAGAAATCACCCGCTGCTCCAGCGAAGTACAAGACACCCTTATAAGTGTAATGAGTGATAAAGTCCTGTCTATCCCAGAGTTGGGGGAGACTGGGTTTATGTTTGCAAAACCAGGCTTTAACATAATCGGCACAGCCAACACCCGGGACAGGGGCGTTAATGAAATGTCCAGCGCCTTAAAACGCCGTTTCAACTTTGAGACGGTTTTCCCCATAAACAATGTAGCGCTGGAGTGCCAAATCATAGAAGACCAATGCACTGCCCTCCTTGGGGACAAGGCAGATACACTGATAGATAAGGATATCGTTAACCTAATAGCCACAACATTCCACGAACTGCGTGCCGGTAAAAGCGCGGAAGGCACAAAAATTGACCCGCCTACTGCTGTCATGAGCACTGCGGAAGCGGTTTCTGTTTACTATCAAACCGCCCTTACCGGTTATTTTTATAATAATAATGAATTATCCGTTGACGACCTTGTGCAAAACCTGATGGGGGCCGTGGTTAAAGAAAGCCGGGATGACGTGGCTAAGCTTAAAAATTACTTCAACTCTATTGTAAAAAACCGCAGCAAAACAGAAGGCGGCCTTTGGGAGGCTTTTTATGAGGCGCGGAAATGGGTAAGGTAGATAAGGGCAGGATTTTAGTGCAGGACGAATTGCCGCAATACAAAGATAATGCCAATGCAAACCTGCGGGCGGCAGGTTGCCGCCCCTACGAAAACCAACTGCAACCACACGCAGATAATAATACTAATTACCAACTTAACGAACCAGAGGCAGGACATCGTAGGGGCGGCAATCTGCCCCCCGCACAAGACATTCATTTTGACAACAGTCCCAGTGATAACGAGCACCTAAACAAGCTAATCACAGACATATTTAATATTAACCACCACACAGCCTTCTTCCCAATACGCCACCACAGCCCAGCCTGCGCCTACCACATAAAGCATGCCATAGAAATATACAAACCCGACTGTATACTAATAGAAGGCCCAAGCGACACAGACCCCCTACTGTCCCATATGCGAGACAGCGAGCCCCCTATTGCCATTTATTATTCCTATCAAGACAAGGAAGGCAGCCACGCCTGCTATTACCCCATGCAAAGCTTCTCCCCAGAGTATGAAGCAATCCAGACTGCCCTGGCGGAAGATATCCCAGTGCATTTTATAGACCTGCCCCTGGGCAATCTAATACTAGACCAGCGGAAGCAAGCACAAGATACAAATCAAAATGTAATAGAAAATAAATCCTGGTACAACGATTACTACCTGCAACGCAGCAAATACATAGAGGCCCTGTGCGAAAAAGAAAACTGCCGGGGCCATAATGAGTTATGGGAAAAATTATTCGAAATGCCAGCCCGCACCCTGTCCACCCAGCAGTTTATCCAAAACATGCTGGCTTTTTGCTACTATTCCCGGGCCAACTACCCCCATCAGTTGGAACTGGAAGAGCAAAATATTATCCGGGAAATGTATATGGCGGAAAACATCCAAAAACACCAAAAAAAATACCGCCGCATACTAGCCATAACCGGCGGCTTCCACACAGCAGCGCTTATGGAGTTAATAGAAGGGGGCAAAATAAAAAAAACCAAGCCAGCCACAGGCCAGGCATACCTTATCCCCTACTCTTACGAAGAATGCGACCAGCTTACAGGCTACGCAAGCGGTATGCCCCACCCTAGTTATTATCAGGATTTATATGCACGGCTACTTAAGGGTGAAGATGACTTTTTTCACAAAACCACATTAAACTATATTGCAAAACTGGCAAAAACCCTGCGCAAAAACCGGGAAAGTGTCTCCCTTTCAGAAGAAGCCGCAGCTTTCGCCATGGGCCTGGGGCTTGCCAGCTTGCGGGAAAAGCCCCAGCCCGGGGTTTACGAATTTCTAGACGGGGTGCAATCCGCATTTATAAAGGGCGAGCTTAACCTGGCAACTTCTTTTATCATGACAGAAGCGGTTAAACAGCTGCGGGGTGAAAAAATAGGGGCAATTGCCCCAAGTGCCCCAGTGCCGCCTATCGTTGTAGACTTCATTGCCACAGCCAAGGACTATAAAATGAACACTGCCACCACGGCCCTAAAAACCATCACCCTAGACATAGTTTCAAAGCCCCGCCACAGGCAACAGTCTGCTTTCCTGCACCGGCTGGCCTTCCTTGGCAATACCTATGCAAGAAAAACCTATGGCCCAGATTATGAAAACCGTACCGGCACAAAGCTGGTGCGGGAAAAGTGGGACTATACCTTCACGGCCCACGTAACCTCGGCCCTGATAGAAAAATCCCACATGGGGGGCACTATTGTAGATGTTTGCGAATCCATCCTTTCCGAGCGTATAAGGAATGACATACATTCCTCGGCACAGGCGGCGGATTTATTGCTTAAGGCCGGGCTTATGGCGCTTTTGACTTCGGACAGGCTTATCGGGCTGGTTAGGGAAAATATAAGCCAGGACAATTCCTTTATATCCCTGGCAGAATGTATCCGAAGCCTGACCTTCCTTCATGGGATAGAGCATATACTGCGCTTAAATCAAGGTGAAATAATAAACCAAGCCAAAGAAGAAGCCCTTACCCGCATAATCCCCATGATACCCACCCTTACCGCCGCAGACGAAAAAGAGGATTTCCTATTAGCTCAGCATATAAAAATGCTGTACCAAGCTGCTGAAATAAACATAAAAGAGGCCTGTAATGACACTATGGCCGACTTTACCCAAGGGGCAAACATACCTCCCACCCTAGACGGCGCGGTAACCGGCTTGCTTTACGATGCCGGGATTTTTTCATTGGAAGATGTGCAGCACCGTGCCAACGCATACCTTAGGGCAACCGGTGATATGCTGGCCCTTGCGGGCAGGTTTCTAAGGGGTATTTTTCTTACAGCCAAGGATATTATTTTTTATAACAGTGGCTTTGTTGAAGGGCTAAACAGTGCCATCAGCACTATTTCTTATGAAGAATTTGTTGAAATACTGCCGGATTTACGCCTTGCCTTTACATTTTTCACACCCAGGGAAATTGACCGCATAGGTAAGACCGTGCTGGCGGTGCTGGGGCTTGCAGACAGCGAAAACATAACCAGCCTGCCGCAAATCGACGAAAATCAATTGAAGACCATGACTGAAATAGACCTTGCTGCAAGGGATTTGATAAAAGCAAATTTCCCAGTGCTAGGCATATAAGAAAGGAGCCCCAAAATGACAGAAACACTACAAAACCAACTAAAATTCCTAGCAATAGCCGACGAAATGAAAAACATATTCCGCCAAACAACCTTAATAGACGGTTCGCGGCTAGAAAATGACGCCGAACATTCCTGGCACTTTGCCCTTATGGCCATGACTCTATTTGAGCACAACGCCATTGAAGGCGTAGACATAAACCGGGTACTGCGCATGGCAATCACCCACGACTTAGTAGAAATATACGCCGGGGACACCCCCGCCCAAGACATAGCCGCCAACATAGGCAAAGAAGAACGGGAGCAGGAAGCAGCCGACAAGCTATTCGCCCTGCTGCCAGAAGAACAAGCCCAAGAATACCGCAGCCTGTGGGAAGAATTCGACGCAATGGCAACCCCAGACGCAATATACGCGTCCGCAATAGACAGGTTCCAATCCATGTACAACATACACCTAAGCGGCACAGGCAGCGCCTGGGTAAAGTACAAAGCAACCGCAGAGCGTGTGCGCACACGTATGCTGCCCATAAAAACCGCAATCCCGGCCCTGTGGCCATGGGTGGAAGATGTAATTGCTATAAACATAGAAAAAGGATTTTTGCAAAAATGACAAAACAAGAAGAACTAAACCGCTGGCGCCTAATACTAGGCTCCTTTGCTGACGACAGCCTAGGCTTTGGCCAAGGGGGCGAAGACTTTGCCTACCAGCAAGTAGACGAGCTGATGGACTTCCTATACGGCCGGGAATATGGGGAGGAACGGGGCATACGTGACAGAGAGGGGGGCCTGGGCCCTTCCCAGATGATAGTACCAGAATGGATACGCAAAATACGCCGCATTTTCCCAAAAACCGTGGTAGAACGCTTAGAAAACGAAGCCCTGGACCGGTACCAGCTTACAGAAATATTAAACGATAAAAAAGTGCTGGAATCCATGGAACCCAATATGCAGCTGCTAAAAAACATACTGGCCCTAAAAGACCGGATGAGCGGCGAAGTACTGCAAACCGCAAAGAATATCGTCCGCCAAGTAGTGGAAGAACTAACAAAAAAACTAGAAAACGACATGCTAAGAAGCTTTACCGGCAGGCTTAACCGTATGCAAAGCACTATGTTCAAAAATAGCAAAAACTTTGACCTAAAAAAGACCCTGCGCAAAAATCTAAGGCATTATGACAAAAACCTGCAAACCATTATCCCACACAGGCTATACTTCAACCCCAGAATCAAACGCTACAATCCCTGGCATATAGTGGTGTGCATAGACCAAAGCGGAAGTATGCTGGATTCTGTAATATACTCGGCAATTATGGCCGGGATTTTTTCCAAGCTGCCTATTTTAAGCGTGAAGCTGGTGGTCTTTGACACAGAAATTGTAGACCTTTCCGGCTATGCAGACGACCCGGTAGAGGTGCTTATGAGCGTCCACTTAGGGGGCGGCACAAATATCGGCAAAGCCATGTCTTATTGCGAATCTATTATAGAAACACCGCTGCGCACCATTATGGTTATGGTGACAGACCTTTATGACGGCGCGGGGTATAGCCCTATGTATGCCTCGGCTAAGCGGATAATTGAATCCGGCAGCAAGCTTTTTATCCTTACTGGCCTGGATGATTACTCCCAAGGTATGGTTGATAAAAACGCTGCGAAGAAAATGGCCGGCCTTGGGGCCAAGGTGGCTACACTTACGCCTAATATGCTGGCGGAATGGGTTGCGGAAGCGATTACTGGGTAGGTTTGGGGATCTATGCCATCATATTTGTAGGATGCGGCATTATTTTTTTGTCTTGACTTCGGCAATCCTACTTGTATAAGTCTGTATAGTAGTTGGATGAAGGTGGTGGAGACAGGTGGCTTTGTTGGCTATGTGTATATTGTCTACACCGCTTATGACATGGAAATGTCCCCTGTTTTATTCTTGATGCTCATTCATTATGGTATCTGGAAGGCTTTCCTGCTTTAATTTCATCAAGCGAAATTTTGCATTCACTTTTACAACACAAAAAGCAGCAATAAGTGCAACAAGTGACGCGCTAAGTAGAATTGTCCTTATTACAAATCCAAAGATATTCCCAAAGGGACTTCCCCAAATAAATTCGACTGTCCCATCTGAAGGTATAAAGTCAACTATAAAGGTT
>Ga0131853_10009932_pt1 | contig 17429 bp, 7 predicted proteins | sample TergutLab28metaG_FD_92764 | JGI IMG/M metagenome (GOLD analysis project Ga0131853, IMG submission 92764) | Labiotermes labralis P1 segment gut microbial communities from Petit-Saut dam, French Guiana - Lab288 P1 (version 2) (version 2) | ecosystem: Host-associated > Arthropoda: Insects >... | reverse complement strand
TGAGGTTACACATGGCGGTACAGGCGAAGGCAGTCTTGCGACTGCTATAGCAGGCAACAACAGAGCCGTCCTCTTGATGAATGATATTACGGACAGTACCACGCGTGCAATCAATAACAACAGGACAATACGCATTTTTAGCAACAGGACAGACGGTGGGGCGTACAGAATTATCCGGCCTGCCAATGCAACGGGAAGGCACTTTACTGTAGGTGCTTCGGGTGCGGCTCATATCAACAGCACTCTGCACCTGCATAATGTTACAATAACAAGAGAATTAGTTCAGGGTATGCCGCCTACAACTTCCGGCGGTGGTGTGCTTGTTCAAGAAAGTTCGCACCTGCATATGCACGCAGGCAGTACGATAAGCAACAACCGCGCCACAAGCGGCGGCGGCATCAACCTGACCGGAGATGCGTCTGCGACAATTAACAATGGTGCCGGAATTTTTGGCAATACCGCTACCGGTGCTGACACGGGTACGGGTAATGCCGGCGGCGGCGGTATTCATGCCGCAAGCGGAACAGGCTGGCTGAGAATTCACGGCGGCACTATCGGCGGGATACCGGAGAGCTTCCCGGCAAACTTCCCAAGCAGCACATTATGGACAGGGGACAATCCCTATGCAAATGTGATGTCGGGTGCGCGAGGAAGCGGCGGCGGTGTGTTTGTGGGAAACAGGAATTTTGAATTTACCGGCGGTTATATTATCGGAAACAGAGTAACGAGTGCAGCTACCATCAGTTTGGGTAATACAGGTTGGCCGGTAGGTGTTCGCGGCGGCGGCGGTCTGTCTGTTTTTGGCAGTCAAACGGGTACACGCACCCGTAGAATAACAGGCGGTACAATTGCATACAACCAAACTCATGCGGGAGCGGGAGGCAGTGCCGGTGGCGGCGGAGGCGGAGTTCTGTTAGTAAACGCTCATGGTACTGCTGTGTCATTTACCATGTCCGGCGGAACGATTCGCAATAACTTTTCAGCTGTGGGTAATGGTGGAATTACTTCTATATCCTATCACGTTGCGGGTGTAAGTGGGTCCGCAAGCACCCTTACCATGAGCGGCAATGCGCGTATCGCCAATAACCGTGCAAACGGCGGCGGAGCCGGCGGTGTGGGTGTGATAACAAATGGCCGCCTCATTATGCAAGACAATGCTGTAATAGAAGGAAACAGCGCAAGCGGCAGCGGCGGCGGCGTTGGCGTTTGGCGGCACGACGGCACAGTCAACAGCAGACTTGAAATGCGTGATAATGCTGCCATTATCAATAATACCGCAGGCGGAAACGGCGGCGGCGTAAATGTAACTTTTGGTGCCGGCGGTTCTGATGTACAAGGCAGTTCGGATATTGTATTGACAGGTAACAGCCGTATTGAAGGTAATACTGCCGGCGGGAACGGCGGCGGCATTCTCTATTCAGTAAACATGAACGCGGCAAACCGTTTAGATCTTAGAGACAATGCCAGTATAAGAAACAACACAGCCAATGACGGCGGCGGTATTTGGGTTAGCCTCGCAACTACAGGCACTACCGGAAACTTGCCGGCTACCGCTGCAACAAACCGTATCCGTATTGCATCGGGTGTTACATTTGAAGGCAACTATGCGCGCAACGGTGTGCAGGTAGATGAAAACATGGCGCATCATAACCGTGATAACATACCTCATATCGGCAGCGTGAGTTGGCTGGGCATAAATCCCGCTGCTCCGAATGCGGCTGTATGGCGCAGCCATATATTCAATAACTTTGATATCAATGCAAGAAACTGGAACCATGTCCGCCCGGTAGAGTACCGTGCAGAAGGCACCGCGGGGGACTACAGCAGTATAACGGCCAGAGTTATTTCGGTAAGCGGGCCTGCAACTGCTCCCAATGTTGGAGGTTCTCAGGTTGCTGTAAGTTCCGGTCTTGAAATCGCCGGAGGTACGCTGCTGCCTGTCGGCTCTGTGGTAGAATACGAAGTGACCTATCACCCGTGGAACTCCGATATTATAGGTTGGAGTGCAAATGGTGAAGTAATCCAAGATGCAAGCGCCAAACAATTGCCGGCGCGCTCGATTGCAAACTTTAACCCGGATACAACTGTAGTAACAATCGACTATAGGTATCACGACATAACCTTCGATGTCTTGCCGATGACTCCGGTACAAGGGGGAACGGTAGACGGGGAAGCAACAGTTACATGGTCTATGCGTGAAAGCAGACCCGGCGGCCAGCCTGTGGACGGTGACCCCATAGGGACACTTCCGGAGACGGCGGCAACTACAGGTTGGGAATTTGTAAATTGGACACATAATGGTGAAGTAATAACCGCGGCAGAAATAGCAGAGACTTATGTAACAGAACCTATGACATTTACAGCTAACTTTGCGCCGGTTCTTACGCTTTCAAATGTACCGTCCAATTTGACTCATATCGGCCAAAGTGCCATGGCAGGCACGATTGCATTAGATATTCCGGGTGCAAACGCTGTGGCAGTTGACGCATCTGTAACCCTAACGGCAGGAGAAGTCAGCCAGAATCATTATTTCTTGGGCTGGTACCGCGGAACAACAGCACCGCCTGCGGGAACTCTTGTATCAACACTTAACCAAGATAATTTTGCAGCAACTGAAGTTCGTACATTCGATATGCCGACAACTGCCGTACACTACTTCGCTTTATGGGGAGCGCGCGGCGAGGTGGGAGCGCAATCGAGACGATTGACGTTCCATGCATACGGCGAAGGAGCATTCCAAGTCTATGATGCGGCCGGAGGCGGTTATATCGCAGTTGATTATGTTATCGTTCCCGTAAACGTTGGAGAACCGCTGTGTGCTGCAGCGATGCAGCCTGTACTGGATTATCTGGGAGCAGTAGATGAAATAGGAGCGTTTGCGTTCTGGGGCTGGTTTACAAATGCAGCACTCGACGAAGCGGCTCGCCCGCTGAGAAGGGGTCACCGCAGACCGACAGTAGGCACGGAAGGATTTGATGTAAGCACAATCTTTACAGCAGAAACGTTCAACGCCTTGGCAACCGACGGCAATATAGACTTGCATGCAATATGGTCACTGTGGGGAGATGTAAACGACGATGACAGAGTAGACGGAGCCGATGCAGACATTCTGTTCTGGTATACAGCAGGTGCGGCAATGTCACCGTTTAACCGTGCGGCGGCAAAGGTAACACGAGGAGCTACAGTAACAGGAGCAGATGCAGACCTTCTGTTCTGGTATGTAGCAGGCTTACCGAATATAGTGCTTGGCAGACCGGTAGAAAGAGGATTATTGCTTGCCCCGTATACGGTGCAGATAGTGCCTGAATATCCGGAATATGCAGAAAAATACGAACCTGAAGTAACTGAACCGGAATATGAACCGGAATATGAACCGGGATATGAACCGGGATATGAACCGGGATATGAACCGGGATATGAACCTGAAGAGAACGACCCGGAAGTGAATGAACCTGAAGAGAACGACCCGGAAGTGAATGAACCTGAAGAGAGCAATCCGGAAGAAAACGAACCTGAGGAGAATGAACCTGAGGTAGGTGGCTCGGAAGAGACCGAACCGGAGCAGGAAACAGAAGTAGAAGCAGAAGTAGAAACAGAAGTAGAAACAGAAGTAGAGACATCACCGGAACCGGAGACAGAAACATCATTAGAAACAGAGTTGGAATCATTGGTAGAAACAATGTTAGAACTGAAAGCAGGAACAGAAGAGTATAAGAACTGTTAGAACCGGAATTATTATGCAGTAAGGCTGCGTAAGGCAAACCGCCGGGGAATGTTAGCAGAGCAGGCAGCTAAGGCAAAGAGCGTAAGTTGATACGACATGCCGAAGTATATCTGAGAGCAGCATTTTTCGGAACTGCCGGATGCGGCAGACACAGTTCCAAAGAGTATACGTGCAGCAGCATAGACGGTATAGAGCGTAATTGACTACGACATATCGGATTATCTGCAGATATAACAAGCGATAATGAAAACCCGAACTCATACTTATTCAGTGATGAGTTCGGGTTTTTACGCAGAACGAAAATTTTCTGTTGACCGTACGGTTAAAGTATGGTATATTTATTTTGACCGTATCGGTTAATGCCTGTGTGTAAAATTATTAAAAGGTATGTGTGATAATAACTTCCGGCGAAAATAAGCCAGAGTGAGGAGTTTTTATGGATACTGCTAATTTTGAAAAATTGCCCAAGGAAAAACAGCAATCTATTTTGAATGCCGGCATATTGTGCTTTGGACGCAGTGGCTTTGATAAAACCGCTATATCTGAAATAGCGAAAGAAGCGGGAATATCGAAAGCTGCAATATTCCACTATTTTGGAACCAAGCAAGATTTATTTGTCTATTTAGCTAAATATGCTCGTACTGAAGTAGAAGAAATATATGCTGAAGGCACGGAAGATTATTTTGAATCACTGGAATTGTTTATCCAAGCACATTTTCAACTGACAAAGAAACACCCGGGGATGTATGAATTTATGCGTTTGGTAAACGAACTTACAGCAAATGAATCATTAAGCTCACTTACTCAACTTGCTAAAGGTTACAATGAAATAAATCAGAATACGATTTTTGCAAAAGTTGATTGGAGTAAATTTCGCGATGAATACGACCGCACCACTATAACAAATCTTACGGCATGGATAGGAAACGGATGCTTAATGCAATTGGGTAAGGAATCATCACTGAAGGATTTCTTTACCGAAGCAGCACGCTATTTAAGTATTATAAGAACCGCATTGTATAAGCCTGAGTATTTATAGAAACGTAAAAAAATTTACTGCAGCATTGCTTTACCGTTTGAGTTGTGCATAAAGCCGAGGATGCCAAATGAAGAATAAGCCGCCGGCTTATACGGGTTTCGATTAAAAGCGTTTCAAACTTTGCTCAAAACTTTTGTGCCTACGGCACTACGCAATGCTCGTTCAAGAAAAATTCATACAACAATTAGGAGAAATTCATAGCTATCGTGCAGAATGCAAAGTGGACGAAGTGAGTCTAGTACGGCATTGAGTTTATACAGTACAGCTATATAAATGCTATTTTGCTTGCTTTAAACCGTTAGATAACAGCCGAAAAATTTTTGAAAATTCCGGGAATTATATAACGGTTTTAGAATTTAACGACAATATATGTGTGGTGGAAATACAAAAGCATAGAAAAGAGATGTTATGTTGTGTTAGATAAGGCGAAGCATATTAGAAAAAGGATTTCTTTAAAGCATATTACGATGCCTAAAATCCCAAAAGCATTTATCGATAACTATCCGGTAAGCCAAATACTGTACTTGACTATTAACGAATTTAATTCTGAAGAACAAGCGGTTATTTATTTATACTGCATGATAAAATTGCCGATTAGTGAAATTACAGATCTGACCGAATTATCACATCTTCATATTATAAGCACATTATTGCTGTATTCCGAGAAGTTAGCATTTAAGCTGGGTATTTTTGAGAAAGCTGTACCTCATAATATAAATGAATTTGTATCCGTTGGAGAGATGTTTGAACTTGAAAGCAGACACAGTTTAGGATTAGTTTAGAACAATTCACATAGATACTGAATTTTATAAAGGTTGGAGGTGCAGCAGAGTGTATAGCAGCAGTAGCAAAGAAGAACTCAATGTTTTAATTAAAAAGTTTAAGGACGGCGACCAGAGTGCCTTTGACGAAATTTATAAATTGTGCTATTGCCACATTACATTTTTATGCTCCAAACTTTGTGATGACGAGAAAGATGTGGAAGAAATTGTGCAGGACACGTTCACTGCGGCTTTTAAGAAAGCTAAGGAGCTGAGAGGAGATACTTTCTTAGGACTGCTGCGCAAAATAGCTGCGCGCGGATGTTACGCCAAACGCAGAAAAAATCAAATTGAGCATATTGCCTATTCGGATGAGATAGCAGCGGGCAGTATAGAACTTGACAAAGATTTCTTGCCTGAAGAGTACCTGCAAAACAAAGAAAGCCATTTCGAACTTTTGCGGATAATAAATGAACTTCCTCCGAAACAGAAGGAAATGATTTATCTATACTACTACGCAGACATTAATACAGAAGAAATAGCCAAGCTGCACAATTGTCCCAGTGCTAATGTGCGGCAGCTGTTGCATGTAGCAAGAAATAAAATTAAAGACAAAATAGAAAAGCGAGCCAATAAAAAACCATCCAAACGTCTGGCAGGTATGGTAGGGGTGTCGCTTGCATCCATACTAAGTTTAGAAGAGGAAATTTTCAGCGCGGGATATGAAAGTTTAAGCCTGGTCGGCACTTTGGATGCTGCGGTTAAGGCAGCAGGCACATCTTCTGCGGTAGGCAAGATTTGCGCTGTTGCAGCATGTGTAGCGGCAGTTGGAACGGTTTCGGTGATGATGTATTTTTCAATGTTGCCGGCCGCGGAGGCATATGAGGCTGCAGAAACGGCTGATATGATAAATATTCCGGTTTTAGAAAGCAGTTTGGAAGAAGTTGAATTACCTGCTGCAGAAATACCGGAAGAGCCTGTTGAAGAAGAGTTCCAATATATATTGGATTATGAGCCGGAATCTGAAAACTTCAACGTATATGAAACTCAGGAGCTGCCGCCCTACTATCATGCAGCAGAAGATACTTTGCAAGATATTGCCGCTTACTATACGGAAGAAGCAGAAGAGGGCTTATCTCCGGAAAATGACATCGAGAAGGAAGAACCATATTTTTTAGAAGAAGAACCGGAAGAACCGAAGATATCAGAAGAATTAGAGGCGATAGAAGAGCCTGAAGAGAAGGACGAGCTTTATGAACCTGACCCAATCCCGATTGACAGAACACAAGAGATTTTGGCGGAACTTGAAGCCGCCGCAACCGATAGTGAGGTTAACAGAATTATCACTTACTACGGCTTTAGGCTTGCAACTCAAATGTTGGGTTCGGGTGGTGAAAGGTTTAGATTTTATGTGCTGGACGAAGGCAGCGGGGATATACTGATTGGAATAGCCGCCCATGAATATGAGCAGAATTACCGCCGCATGAATTTTGAGCATTACAATAACAGACAGCGGCCTTTAGATATATCGGAACTCTTGATTTGGATGGATGGCATATAGCAATTGATGCCGCATTTTACCTTAACTGATTGATACAAAGCAACCTAAAATGAAAAGGAGTTTTAAAATGATAAGTATGATAAACTTGAATACACCTAAGCGTTTGCTTGCGTTGGTTTTAACAATTGCACTGACTGTTAGTGCTGTTCATATGCCGATTTTTGCCGATGGTGTAAGCTATAATGATATCTATATTTCAACAGAAAGCGAACAGAACGCTGGCTACGAAACGGACATCGGCTTAGATGAACCTACAAATGAATCTACGGGTGAAGATGCAGACAACGGCGATTATCCGTACGGCGATAACTGCGTCGGTGCAGGTTCCGACAACGGCTATATCGATAATGACAACGAATACGATGGCGGTTATAACGAGAACAATTACAACTACGAAGACGATGACTACTATGTAGAAGAAGAGGAAGAAGAAATACTTATGCCTCAAGCCTCTATAGTGGCGGCAATAGGCGGCATTGGCGATTTTACCGTTCCTGTTGGTGTAAGCGAATACGTAACCGAAAACATAACAGGGAATGTTACTGTTGAAGGTACGCTTATCTTTGATGCCCCAAACCTTACTATCACAGGAACAGTGATAGTGCAAAACGGCGGTACTTTTGAAATGTTTGCCGGTACTATTACAGGCGCAGGCAGCAGTGGCGTTATTGTTACAGGCGAAGGCAGCACTTTTGAAATGTCGGGCGGAACAATTGAAGGCAACAGTGCTGATATCGGCGGCGGTGTATATATTTCGGCAGGCGGAAGTTTTACTATGCCTGCAGGAAGTACCGGAAGTATAAGAAATAATACCGCGGACCGTTTCGGCGGCGGTGTACATGTAATAAACTCAGGCAGCACTTTCACAATGCGCGGCGGGGAAATTGCCCATAATATTCTTCCCGGAAGTGAAAGCGGCGGTGCAGGTGTACGTGTAGAAGACGGTGCGGTTTTCAATCTTTACGGCGGCAGAATCCATAATAATACATCGCATGCCGCGGGCGGCGGTGTACAATTGGTTAGAGGTGTTTTTGCCAACACGGCAGAACCCGAATTTTATATGCATGGTGGTTATATAGAGTTTAACCGGTCGTTCGGCGGCAATGGCAACAGCACCGGCGGCGGCGGTGGTGTACGCGTGTTTGATGGTACGTTCACTATGAACGACGGTGTCATTCGCAATAATGAAACTGCAAACAGTAACGGCGGCGGCGGTGTTTCCGTGAGAACCACCTTTATCATGAACGGTGGGCAAATATATAACAACGAGACGACAAATAATGGCGGCGGTGTGGCTCTTCAAGGTGGCAGAGCTGCAAATACAGGGTTAAACATCCCTGCGGTTACAGGCTCATTCACTATGGCCGGCGGAACAATCGGGCATACGAACCCTGCGCTCGGTAACCGTGCAGTCAGAACGCCTGCAATTGACAACACAGGCAACGGCGGTGGTGTGCATGTAACGGGCGGAGGCTCATTTGTGATGCAAAACGGCAGCATATTGGGAAATACGGCAGCCCAAAACGGTGGCGGCGTATTTGTAACCGGTGCCGGCAGCAGCTTTACCATGAATGGTGAGGATGCGATGATTCAAAGAAATGCGGCGAACGGAGCAGCACCACCTCTCCAGGGCGGCGGCGGTGTGTTTGTCATGGGTGCAGGCAGTATCTTCGACCTGATTGACGGCACAATTTACGATAATACAGCTATAGCCGGTGCAGGTGTATTTGTTATGGATAATGCCGAATTCGGGATGTCCGGCGGCCAAATCTACCGAAACACAGCAAACAGCAACAATACGGGAGCCGGCGGCGGCGGTGTGCGTATGATAGATAATGCAAGCTTTGTAATGACCGGCGGAAGCATTTCGCGTAATACCACGTTAAGCCACGGCGGCGGTGTGATGTTTAACCGCGGCAGTGTTATGCGTATGTATGGCGGTGAGATGAGCATTAATGAAAGCGGAAGAATGGGCGGTGCTGTCCACATTGGTTCAGGCGGAAACGAGACCGTTCCGGGTCGGTTTTATATGCTGGACGGTACTATTCAACATAATGAGGCAGCTGAAAACGGCGGCGGCATACATGTGGCAACTAATGCCTTTATGCGCATGGAAACAGGCACTATATATGGCAATGAGGCAATCAACGGTAATGGCGGCGGTGTAAATGTCAACATCGGTGCGGTTTTTGAATTGATTGACGGCGTAATCCAAAATAACACAGCGGCCTTAGACGGCGGAGGCGTATCTGTCACAGGTGCCAATACCGAGTTTACAATGACAGGCGGCACAATTGAAGACAACACAGCGGGCCAAAACGGCGGCGGCATAGCCGCAAGCCATATCACATTCACTATATCAGGCGGTGAAATTCGCGGCAATACGGCGGATAATAACGGCGGCGGTATCTTTATTGATCGGAGCGCAAATTTAACTGCGACAGATGTCACAATCGGCGGAGCCCTGTACGAGCATTTAAACATGGCACAAAACGGCGGTGGAATCGCTGTGGACAACGCAATGTTTACCATGTCAGGGGATTCTGTAATCGTTAATAACGGAGCTTTGAATTCCGGCGGCGGTGTTGCCGTAATGAACAACGGAAGTTTCACCATGCATGATGGCAATATGCATACCAATGGTGCGTACTATGGCGGTGGTGTAAGTGTAGACGGTTCTGCATTCACCATGAACGGCGGCGCAATTGAATTTTGCTCTGCAATCGAAGGCGGCGGAGTTTGGGTTGCAAACTCTTCAACATTCAATATGGCAGGCGGAATAATAAATGACAATCTTGCAAGCTATGCCGGCGGTGTCGGTGTAATTGACGGTTCTACTTTCACTATGTCCGCCCTTGCTGCAGTATATAACAACGCAGCGCTTTATGGCGGAGGTGTGAAAGCCGCATCGTACGCAACCGTTACTATGTTCGGTGGTATAATCGAATCCAACGAAGCGAGTTATGGCGGCGGCGTGTGGGTCAGTGATACCTCGACTTTTACGGCAAACGCAGGCTCAATAATCAACAACCTTGCCGGTGCTGACGGCGGCGGTATTTTTACAGAGACGTACGACTATAGCCGTGTTCTGTCGGGCGGTGCATACAGCAATGTCACTACAAGCGAAGAGGCAGTATTCTTCGGCAATACGGCGGGTAACGGTTCGTTCACTCCTCCGACCAATTGGAATATTACACCTATCCGCGGCGATGGTACTTCTCCTTCTGTAGCGGCACATCAAGTGCATCAGCTTAATAACTATGACGTAAACTTCCGTTTGATGCTTGATAACCCAAGCTTGGAAAAGTCAGCTCAAGGTACGGGCATTACAAATGTAGGCGAAACGGTTGAATATACCATTACAGTCAGAAACAATTACAATATTCCTCTTACAGGACAGTTTGTTGTAACAGACCGGCTCGACAGCAGATTTGTCAGCTTTGCTGCGGGTTCAATGCAAGTAACGCGCGGCACTGAAACGCTTACGGCAGGTGTAGATTTTAACTATACCGCAGCAGACGGCCTTATCACCGTTACATTCAATGGTTTGCCGGCAAGCAGCACTACGGTCATCGGTTTTGATGTGCGTGTGTCAGCCGGGTCGGAAGGCGCGGTGATAGGCAACCGCGCGAATCTGCAAGTGCCTGCGGGTGATGACGGTATAACACCTCCGCCAATCAGGACACCGGTTGTTGAAGTGTACGTAAACCCTGATATTGCAAAAGCAGCTAATGTAAGCAGCGCGGTTGTCGGTGATGAAGTTGAGTACACGATAACAGTTATAAATAACGGTGAGCATGCTCGTACGGGTGATTTTATTGTAACAGATGTGCTGGATACTGCGTTCGTACAATTTGTTCCGGGCTCACTTACGGTAACCCGCGATGGAGTGAACATTCCGTCAGCCGAGTTCACGGCAGATCTTTCAGTGGCAGGTACTGTTCAGGTAACATTTCATGGATTGCCGGCTGAAAGCGAAACGGTTATCGCATTCGAAGTTGAAGTGTTGGCAGCGGCAGCAGATGAAGCAGTAACAAACGTGGCAGTTCTGCAAGTTCCCCCGCGAAACCCGGGAGACACTCTTCCTCCGCCAATTCAAACACCTCCGGTTAATATTCCTGTAACCATCGGCGGCAACGGCAGCGGCGGTGGTGGTAACGGTACACCAAACCTTGTGCTTAACAAGACAGCCGACACTCCAAACGGCGGGCATGTAAGAGTAGGCCAAACAGTAACCTACACTATCTCAGCGTGGAACATCGGCAGCGGTGCGCAAGCAAATGTTCTTATCGAAGACACTATTCCAGACGGCATGACATTTGTTCAGGGCAGCGCGGTTGCCCGTGTTGACGGTTCAGTCATCGGTACAATTATACCAAGCATTACAGGACAGACGATTAGCTGGATAGTTTCTTCTATCCCGGCAGGTACATCGGTTGAAGTTTCCTTCCAAGTTACGGTTGACCAAATGCCTGAAGGCACCTACGAGATGGTATTCAGAAACGTAGCCGGGGTTAACGGTTTCAATACTCCGCCCGTATATCTTACATCAAGACGTCTCTTCAAAGGTCCTGACAGAATGCAAGTCAGCGTTGGCGAGACTATCAACTGGACGCTGAGAGGTTTCCACAACCCTGCGGATGACTATGTTGCAAACTTTACTATCGTTGATATGCCGGGTCAGGGCTTGAATTTCCAATCTGCAAGTATTCCGGCGTTTAACAACGGTGAAGGCATCACGTACGATGTCAGATACAGAGTTGCCGGCAGTAATGAATGGCATACACAAGCAGCAGGAGTTGACGCAAGCAGGCCATTTACGTTCAGCTTGCCGCAGACGGGCAGCTTACACTACACAGATATCGGTCTGTTCTTCGGTGATGTTCCGGTTGAATTCGGCCTCGGCGATGAAATCGTCATGACCTTTGTAGTTGGAAACAATGCACCCGGCAATATACTCATAAACAGATTCTTTATAAGGTATGACTATATCGAGGAAGAGGGCGGCAGCCCGTATCAGCCGATTGTTGTACCGCCGGGAATACCGGGCGGCGCACCGAGCTTTGGCGGCGGATCTTTCTACGGTATTCCTCCTGTAGGCGGAATGAGCGGACAGCAATACGGTGTAACTGCACAGGGAACTCTTGTGCAGGAAACCGATCAGCAAGATTTTGTAACCTTACCGCTTGTTTACGGTGTAGCGGATGGAGAGCAGCTTCCGTTAATCGTTGCTGTAGAAGGAAACCATGCAGACGGTTCAATTGAAGGAAACCTTGAAACACGCATAAATCCGCTGACAGGCGATGGTTTCAGTACGGTCGGAATAATTCTGTCGGCGGCAGGCCTGCTGCTGTCATTTGGCGGTATGTTCCTGATGATAAGAAAGACAAAAAAGAAAAATGTAGTTTAAGGAGGATATACAAAATATGAAGAAAATGGCCTTTAGCGTTTTAGTGATAACAATGCTGCTGACATTAACTGCCGTAACCGCATATGCCGAAGAGGTGCAGATATTATTAGGCGGGCAGCTCTTGGGAACTAACGGAGTAGTTGTTGACAATCATACACTCGTGCCTGTTTGCCGTCTGGGTGAAACTTCAGGGGTTGCGCTTGAGCGGAATAATGAAACAAGACAAGTAACTCTTACACAAGGCAACACCGTGATTATGCTGGCTGTTGACAGCAGGGCGGCAATAATAAACGGCGAAGTGGTTGCCTTAGACGCACCTACACAAATTATAGATAATTTCACATTCGTGCCGTTGAACTTTATCAGTGAAAGTTTTGGGCTTGAACTGCAGGTTCGTGACACTGCAGGTACTGCCGCGAATGCGGCTGCGGCAATATCACAACCAACACCGGCACAACAGCAAACACAGCAGACGGCAGCATCAACTGTTGAATTTGCTTCTTATCGGCAAATTTTAGATGAGTACACGGCTAAGTTAAGGGCAGCAACACCTGTTATCATAGCGGAGTTTAGGGCTGCCGCAGACGGAATCACTGACATAACAAGGCTTGCGGAAATATCTGTTGATAAGCTTACGGCTTTAGCGGAAATAAGCACGGATGGGATGTTAGAAATGGCAAACCTCTGGGTTGTGCGCGGTATAGGCAGTGAAGCCGTATATAACGAATACGCAGCCAAACTTATGGATGTGTATATGGATGAAGCCGAGAGAATTAACGATGTCTTTATGGAGCTTGTGCTGGGGTAACGAAATAAAAACAGTTTTAAATTTGCTTATCCGGACCCCCTTTTTCAGCACTCCCGGCCTCATCGGGGTCGGGAATGCTGTTATATATAAACCAAATATTAAGGAGACAATTTTATGAAAAGATATTTACAAGCGTTTATTGCAGCAATAATTATTTCTGCTCTTGCCCCTGCGGCCTCTGTTTACGCTAACAATATCAGCGTTACACTGGATGGAACGCAAATTCAATTTGGTGTTCCTCCGCAAATGATTGAAGGCCGCACCTTAGTACCTTTACGTGCTATTTTTGAAGCATTGGGTGCAGATATTGTCTGGGACGGGCAAACTCAAACTGTTACCGCAGTAAGAAATTATACAACCGTTGTTATGCAGGTCGGTAACCCTGTAATTACCGTTAATAATGCAAGTGTAACGCTTGATGTAGCCCCAAGAATTATTGATGGAGCAACGTTAGTTCCCGCTCGTGCTGTTGGGGAAAGTTTCGGGGTAGATGTTGATTGGAACGGCGCAACGCAAACCGTTGTATTAACAACTGTCCAAGGAACTGCTGCCGGCCGGCCGTCAGCGCAAATAAGCACTGATTTAACGGATTTTGCAAATTACTGGGTTGAGCTTGATGGTGTCCGCTTTGCCCCCGGCATGAGGTTTAGTGAACTTCTCAGACCCGGGTTTTACCTTAGGGATGAGGGCGTTTTGACCAATAGCATAGGCTCGAATGGTTCAGCTATGGTTGGAGTGCATAACCTTGACGGCGATAGAATACGTATTTCGCCGGCTATAACCGCTACTGTACGAAATACCGCTACTGACGGTATCTTAGTCCGTGATGGGATTGTAGAAACTTTAGTAATAGATGCTTCTCGCGGACAAGGCGGAGAGCATTTCGACAACATAGTTTTCACTAACGGAATACGAATGGGAGTTACAACCCGACAAGAAATTTTAAATATGTTTGGTGAACCCGGAGAATCTACAGAAACTCGCTTAACGTATCATCCGTTTTGGGAGGCGTCATTTACTCCTACAGTAAGCAACGACCTTAGAACCTCGGGATTTGACTTTACTTTTGATGCAGCCAGCGGTACTTTGGTTCGCGTCAGAATGTCGTTTGCAACTTTTGCACGGTAAATACGGCGAATTATAAAACTGCTGTTATAATACTGTGGTTGATGTTGATACTCCAATTCGGTTTGGTGCAGTCATATCCCAATTTTTTCTCGCATAGTATTTAGAGAGCGAAGAAAAGGGAGGGCAATTTCTTGAAGGCGTATATCGAAGAAAGAGCTGTAGAGGTTGCTAATTTTATCATTAGGTCGAACGCAACTGTAAGAGAAACTGCGAAAAAATTTGGGATATCCAAAAGTACGGTACATTCGGATGTAATAATAACGATAGGTCGTATAAGCCGTTTTAACTTATGCGACTGTAAATAGTAAGGAAAACGGCACAGATGTCGGAGTTTATCCGACAGCTATGCCGTTTTTGTGTGATGAATTACAGCTCCCTATTGCAGAATGTAAACAAACTACAACAGGGAGCTGTTTTAACGGGAAAACACTATGGCCATGCAGCCTATCTCCGGTAAATGAAAGTGCGAGAAAAATCTCTATTCAATTAACTCCATTTCAAGGGCAATCCTAACAGCATCTACATTATTGTGGGCATCCAGCTTTGTGTATATGGATTGCAAGGTTTTCTTAACAGTATTTATCGACAGGTATCGGTTAGCTGCTATTTCCTCACGAGACAGGCCGTGGTACAAATCTACCAAGACCTCTTTTTCTCGATCTGATAATGAAACGGATTCGTTGATGTTCCTTTTTCTTTTGAAGGCATTTGTGATAACAGCGGCTTTTTTTGCGTAAATAGATGCCTTGCGGTCAATTGATTTAAGCCATTCATCCGGAATGGTACAATCTGTATAATTTTGCGCAGCAACAACCAATGGATGCAGTTCTTTGCCATGTTCGATGAAAAACATTTCAAGTACGCCATTAAACGACATTTGGTAGGCTCTTTCAAAATCAGCTACTGCACTATGCGTGTCACCGGTTTTTACTCTTGCTATGGAATTCAGCAGCAAGAGTTTTATTTCTCCAAATAAAAATCTCTCATACGGCTCTCTGGGGTAGGAATTGGATAAGACGGCAAGGGTTTGTTGATATTTTTTGGAAGCTGTATAATAAAAGGCGCTTACTATCAGCTCTCTTGCCGGAAGGCGAAACCCGGATGCAGTTTCTTTTTCATCCATAATCAGCCATTTTGGGGTAATCTCAGGAAGCCCGATCAGAGCATAAAATGCCCCTGTGTATAAGTCGTAATACAGTTGACGGTTCCAAAAATCAGTATTATCCAGATACGAGCGCATATTTTTTAATATTTCCTTCGCCAGAGGAACGTCACCATCTTGTGCTGCGATACGCAGCAGATAATTATCCGCCATCATCGCGATACTGTATTGCTTTTTCTCTCTGGCCTTTAAAATTGCATTATGAGCATGATTCCTTGCGATATTGGGTTGATTTTTAAAAAATGCACATTCGCAAGCGACCAAGTCGGCATATCCGGAATATATATTGAAAGGGGTTTCTTCGATATAAACAGCGGTTTGCCTTGCAGCCTCCAAAAATTCATCTAAATTATGCGAAGTTGCGCCTTCTCCCACCAGGCATGCGAAAGAGCGTATATCGGGATTGATAAAAGCTCCTACTGTTTCTTCGGGCGGAATAGAAGAAAGCTTGAAATGCTCCACATACTTTCTTGTGTATTCTGGAGCGTTGTATTTATGGGTGGTTGTGCAGATATACATATCTATATATGCTAAATTGCTGTAGGAGGTATAAACGAATAAAGTAGCAAGAGGGCTGTCAACATGCTCCCATTCTTTTATTACAGCCAAAGCTCGTTCTTTTGCTTCCTCATATCTCCTCGCTCCCACAAGAAGAAGAGGTATGAAGTAGTTCTTTAAAAACAAGAGGGCGGCTGAATTCTGTTCTTCGCTGTTTGGATTCAAAGTTTCTATGATATTCAAAAAGTATTCGCTGGTATCGTTAGGCAGTTTAAAGGGGTAGGAAAGAAGTGTTTTAATCATACAATCAAACTGCCTAAGTTTTGCATAATAGTTCATGGTATACATATTGAAATTGTTTTCTGAACACCATTGTACGGCTTGTTGGTACACCTCTTGCTTTTCTTCATCAGACAAAATATGATGCTTGCTTTGTAAGAATTCAAGATAAAGCGGGTGGATTTTAAAATCGTTCGTAAAGCTGTTGAACCATACAAATGATGCAAGTCCCGGAATATTTTGCAAGAACTCCGGTTTGTTAGAAATTTCTTGAGGCGGCAATATGGGTAAATCGGACAGCAGTGATAGCTTAACCACCGTCTTTTGAACATCTTCGGGGAAATCTCCCCATGCTTCGATTTCTAACAGCTTAAAGACATTCTGAACCATAATCTCGAGTGCAAGCTTAAGGTTATTGGGCATTCTTTTTAAAATTAAAGAAAGTATGTTTATTGCCAACGCCCAGCCTTTTGTAGAGTCTATTAATTGTGAAAGCTCCTGTCGGGAAAATTGCTCTCCATTTTTCCAAAAGAACTCTGCAGCTTCCTCGGATGTAAAGCGGAGTTCGTCTTCTGTTATAATGCTGACGTTGCCCTTTGAACGCAGGGCGGCAACATTAATTTCGGGTTCATTTCTGGAGATGATGATTACACATTCACCGGGGACTTGCAGTTGTGCGCAGCGCTCTGTAAAGGTAAGCATGTCTTTGGAATGTATCAGATGAAAGTCATCAAGCACAAAAATCATTCTGCGGGAGCGGTGTTCCGTGGCTCTTATAATTTCGGTAAATTGTTTAAAGCCGGCAGGTGTTTCCGGAAATCCAAGCCTACGCAGTTGATCAGCCATAACCGGGTTGTCAATAGACACTGTATGCACAAGATTTTCCCAATAGCGCGAGCTTATGTTGTCGCTTTCTGTAATCTGCATCCATCGGATAAACGTGTCTTGCTGCTGTTCGATATAATGGCGTACTGCCTGAGTTTTTCCATAACCTGTACCTGCGATTACATAAACAAGCTTGCAGCGAGTTGCCTGATCGAAAATCTTATCAAGTCTGGG
>Ga0131853_10009930_pt1 | contig 17430 bp, 15 predicted proteins | sample TergutLab28metaG_FD_92764 | JGI IMG/M metagenome (GOLD analysis project Ga0131853, IMG submission 92764) | Labiotermes labralis P1 segment gut microbial communities from Petit-Saut dam, French Guiana - Lab288 P1 (version 2) (version 2) | ecosystem: Host-associated > Arthropoda: Insects >... | reverse complement strand
TGTGTGCGCGCCGTGCTCGACGGCCGCGGAGATCACCTGGTGGTAGGCGGGGTGGTACTCGACCTCGTCGATGCGGTGGCCGTAGCGGTCGTGCGTGTCCAGACGCGGAATCTCGGTGTTCGCAAGTTCGGCTGCGTGCTGGAAATCGCCGGTGCCGACCAGCGCGCCCACCTCGGTGAGGTGCGGGTTCGCCCATTCGGCGTCGTACCGGGCGACGCCCTCGACGAGAGCGGTATTGCTCGTGAACTCGTTGACGTCCACCCGCGGGGGCGCCTGGTTGAAAACCTCGTGCGTGCGGTGGCCCTGCGGCGCCGCGTTCGTCGAGTGGTCGGTTGTCGTCATGGTCGAGCCCTTCCGCAAAGCAATGAATCATGATTCACTTCTTGTCGGTGACTGTAGAACGGATTCGGCCGACGGGCAACGGCCCCACCGCCGGCCAGTGAAGGAGACCCCGGTGCATCTGAACGTGTTGCTGGAGAGCGCCTGCAGAAAGCTCCCCGAGAAGGACGCGGTGGTGTACGGCGAGCAGCGCCTGAGCTATCGCGAACTAGAGGCCGCGTCGCGGCGGGCTGCGGACGTGTTCCGGCGGGAGGGCGTACGCCGCGGCGATCGCGTCGCCGTGATGACGTACAACTCGCCCGGATTCCTGATCGCCGCGTTCGGCATCTGGCGCGCGGGCGGGGTGCTGGTGCCGGTGAACCACAAGCTCACTGCGTCCGAGGTCGAGTACACGATCGGGCACAGCGGCGCCCGTGTCGGCGTCGTCTCCGCCGACCTGGTGTCGGCGGCTCGCGGGGGAGCGCCGCAGACCCGATGGCTGCTCACCGAGGCCGCCACGCACGGCGACGGCGTCGAGGCGCGTGACGACTTCGACGCTGCCGTCGCGTCCGCGCCCGAGTGGGACGGCGTCGACGGAACCGAGGACGACGCCGCGCAGATCCTCTACACATCCGGGACCACGAGTGCGCCCAAGGGATGCGTGCACACGCATCGCACGATCGCGTCGGTGCCGCCCCTGATCGTCGCGACGATGGGCTTCACCCGCGACGACCGGTTCCTGATCGCGATGCCGATCTGGCATGCCGCGCCGCTCAACGACTGGACGCTGACGACGCTGTTCCTCGGCGGAACGGTGATCCTGCAGCGCGAGTACCACCCCATCGAGTTCCTCGAGACGGTGCAGCGGGAGAAGGTGACCGCGTTCTTCGGCGCCCCCATCGCGTATCTGGCGCCGCTGCAGGTCGCGAAGGCGCAGGGCATCGACCTCGCCTCCTACGACCTGAGTTCGATGCGGCACTGGATCTACGGCGGGGCCCCGATCGGGGCGGAGGCGGCGGAACTGCTCGCGCGGGTCTATCGGTCCGAGAACTTCTACCAGGTGTACGGGATGAGCGAGATGGGTCCGGTGGGCACGGCGCTGTACCCGCACGAGCAGATCGCCAAGGCCGGATCGATCGGGCGCGGTGGGATGCCCGGCGTCGACCTGCGGGTGGTGCGCGCCGACGGCGTCGACGCGGCCCCCGGCGAGACCGGTGAGATCTGGCTCAGCGCCGACACGCGCATGCGCGGCTACCTCGACAACGACGCGGCCACCGCCGACGTGATCGAGGGGCGGTGGTACCGCACCGGGGACGTCGCGCGCATCGACGCCGACGGCTACCTGTTCATCGTCGACCGCCTCAAGGACGTCATCATCACCGGGGGCGAGAACGTCTACTCCCAGGAGGTCGAGGAGGCGATCCGCCCGCACGACGACGTCGTCGACGTCGCGGTGATCGGCCGCCCGCATCCCGAGTGGGGCGAGACGGTGGTCGCCGTCGTCGTCCCGGCCGCGGGGAGGACAATCGAACTCGAGGACCTGCGTGTGTACCTGGCCGACAAGCTGGCGCGGTACAAGATGCCGCGGGAGCTGGTGCTGGTGGACGCGCTGCCGCGGAACCCGTCGGGCAAGCTCACCAAGCATGTGTTGCGGGCTGTGGTGCTCCCCGACTGAGTGTGAGCGGAAACCCACTATGAATGAGTTTGCATGATGGTGCATAATCATCCGTATGGGTACTTCTGGAGACTCTGGAGCTTCGGCGGCCACCGGTCGGTCGCCGATCAAGGTCGCGATCGCGGGGGCCAGCGGCTACGCGGGCGGTGAGATCCTGCGCCTGCTGCTCGGCCACCCGGCCTACCGCGACGGTTCGCTGGTGATCGGCGCGCTCACCGCAGGCGGCAACGCCGGCACCACGCTGGGCTCGCACCACCCGCACCTGTTGCCGCTCGCCGACCGCGTCCTCGGCCCCACCGACATCGAGACCCTCGCCGGTCACGACGTCGTGTTCCTCGGCCTGCCGCACGGCAACTCCGCCGCGATCGCCAAGCAGCTGCCCGAGTCCACCGTCATCATCGACTGCGGTGCCGACTTCCGGCTCACCGACGCCGCGGCCTGGGAGAAGTACTACGGCAGCCCGCATGCCGGCAGCTGGCCGTACGGTCTGCCCGAGCTGCCCGGCGGCCGCGACAAGCTCGTCGGTGCCACCCGGATCGCGGTGCCCGGCTGCTACCCGACGGTGTCCTCGCTCGCGTTGGCGCCGGCGGTGGCCGCCGGTGTCGTGGAGCCTCGGGTCAACGTCGTCGCGGTCAGCGGCACGTCCGGCGCGGGCAAGGCGCCCAAGGCCGACCTGCTCGGCTCCGAGGTGATGGGTTCGGTGCGGGCCTACGGCATTGCCGGTGCGCACCGGCACACTCCTGAGATCAAGCAGAACCTCTCCGCGGCCGCCGGCGCCGACGTGACGGTCTCCTTCACGCCGGTCCTGGCCCCGATGCCGCGCGGCATCCTCGCGACGTGCACCGCGCCGACCACCGCGAGCGCCGACGAGGTCCGCGCCGTCTACGAGAAGGCGTACAAGGACGAGCCGTTCGTCCACGTGCTGCCGGAGGGTCAGCTGCCGCAGACCGGCGCCGTCGTCGGCTCCAACGCCGTGCAGATCGCTGTCACGGTCGACGCCGATGCGGGCCTGCTGGTCGCCGTCGCCGCGATCGACAACCTCACCAAGGGCACCGCCGGCGGTGCCGTCCAATCCATGAACCTGGCCCTGGGCCTGCCCGAGACCGATGGTCTCTCGACTGTGGGAGTTGCTCCGTGACAACCGATTCCGAGTTCGCCGCCCCCGACGCTGTCGAGATCGCCGGCGGTCGGTTGATCCGCACCCAGGGCGTCACCGCTCCTGCGGGTTTCCGCGCCGCGGGCATCAAGGCCGGGATCAAGGTCAGCGGCCGCTCCGACCTGGCGCTCGTGTTCAACGAGGGCCCGGAGCTGGCGGCCGCCGGCGTGTTCACCGCCAACAAGGTCAAGGCCGCGCCCGTGCTGTGGTCGCAGCAGGTGCTCACCACCGGACGGCTGCGGGCCGTCGTCCTCAACTCGGGCGGCGCCAACGCGTGTACCGGAGCACCCGGCTTCCAGGACTCGCACAAGACCGCCGAGCACGTCGCCGCCTCGCTCAGCGACTGGGGTACCGAGACCGGCGCGATCGAGGTCGCGGTGTGCTCGACCGGCCTGATCGGTGACCGGCTGCCGATGGACAAGATCCTGTCGGGCGTCACAGAGATCGTGCACGAGCTGGCCGGCGGGATCTCCGGTGGCACCGACGCTGCGCACGCGATCATGACCACCGACACCGTCCCGAAGCAGGCGGCGCTGCACCACGCCGACAAGTGGAACGTGGGCGGCATGGCGAAGGGCGCGGGCATGCTCGCGCCGTCGCTGGCGACGATGCTGTGCGTCGTCACCACCGATGCTGTCGCCACCGCGGAGCAGCTCGACGAGGCGCTCCGGCACGCGTCCCGCATGACGTTCGACCGGCTCGACGTGGACGGCGCGACCTCCACCAACGACACCGTGCTGCTGCTCGCGTCCGGTGCCAGCTCCGTTGCGCCGTCGCAGGACGAGCTCAACGCGGCCGTCCTCGCGGTGTGCGACGACCTGGCCGAGCAGATGATGGCCGACGCCGAGGGCGTCACCAAGCGGGTCCGCGTCACCGTCAGCGGTGCCGCCTCGGAGCAGGACGCGCTCGTCGCGGCCCGCACCGTCGCCCGCGACAGCCTGGTCAAGACCGCGCTGTTCGGGTCCGACCCCAACTGGGGTCGTGTGCTCGCCGCGGTCGGCATCGCGCCCATCACCCTCGACCCGGACCGGATCGCGGTGTCGTTCAACGGCAACCCGGTCTGCATCGACGGCGTCGGTGCGCCCGGCGCGCGCGAGGTGGACCTGTCGGGCATGGACATCGACCTGACCATCGAACTCGGCGTCGGCGAGGGCACCGCCTCCATTCGCACCACCGACCTCTCGCACGCGTACGTCGAAGAGAACTCGGCGTACTCGTCATGACCGAGAGCATCCAGAACCTCACGTCCAGCCAGAAGGCGTACGTCCTGGCCGAGGCGCTGCCGTGGCTGCAGCGCTTCCACGACAAGGTCGTCGTGGTCAAGTACGGCGGCAACGCCATGATCGACGACGAGCTCAAGAGCGCGTTCGCTGCCGATATGGCGTTCCTGCGCACGATCGGCATCCACCCGGTCGTCGTGCACGGCGGCGGCCCGCAGATCAACGCGATGCTGAAGCGCCTCGGCATGGAGGGCGAGTTTCGCGGCGGATTCCGCGTCACCACCCCCGAGGTCATGGACGTCGTCCGCATGGTGCTGTTCGGCCAGGTCGGCCGCGAGCTCGTCGGCCTGATCAACGCGCACGGCCCGTTCGCCGTCGGCATCTCCGGCGAGGACGCGCGGCTGTTCACCGCGACCCGCCGCACCGTGCAGGTCGACGGCGCCGCCACCGACATCGGTCTCGTCGGCGACGTCACCACCGTCAACCCGGCGGCGGTGCTCGATCTCATTGCGGCCGGACGGATTCCGGTCGTGTCGACGATCGCGCCCGACGAGGACGGCGTGGTGCACAACATCAACGCCGACACTGCGGCTGCGGCGCTGGCCGAGGCCATCGGCGCCGAGAAGCTCGTCGTCCTCACCGACGTCGAGGGGCTGTACACCGACTGGCCGGACCGCTCGTCGCTCGCGTCCGAGATCGACACGGCCGCGCTGCGTCAGCTGCTCCCGAGCCTCGACGCCGGCATGGTCCCCAAGATGGAGGCCTGCCTGCGCGCCGTCGAGGGCGGCGTGCCCACCGCGCACGTCATCGACGGCCGCGTCGCGCACTCGGTTCTGCTCGAACTCTTCACCGGCGAGGGCATCGGCACGATGGTGACCCCCGCACCCGAACTGCAACTCGCAACCACGGAAGGACTGGCATGACTGCCACGACGGATCTCCAGCAGCGCTGGTCCGGCGCACTGATGAACACCTACGGCGTGCCGCGGGTGGCGCTGGTCCGTGGCGAGGGTGCGGTCGTCACCGACGCCGACGGGAAGCAGTACCTGGACCTGCTCGCCGGCATCGCCGTGAACATCCTCGGTCACGCGCACCCGGCGATCATCGAGGCCGTCACGACGCAGCTGTCGACGCTCGGCCACGTCTCGAACCTGTACGCGAGCGAGCCGGCCGTCGCGCTGGCCGAGCATCTCCTGATGCAGCTGGGTGTGGGGGACGGCGCCGGCTCCGTCACCGGCCGGGTGTTCCTGTGCAACTCCGGCACCGAGGCCAACGAGGCCGCGTTCAAGCTGGCCCGGGCCACCGGACGGCGCAAGATCATCGCCGCCGAGAAGGCGTTCCACGGCCGGACGATGGGTGCGCTCGCGCTCACCGGTCAGCCCGACAAGCGGGCCCCGTTCGAGCCGATGCCGCCCGGCGTCGAGCACGTGCCCTACGGCGACCTCGAGGCGCTCGACCGGGCCGTCGACGAGGACACGGCCGCGGTATTCCTCGAGCCGATCATGGGCGAGGGCGGCGTCGTCGTGCCGCCCGAGGGCTACCTGGCCGCCGCCCGGCGGATCACCGCTGAGCGCGGCGCGCTGCTGATCCTCGACGAGGTGCAGACCGGTATCGGCCGCACCGGCTGGTTCTACGCCCACCAGGCGGCGGGCATCGTGCCGGACGTCATGACGCTCGCGAAGGGCCTCGGCGGCGGCATGCCGATCGGTGCCTGCATCGCGACCGGCGCGGCCGCGGAGCTGTTCGGTCCGGGCAAGCACGGCACCACCTTCGGTGGCAACCCGGTGTGCGCGTCGGCCGCGCTGGCGGTCCTGAAGACGATCGCCGCCGACGACCTGCTCACCCGCGCCGACATGATCGGCAAGGTGCTCTCGACCGGCATCGAGGGTCTCGGGCATCCGCTCGTCGACCACGTCCGCGGCGCCGGCCTGCTGCTGGGCGTCGTGCTCACCGAGGACGTCGCTCCGGCCGTCGAGGTAGCCGCCCGCGAGGCCGGCTACCTCGTGAACGCCGCACAGCCCGGAGTGATCCGGTTGGCACCCCCGCTGATCCTCACCGAGGAGCAGGCGGAAGGATTCGTCGCGGCGCTGCCGGGAATTCTCGATGCAGCTGCGGCGGAATCGGCAGGAGGCAAGTAGTACATGACCATTCGACACTTCTTGAGGGACGACGACCTGACCCCGGCCGAGCAGGCCGAGGTGCTCGAGCTCGCCCGGGAACTCAAGTCGAATCCGTTCTCGCGGCGGCCGCTCGAGGGTCCGCGGGGCGTGGGTGTCATCTTCGACAAGAACTCGACCCGCACCCGCTTCTCCTTCGAGATGGGCATCGCGCAGCTCGGCGGGCACGCCGTCGTCGTCGACGGCAGCAAGACGCAGCTGGGCCGCGAAGAGACCCTGCAGGACACCGGGCGTGTGCTGTCCCGCTTCGTCGACGCCGTCGTCTGGCGCACGTTCGGGCAGGAGCGGCTCGAGCAGATGGCCGAGGGCGCGACGATCCCGATCGTCAACGCGCTGTCGGACCAGTTCCACCCGTGCCAGGTGCTGGCCGATCTGCAGACGCTCGCCGAGCGCAAGGGTGAGCTGAAGGGCCTGAAGCTGACGTACCTCGGCGACGGCGCGAACAACATGGCGCATTCGCTGCTGCTCGGCGGTGTCACCGCGGGCGTCCACGTCACGATCGCGGCGCCGGTCGGGTTCACGCCCGACCCCGCGGTGGTCGAGGCCGCACGCGTGCGGGCCGAGCTGACCGGCGCGATGATCACCGTCACCGACGACCCGCAGGCCGCGGTCGTCGGGGCCGACGCGCTCGTCACCGACACGTGGACGTCGATGGGGCAGGAGGACGACGGACTCGACCGTGTCGGCCCGTTCCGCCCGTTCCAGATCAACGCGGACCTGCTCGCGAAGGCCGCGCCGGACGCCGTCGTCCTGCACTGCCTGCCCGCGCACCGCGGCGAGGAGATCACCGACGAGGTGCTCGACGGCCCGCAGTCCGGGGCGTGGGACGAGGCCGAGAACCGGCTGCACGCGCAGAAGGCGCTGCTGGTGTGGCTGCTCGAGCGAGCCGGGACGCGGGCGTGACCTCCGCCCCGGGCGCGCAGCCGACAGCCGCCGTCGCGCACACTCGCGCCGGCCGGCAGGCCCGCATCACCGCGCTGGTGGCCGAACGGCACATCCGCAGCCAGGCCGAACTGGCCGCGCTGCTGGCCGCCGAGGGCATCGAGGTGTCGAACGCGACGCTGTCGCGTGACCTCGAGGAACTCGGCGCGGTGAAGCTGCGGGCCGCGGACGGCGGGGCCGGGGTGTACGTGGTGCCGGAGGACGGCTCGCCCGTGCGGGGCGTCTCCGGCGGTACCGACCGCCTCTCGCGGCTGCTGGGGGAGCTGCTGGTGTCGACCGACGCCAGCGGCAACCTCGCCGTCCTGCGCACCCCGCCCGGGGCCGCGCACTACCTGGCCAGCGCGCTCGACCGGGCCTCGTTGCCCGACGTCGTCGGCACGATCGCGGGCGACGACACCATCCTCGTGGTGGCCCGTGAGCCGCTCACCGGCGCGGAGCTTGCCGCGGCGATCGAGCGCCTGGCCTGACCACTAGAATCTTTTCCGAACACTTCGATTTCTAAGGAGCACACACACCATGGCTGAACGCGTCGTACTCGCCTACTCCGGCGGGCTGGACACCTCGGTGGCCATCAGCTGGATCGGCAAGGAGACCGGCAAAGAGGTCGTCGCCGTCGCCATCGATCTCGGCCAGGGCGGCGAGGACATGGAGGTCGTGCGTCAGCGTGCCCTCGACTGCGGCGCCGTCGAGTCGGTCGTGGTGGATGCGCGCGACGAGTTCGCGAACGAGTACTGCCTGCCGACGATCCAGGCGAACGCGCTGTACATGGACCGGTACCCGCTGGTGTCGGCGATCAGCCGTCCGCTGATCGTCAAGCACATCGTCGAGGCCGCCCGCGCACACGGCGGCACCGTCGTCTCGCACGGCTGCACCGGCAAGGGCAACGACCAGGTTCGCTTCGAGGTCGGCTTCGGCGCCCTCGCTCCCGACCTCGAGGTCATCGCGCCGGTCCGCGACTACGCCTGGACCCGCGAGAAGGCCATCGCCTTCGCCGAGGAGAACAACATCCCGATCAACGTCACCAAGCGCTCGCCGTTCTCGATCGACCAGAACGTGTGGGGCCGCGCGGTGGAGACGGGCTTTCTCGAGGACCTGTGGAACGCCCCCACCAAGGACGTCTACGACTACACGCAGGACCCGACCCTGAACTGGAACAGCCCCGACGAGCTGATCATCAGCTTCGAGGCGGGCAAGCCGGTCGCGATCGACGGCAAGCCGGTCACCGTGCTCGAGGCCATCCAGGAGCTCAACAAGCGCGCGGGCGCGCAGGGCGTCGGCCGCCTCGACGTCGTCGAGGACCGTCTCGTCGGCATCAAGAGCCGTGAGATCTACGAGGCCCCGGGCGCGATGGTCCTGATCACCGCGCACCAGGAGCTCGAGCACCTCACCCTCGAGCGCGAGCTGGGCCGCTACAAGCGTCAGATGGAGCAGCGCTGGAGCGAGCTGGTCTACGACGGCCTGTGGTTCTCGCCGCTGAAGGATGCGCTCGATTCCTTCGTCGCCAAGACCCAGGAGCGGGTCACCGGCGACATCCGCCTGTTCCTGCACGGTGGCGCGATCACCGTCAACGGCCGTCGCAGCCCGCAGTCGCTGTACGACTTCAACCTGGCCACCTACGACGAGGGCGACACGTTCGACCAGTCGTACGCCAAGGGCTTCGTCAACATCCACGGCCTGTCCTCCAAGGTCGCGGCGAAGCGCGACCTGGGCCTGTAACGATGGCCGAACACGGCACCAACGAGGGTGCCCTGTGGGGCGGCCGGTTCGAGTCCGGACCGGCCGCCGCCATGGCGGCGCTGAGCAAGTCGACGCACTTCGACTGGACGCTCGCACCGTACGACGTGCGGGCCTCGCAGGCGCACGCCAAGGTCCTGCACAAGGCCGGGCTGCTCAGTGACGCCGACCTCGCGACGATGCTCGACGGCCTCACCCGGCTCGCCGCGGACGTCGCGTCCGGCGCGTTCGTGCCCGCCGAGTCCGACGAGGACGTCCACGGCGCGCTCGAGCGCGGTCTGATCGAGCGGGTCGGCCCCGAGGTCGGTGGCCGGCTGCGCGCGGGCCGTTCCCGCAACGACCAGGTGGCCACGCTGTTCCGGATGTGGCTGCGCGACGCGGTCCGCCGGGTCGCCGACGGCGTCCTCGACGTCGTCGACGCGCTGGCGGTCCAGGCGGCGGCGCACCCCGAGGCCGTGATGCCCGGCAAGACGCACCTGCAGGCGGCGCAGCCGGTCCTGCTGGCGCACCATCTGCTGGCGCACACGCATCCGCTGCTCCGCGACGTCGAGCGTCTGCGCGACTTCGACAAGCGGGCGGCAGTGTCCCCGTACGGATCCGGCGCGCTCGCCGGGTCGTCGCTGGGCCTGGATCCCGACGCGATCGCCGCAGAACTGAAGTTCGACGCGGCCGCGGAGAACTCGATCGACGCGACGTCGTCGCGCGACTTCGCGGCCGAGGCCGCGTTCGTGTTCGCGATGATCGCGGTGGACCTGTCGCGGATGGCCGAAGAGGTCATCATCTGGAGCACACCGGAATTCGGGTACATCACGCTCGCCGATGCGTGGTCGACCGGATCGTCGATCATGCCGCAGAAGAAGAACCCGGACGTCTCGGAGCTGACCCGCGGCAAGGCCGGGCGACTGATCGGCAACGTGACGGGCCTGCTGGCGACGCTCAAGGCGCAGCCGCTCGCGTACAACCGCGACCTGCAGGAGGACAAGGAACCGGTGTTCGATTCGGTGGCGCAGCTCGAGCTGCTGCTGCCGGCCATCACCGGCCTGGTCTCGACGCTCGAGTTCCACACCGACCGCATGGAGGAGCTCGCTCCGGCGGGCTTCACCCTCGCTACCGACATCGCGGAATGGATGGTCCGTCAGGGCGTTCCGTTCCGGGTGGCGCACGAGGCGGCCGGCGCGTGCGTCCGCGTCGCCGAGGCGCGTGGGGTGGGACTCGACGAGCTCACCGACGAGGAGCTCGCCGGTGTGGATCCGGCGCTGACCCCCGCGGTCCGCGAGGTGCTCACCGTCCACGGCTCGATCGCCTCGCGCAGTGCGCGCGGCGGTACCGCCGGGATCCGCGTCGCGGAGCAGCTCGGTGGTGTGCGGCGGTCCGCCGGCGCGCTGCGCGAGTGGACCCGCGCGTAGGGCGAATCGGACAGACGGTCGGTGTAACCGCACCCCCACGCACGCAGTAATGTGAAAAGCTCATCGATCAGTATGTGATGCAAGTCACGATGGGTTGCTGGGGGAGTGCGCTGGTGAGTCTGAGCTCCGACTACGTGGTCGGTCCGCTGCGGCGGGCAATCGCCACGGCGCAGAACGGTCTCGAGGTGATGCGCCTCGGCGGTCTGGAAACGGGTGCGACGCCGTCCCCGTTCCAGATCGTCGAGCGCGCCCCGATGTATCGACTGCGCCGCTACTTCCCGGACGTCGATCCGGCCGAGGCGGGGCCGCCGATCGTCCTCGTCCCGCCGATGATGATGTCCGCGGACGTGTACGACGTCACGCGGGACCAGGGTGCGGTGGGCATCCTGCACGAGATGGGGCTCGACCCCTGGGTGGTCGACTTCGGTTCCCCCGACACCGAGGAGGGCGGCTGGGACCGCACCCTCGCCGACCACATCGTCGCGATCAGTGAGATCGTCGATCGGGTCCACGACCACACCGGACGCGACGTCCACCTGTCCGGCTACTCGCAGGGCGGCATGTTCTGCTATCAGGCTGCCGCATTCCGGCGGTGCCGCAACGTCGCCAGCCTCGTCACGTTCGGGGCGCCGGTCGACACCCTCGCCGCGCTGCCGTTCAACATTCCGGCAGGTGTCGCGACCAAGGGTGCGGACATCCTCGCCGATCACGTCTTCAACCGCCTGTCGATCGCGGGCTGGATGGCGCGGACCGGTTTCCAGTTGCTCGATCCGGTGAAGACGGCCAAGTCCCGCTTCGACTTCCTGCGGCAGCTGCACGACCGCGAGGCGCTGCTGCCGCGTGAGCAGCAGCGCCGTTTCCTGGCGCAGGACGGCTGGGTCGCGTGGTCGGGCCCCGCGGTGGCCGAGCTGCTCAAGCAGTTCATCGTGCACAACCGGATGATGACCGGCGGCTTCGTCATCAGGGACACCGCGGTGAGCCTCGCGGAGATATCGTGCCCGATCCTCGCGTTCGTCGGCGAGGTCGACGACATCGGTCAGCCGCTCGCCGTCCGCGGCATCAAGCGCGCCGCGCCCCGCGCCGAGGTGTTCGAATCGACCCTGCGCGCAGGACACTTCGGGCTCGTGGTCGGCTCGGCCGCGGCGGCACGCACCTGGCCGACCACCGGCGAGTGGGTGCGCTGGCGCGAGGGCCTCGGCCCGCGGCCCGAGTCGGTGGACGTGATGATCCACGACGAGCCGTCCGGCCAGGACAGCGGCGTCAGCCTCGCCAACCGGATCACCCACACCGTCGCGTCGATCGCGGAGGTCGGCGCCGGGGTGGGTAAGGGGATCGCGGATTTCGCGACCGACACCGTGCGCGGCACTCGCGAGCTGACCGTCGAGGCGGCACGCGCGCTGCCTCGGTTGGTGCGCCTCGGCCAGTTGCAGCCGCGGTCGCGGATCTCGCTCGGCCTGCTGCTGTCCGAACAGGGGCGCCAGGCGCCCGGCGGCGAGTGCTTCCTCTTCGACGACCGGGTGCACACCAACGCCGCAGTCAATACGCGGATCGACAACGTCGTGCGCGGCCTCATCCACGTCGGCGTCCGCCCCGCCACCCACGTCGGTGTGCTCATGGAGACCCGCCCGAGTGCGCTGGTCGCGATCGCGGCCCTGAGCCGGCTCGGTGCCGTCGCCGTGCTGCTGCCGCCCGGCGGCGACCTCGACGAGGCGATCCGTCTGGGCCGTGTGGATCGGATCGTCGCCGATCCCGACAATCTCGAGGACGCCGTCCAGAGCGGCAAGCAGGTGCTGGTCCTCGGTGGCGGCGAGTTCCGCGGTCTGGCGGTCGAACTCGGGCCGGATGTCGTCGACCTCGAGCAGATCGACCCGGCCGCGGTGACGCTGCCCGGGTGGTACGTCCCGGACCCCGGCCTGGCCCGCGAACTCGCCTTCGTGATCTTCAGTGGGTCGACCGGGAACCTCGAAGCCAAGTTCATCACCAACTACCGGTGGGCGCTGTCGGCGTTCGGTACCGCCTCAGCCGCGTCGCTCAGCCGCGGCGACACCGTGTACTGCCTTGCGCCGCTGCATCATTCGTCCGGTCTGATGGTGACCCTCGGCGGTGCGGTGGCCGGTGGGGCGCGCATCGCGCTGTCGCGGGGCCTGGATCCGGAGCGCTTCGCGGAGGAGGTGCACCGCTACGGCGTCACCGTTGTCAGTTACACGTGGACGATGATGCGGGAGATCCTCGACGCCAAGTCGCTCCCGCTCGAGCACGGGCACCCCGTGCGCCTGTTCATCGGGTCGGGCATGCCGTCGGGGCTGTGGCGGCGCACCACCGAACGCTTCGCTCCGGCCGGGGTGCTCGAGTTCTATGCGTCCACCGAGGGCGATGTCGTGCTGGTCAACGTCTCGGGTGTCAAGGTCGGCTCCAAGGGACGGCCGCTTCCGGGCAGCGCGGAGGTCAGGCTCGGTGCCTACGACCCGATCGAGGGACGGCTGCTCGAGGACGAGCACGGGTTCGTCCGAGAATGCGCCGACGACGAGGTGGGGCTGCTTCTCGGCCGCGCCGGCACCCGTTCGGAGGCGGTGCCCGGCATGATGCGCGGTGTCTTCGCGGCGGGGGACGCATGGGTGCCAACGGAGAACCTGTTCCGCCGCGACGCCGACGGCGACTATTGGTTGGTCGATCACAAGCGCACCGTCGTCGACGCCGTCCACGGGCCGGTGTTCACGCAACCGATCGTCGACGTCCTCGGCGAGATGCCGCAGGTCGATCTCGCGGTCGCATACGGTGTTCCCGCCGGAGAGCACCAGGTGGCGGTCGCGGCGATCACCGTCCACGACGGGCGGCTGCCCAGCGTCTCCGAGCTCACCGCGGCACTCGGACAGCTCCCACCGGGACAGTGTCCGGACGTCGTGCACGTTGTTGACCAGATTCCGCTCGGGGCGTCGTACCGCCCGGGTGCGGCCGAACTACGGGAAGCCGGCCTGCCGAAGCCGAGTGCGCGCGCGTGGTACCTGGACACCCGCACCGGCACGTACAAGCGCTTCACGAAGGCGGCCGCTGCCCGGTTCGGTGACGTGCCGGCGAGGCCAGGAGGGGTGCCCGCGTAGCCGGCCCCACTCCGACTTGTAGCCTGGACCAGCCGAGATCCCGGACGGCCCGAGAGGACTGATGTGGCTATAGATCCCACCCTGCTCAGCATTTTGGCGTGCCCGCAGGACAAGGGGCCGTTGCTGTTGGTCGGCGACGAGGTGCTGTACAACCCTCGGCTGCGCCGCGCGTACCCGATCGAGAACGGCATCCCCGTGCTGCTGATCGACGAGGCGCGCGACGTCACCGATGCCGAGCACGAGGATTTCGTCGCCCGCGGCGTCGCGGCATCGGACTCCTGACCGCTCAGTCGAGCGGCCCGGTGAGATAGCGCTGCAGGGTCGGTGCGATCAGCCGCGCGGCCTCGTCGGTGGAGAGCGCGCCGAGCGCTTTGACGCCCAGCAGGTGGCGGGTGAGGAACAGCCCGGCCATCTGCGACGCGACCAGCGCAACACGTAGCTCGCCGGTCCCCGGTGGCGAGTCGACGCGCGGGACGATGTCCCGCAGCGCGACTTCCAGCAGGAAGCTGCGCAGCAGTCGTTCCCGGCCGCCCGTGAGCGCGGACCGCACCGCCGCGACCACTGCGGGTTGGTGCGGCGAATCCCAGATGCCGATGACGGTGCGGGCCAGCGCCTCACCGAGTTCGTCCACCGGTACGGACGCGAAGGTGCCGATGATCGACGTGGGATCCATCGGTAACGCGATGGCCTCGATAAGCAACCGCTGCTTCGTTCCGAAGTAGTGGTGCACCAGCGCCGAGTCGACACCGGCCTCGGAAGCGATCGACCGGATCGTCGTGTGGTCGAACCCCTTGTGGGCGAACTGATCTCGGGCAGCGCGCAGGATCCGCTCGCGCGTCACCGGCGGCCCCGGTCGGCGACCGGGCCGCGTCGGCGGCACGGCGGAGTCCACCATCACGGTGTGCGGCGACGGAGTGTCGCGGCCCCGAGACTCAGTGCGACGAGGACGAACAGCACCACGACGCCGAGATCGCGCCACATGAGTGCCGTCGTCCCGGTGTGCGTGGCCACCTGCTGCAGCGCCTCGACCGCGTAGCTGAGCGGAAGGACGTTGCTGATCCACTCGAGCCACTGCGGTAGCTGCCCGCGGGGCACCAAGAGCCCGCACAGCAACAGCTGCGGAATGACGATCACCGGCATGAACTGCACGGCCTGGAACTCGGTGCGGGCGAACGCGCTGCACAGCAGTCCGAGCGCGACACCGAGTACCGCGTTGACCACGGCGATCAGGATCACCCAGAAGATGCTGCCCTGCGTGGTCAGGCTCAGGAATCCGAAGGCAACGGCACATGCCAGCGCGGCCTGCGCGGCCGCGGCGATCGAGAACGCGGTCCCGTAGCCGGCGAGGAGATCGAGTTTCGACAGGGGAGTGGTCAGTAGCCGCTCGAGGGTTCCCGAGCTGCGTTCGCGTTGCATCGCGATCGATGTCACCAGGAACATCACGATGAACGGGATGATGCCGAGCATCGTGATCGCGATCCGGTCGAACAGCGGAATCTGTCCGGGTGGGGTCGGCACGTTCTGGTAGAGGAAATACAGCAACACCATGATCAGTGACGGGACGAACAGGATCATCGCGACCGTCCGCCGGTCCATGCGGAGCTGACGGAGGATGCGGGTGGTGCTCGACGCGTAGATGCGCGGATTGACGATCATGGCTGGACTCCCACCTGCTGGTCCCGGATCAGGACGAGGAAGGCCTCCTCGAGGTTCGATCTACCGGTGCGCCGCCGCAGGTCGTCCGGTGGAACGTGGGCCAGCAGCCGCCCCTCGCGCAGTAGCAGCAGGTTCTCGCAGTGGTCTGCCTCGTCCATGACGTGGCTCGACACGAGCAGCGTCGTGCCCGACGCCGCCAGCGACGCGAAGTGCCCCCACAGCTCCGCCCGCAGTACCGGGTCGAGGCCGACGGTCGGTTCGTCGAGGACGAGCAGTTCGGGCCGGCCGACCAACGCACACGCCAGCGACACCCGGCTGAGTTGACCGCCCGACAGATCCCCGGCGGTGTGGTGGGCGTGCGAACTCAGGCCGACCGCGTCGATCGTCTCCGCCACCGCGTCGTTTCCCCGTCCGTAGAGCGAGGCGAAGTACCGCACGTTGTCGCGGATGGTGATGTCGAGGTAGACGCTGGGGTCCTGGGTCACGTACCCGATCCGGCGGCGCAGCGACGCCGACCCGGCAGACTGCCCGAGAACCGTGACCTCTCCCGACTCGATGATCTGGGTTCCGACGATGCAGCGCATCAGCGTGGTTTTGCCGCAGCCCGACGGCCCCAGCAGCCCGGTTATGGAGCCGTGGGGGATCGACAGGCTCACGTCCCGCAGCGCGGGCGCACCGCCGCGGCGGACGTTAAGGCCGTGTATCTCGACGGCGGGCGCGAGCGGATCCGCCGCCGATGGCTCGGATGTTCCGGTCATGTCGACCTCGATTCATCGGGTGATGAACTCATCGCGTGATGAATTATTCGACCGGTGCGGGGCGTCGGTCAACGGTTCGACGGCGTCGAACGCGGATACGTGCACAATCGTGACCGTGACCTCCACCGGCCGAGACACGCTCCGAGACGTCGAGCACCCGCTCGACGCGGCGCGGGCGATTCTCGGGGGAACACTGACCGTCGGCACGGTGCGTGCACGGATCGTCGAGGTCGAGGCGTACGGCGGGGATGTGTCGGGACCATGGCCCGATCCGGCGTCGCACTCCTACCGGGGCCGGTCGCCGCGGAACGCGGTGATGTTCGGCGAGCCTGGGCACCTGTACGTGTATCGCAGCTACGGGATGCACTTCTGCGTGAACGTGTCGTACGGGCCCGTCGGCGTCGCCGGTGGTGTGCTGTTGCGCGCGGCCGAGATCGTGGACGGCAACGAACTGGTGGCGTCGCGACGACCGGCGATCCGCCGGTCGGCCGACGCCGCTCGCGGGCCCGGAAATCTCGGTTCGGCGATGGGCCTCACCCTCGACCACAACGGATTCGACCTCTTCGGCGCCGACCCGGGAATGTGTCTGCGGTTGGGGGAGACCGCCGAGTACCGCAGCGGTCCCCGGGTGGGCATCGCCGTCGCTGCCGACCGACCGTGGCGGCTCTGGCTCGACGGTTCGGCAGCAGTGTCGGCCTATCGCCGCAGCCCGCGCGCACCTGCTCCCACCACACGGTGGGATGATCGGGTGCGTGACTGAGAACATCCTTGACGAACTGACCTGGCGGGGGCTCATCGCCCAGTCGACCGATCTGGACGCCCTGCGTCGTGAAACCGAGGCCGGACCAGTCACGTTGTATGCCGGCTTCGATCCCACCGGACCGAGCCTGCACGCCGGCCACCTGGTGCCGCTGCTGGCCCTCAAGCGCTTCCAGCGGGCCGGCCACCGTCCGATCGTCCTCGCCGGTGGCGCCACCGGCATGATCGGTGACCCGCGCGACGTCGGCGAGCGCACCATGAACTCCGCGGACACGGTCGCCGACTGGGCCGAGCGCATCCGCTCCCAGCTCGAGCGGTTCGTCGACTTCGACGACTCGCCCACCGGCGCCGTCATCGAGAACAACGCCAACTGGACGTCCAAGCTCACCGCGATCGACTTCCTGCGTGACATTGGCAAGCACTTCTCGGTGAACATCATGCTCGCCCGCGACACGGTCAAGCGGCGCCTGGAGTCCGACGGCATCTCCTACACCGAGTTCAGCTACATGCTGCTGCAGGCCAACGACTTCGT
>Ga0131853_10009929_pt1 | contig 17430 bp, 11 predicted proteins | sample TergutLab28metaG_FD_92764 | JGI IMG/M metagenome (GOLD analysis project Ga0131853, IMG submission 92764) | Labiotermes labralis P1 segment gut microbial communities from Petit-Saut dam, French Guiana - Lab288 P1 (version 2) (version 2) | ecosystem: Host-associated > Arthropoda: Insects >... | reverse complement strand
TGGCCCAGTAACGTAAATTTTGCTTATTGACCTCCCCACTCAAATGAAAATGAGCCTCATCACTCATGATGATTATTGCATTTTCATTTTCTTCAAGCAGCACTTGCATTCGAATGGCAAAGTTCTCTTGTTGCTCATAATCTGTTGCCCTTAGCTCTTGAACAACACACATCTTGTATGGATGAAATTTTAAATCTTTCTGCAAAATTGTGCACACTGATTCACGACTTAACCTCATTTCACGCGTGTCTTCGTGCAGACCACCCTGGGCTCCGAATCAGCGCTTGTCTCACCCTCTCGATGTTTTCTGGAGTCCGTACGGTCTCATTAGGACCAGGTGGCTTCTTCTTTACAATACTTCCTGTTGTCCTCAGACTGTGAATCCACCTGAGAATCATACTGCGGCTGGGAACGGTGTCACGGTGTCCAAGCTTGAAATGAACGCGAAAAAGCCGCTGCACTGCTGTGACAGACTCACCATTTTGCACTCACGCATCATAAGCAAACATGCGGTGCTCTACCATCCACTGCTCCATAGCTACTGAAATGGCATTGTATAGCGAGGCCAACTACCGCTGGTTCCCCACCCTACCTCACATAGGAGCTGCCTACTAGCCATTTCAAAAATGTCCGGTTCCCGTCGGTCACCCTGTACATATCCTTTAGTGGGACAGGATACCGTATAGTCAGTATAGCAACTCACTACAGGCTTTATGGTCCAGGCATCAAATCCCAGTCAGGGTAACATTTTCCACACTCATCCAGACTGGCCCTGGGGCCCACCCAGCCTCCTATACAATACATGCCACATCCTTTCCGAGGGGGAGAGGCACGGCGGCCGAAGTGTGGCATTGACCACCCACCCCCATCTAGTGCAGAGGATAAAGAAAGAGTATAGCCATACCTCTACGCCCTGTGTGGGCCTTCGTGCCCTTTTCTAGTGTGAGATTTACCTTTACGACACATCCTTTAACTCCTGGGAAATATATCAACATACCACCCTTCAAATATTCAGAAATGCTGCCATTCACTTCAATACATTAATGCTTTAGTAAGCATCATCTTCAGAGGCTGTTCATAATTTGTCTTGTGCTTGATTAAGTGTGGAACAATAATGATGCAACCTCTCTGTTCCCCTGACTAGCTAATTAAAAAAACTGCAAAATATATTACATTATGGCAAAAAACCTTTACATACTACATATGTGACTAACATAAAGTATATTGACACAGGTAAGACCAAAAAAAAAAATTCTTGAGGTTTTACTCGACACCGTGGGCCAGGTAGCTCAGTCGGTATAGCGACTGAGCTACAGGCTGGATGGTTCGGGATCGAATCCCGGTTGGGACAAGATTTTCCGTCCGTCCAGACCGACCTTGAGGCCCACCCAGCCTCCTGTAAAATGTGTATCACATCTTTCCCAGGGGTAAAGTGCAGCCGGGGCGTGCTGCTGACCACTCACCCCCTTCTAGTGCCGCAGTCATGCAAGAGTAGAGCTATACCTTTACCCAACACCTGGGCCACGCCGGGCCTGTAACAGGAAAACTTTGCCTTTACTGGACACCCCATAGCTACAAAGTGTCACTCTATTGTCAGTGGAGTTGCTATACAGCTATCAGCTCATACATTAAGACTTCATTGCAGAATCTAATGTCAAGTAATATGTAACTGTCACATATTTACTTATATTTGTTTATTTCCAAAAAAGCTGTATTATTCTAACAAATTTTTTCTACAAATTTTGTAAAAATGCAGGGAAGCAATATATTACATCAATAAGGTAAAATTTTGTAACATAAAACAAACATTTCAAGAATACTGTTAAGTACCTTTCCATCCATATTCTAGCTTGACCCAGCAAATTCTAGAGGTCTCTCTCATCTTTTATCCAAGTTTAGATGGCTTGTTTCTTCAAACACAAACCCTCTACCTATTAGTGATTTTAAAACTGTTGCAATATTATGGCAGTCATCTGAAAAATAAAAGGAAGGCAATGTCTGTTAAAATATAACGCTTCAACACATTTCACAGATAAATCTGACAAACCTCAGTAGACTGAACGTGCTTGCTCCTGCACATGCACAGACAAACATGTATTATCTATCAATAGTTTGCCTACTGACTGAAACAAAATTGCACTAATATTGCAACACAGACTGTTCACCATCTGAAGAATCCTGCTGATAAAGTCGTACCTCAAAATACTAGAACTTCAACTTGACAGAATTCATCACTACGTGCTTTAAACGTACAACAAATAACACTCGTAATGGACAGCAAAATACAACTATTTTTACTACACCAGCTAAAATTTTCAGTCAAAAATCGACCTTCATTAGGCTAGTTATACAATTATTTAAAAAGGTAAAATGTAATATATTGTACATCATCTTGTTGTATGTTTGTGGGATCCCACAGACATAAAACATGATGATGTGCGCGTAAAGGACAGACTACAAAGACCCAGAGGGGGAGTAGAAGTATAGCTCTACTCTTCCTTTAACCTTGGCTCTAGATGGTGGTGGGTGGTCAACGCCATGCCCCAGCTGCTTTACCCCCTCCGGAAAGACCCGGTACCCATTCTATAGGAGGCTGGGTGGGCCCCAGGGCTGGTCTGGACAGGTGCGGAAAATCTCGCCCCCACCGGGACTCGATCCCCGGACTGTCCAGGCCATAGCAAGTCACCATACTGATTGAGCTAACCCAGCCCACAATGATGTAGGTGTAGCTATCATGATACACACAGTTGCGTTTGAATGACCATCGCAAGTGTTTTTACTAGAGTTCAGTTTTTGGAGATAATTTAACTCCATCACACTGTCATGAAGATCTAAGCTAATTCCAACTAACAGTCCTCAATGAAATGCTAACAGTCACTCAACTAGTCAAGAAATGTCCTGCTCTTTATGGCTCTAGGAAGTTGTCACAAGAGAATGCTAATGAGTCCTACCCTGAGCACCTTCACACATCACAGAAAGATACATTTTAATGTGCTCTCACCATGCCAACATCTCCGAAGTTGTCTCTTCTCTTCAAGTTTTCTCACTAAAATTGTGTCACCATTTCTAATCTCTCCCATTTATACTAGACATGGGTAGAGTTATACTGTCCTCAAGTGTGGGAAAATACACCCTTGGCTTCTGTAGGTGAGTTAGCTAATGTAGCCCCTGTCTTATCATCACTGGAATGTGAGATGGGTACTCAAGTCAGGTACTGTAAGTCACATAGATCACACAGTCAGTGCACATGAAAAATATACCCAATGTACCCAGAGGTCAATGATGTTCTTCATGTGCAATAACTATGTGAAGCATGTGTCACAGCAGTCACTGACAGTTACGGGATTACATATTAAACTGATTTCTCTGTTCAATGCCAGAGTTAAACTAATTCCTATAACTATCAAGTGTATAGTTATAATTCCTTACCTATACCACTGTGCAGTCTTCCTTGATGAGGTAACTGTAACTTTGTTAGCATGTCAATTATTCCCCTTGGAAAGTAGCCTGTTGCAGCAGCAAATGCCTGCAACAGAGACCAACTTAACTTGTACGGAGTCATTCACTCTTGCAGGAATTTGTTTCAGTAAGCTTCTTTATCTAAACTGCCTCTTCAAAAACACAGTGCCAAAAAGCAATTAATTCCCTCTCCAAAACTGCCCTCCACTGTGTACTGTAACAGGAAGGGTGACTGGGAGTAAAACTGAACTGGATAGCATGCTTGAAAGTATATTTTGCAATGTGACTACTACAGCCATTTAGGGATATGTCAGTTATGCTCCAAGGTGAGACTGTACCCTCAGCAACTAGGCTACAGGCTGGATGGTCCATGGTTTGAATCCCAGTGAGAGAAAGAGATTTTCCCTTTATCTGAAACATCCAGAGTGGAGGGCCCACCCAGTCTCGATTCAATAGTTACCGGGGTTCTTTCCTGGAGCTAAAGTGGCCAGGGTATGAAGTCAGCCACTCACTTCCATCTGGTGCTGAGGTTAAGAATAAGTGGACCTGTAACTCTTCTCCCCCTGCATGCCTTCATTGTGCGGACAGGGACAACTTTACCTTTATGTATGCCCTGGGCCTGAGCTGCAATAACCTTTAAACTTTGCAATATTTATAAAATTTATTTCATACATCATGATAAAATGGAATGAATGGAGATCATAAATCTGGCTAGGATACATGCCAACATGGGAAAAGTTCTGAGTGTCACAATAATGTCAAAAGAAAACTGGAGAATATTAACTAATAAAGAAATTTATGCTATGGTTAAAAAACCCATTCTAACGGAGACAATAAGATTAAACAGATTACGTTGGTTTGGGCATGTACAGAGAATGGAAGAAAATAGAATTCCCGAAAGGGTATTATATATGAATTTGGAAGCAACAAGGCTGAGAGGTAGACCAAGAAATAGATGGCAAGATGAAGTGAGGAAGATGGAAGACTAGTTGGTGGAAAAGGGTGGAAGGAAAGGGTATTTAACAGAGACGAATTTGAAGAGGCTCCTGAGAATGGCAAGGAATCGTCACTTTCTACACATGCCAATGGAAGGAACGAATTATATTAACTTGGGAATTTAAAAGTTATACTTAAGATGACCCCTTCAACAGTTACAAGTAACTAATTACTGAATGCGTTTTATCAGATGTAAAATTAACAACACCGTTCCATTAGTTACCTAATCATGTACAGTATACAATCTTCGATGTTATTATGTTACGCAAGAGTTATACAGGCTCTGTAATATGTAATCATATTCCCGTCTCTTTTACACTCATTTTAATGAAATCATGGTTAAAATTTTAATTTCTTAATATAAACAACATAATCTGAAGCACCTTATTGTATTTCTGGGTTTCCCCTAGTTTGAAACACAACTTGATATTCACTCACTGCTCTACAACACACATAAACATGCCTAATGCATGGGGATACTAGAGATCAACCACCTGAGGTCTGACTTTCTTTTCACTGATACCTGGTGGTCATAACACAGACAGAAACTGTCTACAGTTGGTTTCTGTGCTGAATACATACAGAACAATGGCAATCACAGAATTTTCTTGTCTGATGTTTTGTGTTAAACCTAATTATGGTGAGAATATAATATCCAGTGAAACATTAACCACACACACACACACACAATCCACACGTGTTTGCAATACTGTGGGAGAAAATTTGACCACACCAAATTTCTTCTTGCATTAGGCATAGTCCCTACAACAAATTTAAACAAACTCACCTTTTTAATATTTATCCAGTGCTTCATTTCAGATGGTATATCTACGTTGGAGAGCTGGCACTGTTTTGGCAACATCACTTGGAGGTCCCAGTCACCACATGTAACAATTATGCTTTTGTTGACTGAATTCCAACATTCTGTTGCCTCTAGCCATTTTTGGAACTGAATAAATGCTTCTTCAAAATAAGGCTGATCATTCACCATTTCCTAAAGAATAAAGTAACCAGTAATTAGAATTAAATGCTTGCATGAAAGAAAGTCTTTTGTATTGCAAGGATGTACTGTTTCAACAGTTTAATATTGTACACTTTTTATACACAAATGACTGAAAAGAACTAGATGAGGATCCACTTTTAAGCACCAGTACTTCACAATGAACAAATTCGTACCATGGCAAACCACCTGGCTATGTAGGCTTAACAATTACGCTACAGAACAGCCAATTACAGGGAACAAAAAACAGCCATGACATCTGCAATGAGGCAACAGTGACTGGACTGGCAAGAATTGCAAATGAAGGCAATAATACTGACATACTGCGCACCGCAAGTCTGGTAACAACATTTACAGTACAAAAAGGAAAATAAAATGTTAGTACATGTAATATTACAAACAGTACTCTTTATTTCCAAGGGAACAGTACACTTTACAGATATCAGTACCTTGAGTGACCAAGAATTAAAGGAGTCCATATTGAATTGTGTGCTATATTATACAGTGTGGTCATGAGCAACATAGCTATGTCCATAACGTTCCATTCAGTAGCTTACACGCACCAGTTACACTACTCAAAGAACACACATATATTTATAAGATTAAAATTCACCTGCATAATTCCTGTAAGTTCAGTGCAGAAAGGTGTAATAACTGGTATTTCTTTTGGCTGAATATATTGATGAAATACATCTTCTATTTCACATGTATCTGCATTTATTTTTATACAAGGAAATTCAATGATTTCCTGAAAAAAAATTGTACACTCAGTTACGTGTCGTAAGTCAACTATTTAACAATAGTACTCAGGGAAGTTGCCTAACAGAACAACCAAAAAACAGATGGTAGAACTGTGTAAAAACAGATATTAATAAATGCAAAATTACAAATTGGAAAGAGATGTAACAAAAAACAGAGGTGATTGGCAGAAGTCCTTTAATGAGGCACAGGTCTGCATTGGACTGTAATGCCACAGAAGAAGAAAAACAGTAAGATGAAGAAGATGATGGACAAAGCCCAAAATATTAGCCATGATTACTTAAAATCCATACTTCTAACACATGAGCTATTTTAGTGATTAGCATTCTGTTAGAAGTAAACCAAAAGTTGAATATGATAAATAATGAACAACAGCTCTGATTACTTACAATTAAACAGTAAGAAATATTACACTCTTAAATTCCTGACATTCACTGCATTGCCCACCATGTTAACGCATAGCTTCAAAAAATTGCATTCCATCACCAATAAATTCTTGTTCCCTAACCCACAGTAAGAGTTACACTTAACACGGGCATCTTCTAGGAACATATGTTTTTCTCCTCAAGGTTATGGATAAGGAGCAGGGCCTTATCTTCCAATTAAATCCTGTACAGTCAATGTACACCAAGTGGAACTATGAACAATTCTTATGCACTAGCTGACATCTGTCATTTGAAAATTTCAATCAAGCCACACAACAAAACCAGGATGCAAGATTTGTCAAAAGTTGAGGGTATCCTCTTGTAATGGGACATCTGCAGTTCTCACAGCAGTCACTATGAATATGACTATCTTCTGGGGTATAACGGAATAAACTCTTGTAGGCAGTGGCCAGCGTTTCAGAGGAATCTATTAGAAACAGAATATCAATTTACTGCAGTGGATCAGGTAGTTTCTACAGATGACTCTCTCCTGACTAGTCAGACCCATCTCCAGTGGCAGTCTAAAAGGACTTGTCCTGTCAGAGAAAGAATTACTTTCCGTAAGAGAAGTAAATGTGATGGGGAGGGGAGGAAGAGTTCAAACAAAATATCAATCATACAAATCCAAGATGGCATAAGAAACTAGCCTAGAATGCTCATACCTGTGGTTCAATTATTCTACCTCTGTCACATGTAGCTTCAAAATCTAACACCAGGAAGCTACTGTAGATCTGCTGCTGTTTTCCTTGCTTCCTCATTCTTCTCTTGGACCAGAATGATTCTGGCTGGGTACTATATTTAATGCCAAATACCCAATTATTTTTTTTCCATAGACAGCAATTTCTTGTGCACAATCTTAGCATCACCTCTTCAGTGCCAATGAGTATTTTAACTTACTACAGATACCCAACATGTAACTAATATGCAGGTACTGGGTAACTTAGTAATTGTTTACTATAAAAATGGTGTGATGATGCATTATATGTAGTTTGATATTTCAGTTCAAGAATCTGAAACATTTAATCCATACATGTTTTGTTAAACACCTACATTCTCCATTACCGAATGGAGTCATGATAAGTGCCATACAAACACGAATAATAAAAACCTTACACAATGTGACAGTGGGTTAGAGTTTCTGTGAATACCACTTGAAACATTAAATTCTGACAAATGTTAAATTATCATACTGCACGGTTACCTTAAATATATATGACGAACCCTATTTAAAAAATCCATAGGAAAGGGAAAAAAAAGGTAATGGTAAAGTTGTTCCTAGTCAATATACTACCTACATCAACCCGACGGGCAGAAAATAAATTCCTGATGGAATACGTTTGCAAACCCAACCTAACAACCCCAGAATACCTTATCCTCTCGCTGTATACGATTTTACTTACATGTGTGCCACGTGTAAGGATGCTAGTAAAAAAATTCCAATGACCACAGCACTTCCACAAAAGTAAGTTATCTATTTTGCCCCGGCTAAACACTAAAGGGTGAAAAAGACAACGCACAAAACCTTCTACACAAACATTAACGCGCCACGCTCTGATCCGTGGATCCGCACATGGGTTAACGTCATCTCGCAACTCCGTGGTACACTGAACATATATTCACAGCTGCTGTGGAGAATCACATGAACAACTAAGCACGGATTAGAGTTATTGTCGTTGACTCACGAAAACGACCTTGACCTTGGCATGGGCCTACGAGTGGGTACTTTTGCCTTTTGTTATGTGCGTTAATTCAGTTTTCTTTTGTGTTCTGTCTGGCTACAGCTTTTAAAATCTGAGTATCCCAAAAATTGGGGCCAATGGAAAGATTTAAGGAGAAGAAAGAGTAGCAAAGTACTGCAATGTATCGGTGCCAACCAAAAGAAGAGCAGAGGCAGCAGCAAAAACAAAAATGAAGGAAACCCTCTGCATATCCGAGGAAAGGTGCCTTGGTCAAAAGAGCAGTCATAGACTTCTTAGAACTTCCAATACCGAGACAATACATTTTCCTTGGGGTACCAGGCTTTAAGAAAATACAGGGGTGCTGTTAAGTCCTTGGCCCTACCAGGAAGGAAACAGGCTAATGTTTCTGTCAGAATGGCTTGAATTTCCTTCAGCGCCTTGCCTTGGAGGAAAAAAACTTGATGACAGCCCGCGTCTCGATGTTGTTGAAATCGTGTGCGTCCCTGACATGCTTCCGAGCTTGTTTCCTTCCTGGTCGGCCTAAGGACTTATCAGCACCCTGGTACAGCACAACATTGTATTTAGATGACGAAAATACCAACAGAAAAGAACCATTGTGATAGACAGGCTATGTACTGTTGAGTGGCACTTGCTCAAAATTAACTTTCATCCAAGACAGTTTTTTTTTTTCAGATGGGATGTACTTATACAGTAATTTGAAATTTGAGAAATGATGGCAACACAGGAACAAGCTAACTGTTTGCTGTTCATGTTGGTTTGAATGGAGGCTTCATTGCAAGGATCACTAAGGTGAAAATGTTGGTCAAATGGAGACAAGATACACAGCCAGCATAACGTGGAAAACTGATGAGATGATAGTATTGATGGTAACTTGGGGAGAGGGGGTGGGGGGCTGTGATTTAAGTAGGTGTATAAACTGGTTCTGACACACTCTTTTCAGTGGTAGCATTTGGGTTCCACTCTTATACTTCATACCATAATATAATGACTGCTCATTAATTTACATAGTTGCAAAATAAAGGTACATAATAGATCAACGAATAAACACAATCATTTTAAAATGATCATATTTTAAACATAAATTTCACTAAAGACATGTGGCATTTTTTTCCCAATTTTTAAATTAAGTGAGTGCTATTAAAATATTAATTTTACAGGAGATATGAAGCGATATTAAATAAACTTCATAACAAACAACTTGTATGAATTTAGTACTATACACATTAACAAGATTAACTGAGTAATAAAAGAACATAAAATATGTGCACCAGCAGGTCAGTAGAAGGACCAACACATAAACATTTTTGAACTTACATCAGCTGAACACAAGCTAACATAATGATCACCATATTATTAATTTTTAATACACTGTTTGCAAGGGCTATTATACATTTCAATATTTATCAAATCATCAGTATCTAATTAGTATAATTAATATATTGCACAATCAACCTTGATATAAATATACATACAAATCAAGTCTGATAACCTATTTAGGTTGAATGTCTTCCGAGATATAACACTGGTAGCTACTTATCAGCATTATTGAGAAACTACTGCCCCGATCTTCTGCCCTGAAGATAGAAGCACTGGGGTTTTCTGAAATGATGGTAGCCAGCTACCACATTACCTGATATTACATCCTGAAGACAGTACTCTTTATAGACAGCATTTCGAGACCCTCAAATCTTGCATAATCAAAAAAGTAACATATACAAATTAAGCTGTGTTTAGTTAAAATCTGAAATATATACTTCATGTTACAGAAGAGATGTTTTATTTACAGTTTTCTACATACTGGAATTGGATAATATTGGGTGATAATAATCATCTGCAAGTTCTTCTTGTCATTTCTTCTTTGTTACTTACTTTAATTTATTCACATGTGTTCAATATTAACCAAACAAGTTTGTTAATTACACTTCAAAACAGATAGTAGCTTATATAAGGTGAGCCAAAAGTAGGTATTACTATACTATATCCTACTGTATACCTACTTTTGGCCTACTCTGTATAATACAGTAGGTATACATACAATTTTTAGACACATGGGATATTAAAAATGCATAATATATACAATGTAAATAAAAACACTCTAATCAAACTGGATGAAAAATATTCTGACTGATATCTGTAACTGTTCCCTCTGTACACACAGCAACTGTAAAATGCCAAGTGTTCATGTTGAACATGTCATGAGGTTTACAACGTTAAGAATTTGCAACCACACCATTACGTATAATCACAACAAACATTCAGTAATATAAAAAAACCTTGTAGACTTTTTACAAACTACCACAAAGTATAACACATACTTCACTATGGGGTGCTACACAGTAACTCCAGAATGCCTAATGCCAGCCTGTTCTCAGAGACCTCACCATCTAACACTTTTGAGCAATTTTAATACATGTTATCTTAAGGCGGACTTCCCCACTGTGCCTGTAGAATATGCAATAATAAGAACACATATACATTAAAGTGGGGACCCCCTGTACTGATAAGTTATACAATGAAAATACAGATTCCATAAAATCAAGACACCCCCATCAAAATATCCTCAGACATAACCTTGCAACTTCCTCTTAATAGAAGAGACTTCAAAGTGAGGAGGGAAAAATACTTGTTATGAACATTTGTTTCTTCACACCTACACCTGACCTCATGGTCTAAGATCATTTAAGCTTCATCTGTATGCATCCAGTTTTCAGAAACTTGTATGTTTGATGATCATAATAGAAATTATGTAAGAAAACTTTATGGGGCCAAAATGTTAAAACTTCAAGCCATGGAAAATTTATGAAAAGAAATTTTCCAAGAACTTGGAAGTTTATGCACTTTTATATTGATATTATGTACATATGATCAGTCTTAGAGTATATGTACACATTTATATAAACTTCAGGGCTGTTTGACTGTGCATCTTCCTCATGAAATAATCTGAAATGCCAAATTGATGCAACAAGGTAATTTTATTAATGTATTCTTAGCTCGACATGTTTTGGGTACATACGCCCATCAGGAGCACTGGATGTTGAGTTGCAGCATATGGTTTTCTGCATCGAGTTTTTGGATGGGTGTTGGTCTTGAGAGTCGCTGCGTAGGTTGTGTGTGCGGTGCGGATGGTGCCGTGCGACTGCAGTCGCATGGCACCATCCGCACCGCACAGGTTTTAAATTTTTATTTGTGGTGAAATGCCATATTTGTGTAATGTGTGCACAGCTTTATATTGCAGAAAAAGGGAATAAAATCTATTGATGACACAAATTATATGCGTTTACCACCTCAGCAAATAAAGTGAAAAGCAGTTTAATGCTACATCAGTATCAGTAAGAAAAGGAATCACGCTGATACATATAAGAATGTCAGATACAACACTGAACTTATTTTATGGTTCTAAAATACAGATGTTTTCACATTACAGATGCTTCACTGTCCAGATGGAAGGTCTATACATAGGCAGTACCCCTCAACAGGAAAAGCGCAGTATTTGGAAGGAAATTTCCCATTACATAAAGTTAATTATGGCAGAATTCTCATTGTATACACACTCCCTTCTCCTCCCATACTTTTCCTTCCTTCCTTTCTTTCTTTTAGGTTTGTAAGTTTTTGAACAAAAGTGACAGTGTCACTTGAACAATTCTGAGCATTTTTTGGGATTCCTTCTTTGAACAGTGAAAGATTTTGTGTTGTGGGTTCTATGGCTATTGAAGTCTCCTGAGTAATAATTTTTACATATTTATCTACATAACACGAAGCAACCCAACTCGGCTGCCTAACAAACATGTAATGTTAAAATTCTTCAGCATAAACAAGGTACAGTTAGATATTTACAGGTCTCTATAACCGGTTCAAACATATTTGTTCATTACTTTCTTCTTACATAAAATGGAATATGATTATACTGGCTAAGCATAAGATTAAAGAACGCGCAACGTCTTCTACTCCATGGCAGCAATGAAAATGCCTCTCTCTGATATGACTCTACATAATAATACTTCATCAGAGAAGAGAGCATAGTCAGTATAGTGACTAGGCTACAGGCTTGATGGTCCAGGTTTTGAATTCTTGTCAGAGTAAGAGATTTTTCTCTTCTCCAGAATATCCAGACCAGCTCTGGAGTCCATTCAGCCTGCTATTCAATGGGTACCTGGGTTCTTTGCCAGAGGTAAAGCGGCCAGAGTGTGAAATTAACCACTCATCTCCATCTAGTGCAGAGGTTAACAGTGAGTGGTGCTATACCTCTAATTCCCCTATATGCCTACATGGTGTGGAGAGGGAAAACTTCACCTACCTTTATCAGAAAAGAAATTGTAATATTCTGTAAGTTTAGTTCAAACAATTCAAATAAATATCAACAAGCTATGAATGGACAAATTTATAATCACAGCCTCACACAATTCATGTGGAAACTACTACAATGCTTACAGTTTTCAAGGTTTGGCAGCATGGTACCTGAGGTTTCCATTCTTCTGGAATATGATTCTGCATCAGTGGATAACTCCTTTCAAACATTTTGAGAGAATGATGGTCTCAAAATGTTGGGCATGTATTATCCAGTGATGCGGTATCATATCCCAGGAGACTGGAAACATGTAATTATAATACTTTTGTGTGCATCACTTCTCTTCAAGTAACATCTAGTTCACTGTAGCCATAAGGCTGAGTGTCACACACCATTAGGGTACGTGTGAACTGCAGGGGGTTGCAGGAGGTCACAGTATTGTAGCAGAGCCTCTCTCAGTGAATGTGACACTTGGGTTGATGCTGTTGTTGTGCAGTCTACTAGATATGGGTACAAACCAATCAGCTGTTCCCAGGATGATCTGTCAACTGCACAAATAATAACAGGAGGGTCATTATTTTATGTGAAAACTGTCAGTGGCCACTCAAAGTCAGTTTTGGTTAAGAGTATCAACCCTTTGGCACCCAAATTTGATGTGCACAGCAATGCTGAGAAAACTGAACGTCCATTACACTTGTTGGCCCAGAATATGCAAAGTAATGAGTAGCCATTTATATCGTGAGTCTTTTGCAGAGTACAGTGGGGATTTAATTCTGATTCCAAAAGGTTAATGCAGCCAACTACCTACAGATGTGGTGGAGCAGTAGGGGGACAGTAACAAGTGGGGAAATATCAAACAAAATAAGGAACCTGCATTTGAGTAACAGTTTTAAGTATCATAAAGTCAATACAGGTGTAAAGCACACCTTTCACAGTTTGATAAAATGAGGAACAGTGTGGCACCTCAATTCCGTGAAAGACAATATGTACATCCTGCAAAGTCTAAAACTCACAAAGTGTGACATTTAACTGCCCACAGAATAAACTGTATTTCAGTTATAAGTTAACCACATTTGCCAGTAGTCTGAATTTCATATAAGTGACTGAAGGATAATTCATTCTGTCTGTAACAACAAAATTCTAATTCAAAGTAGACATTCTAAGAACTTACCTTTTTCTGCAGGTGCCTTCTTCAATGATATTACCAATGTGGCAACAGCTTTCAACACAAAGGATATCTCTGATAACCGATACCTACAGAAGGAATCAAAGGATAAACTATAAAAAATGGATTGTTCTCTCTAAATTTACTTAATGAGAATTTTTGTAAAATGCATCCCATTTTGGTATATCATGTTAAAATTGATGTTACGTGCTTCCGCCAACCACAACAAATTTTGTCTTGTCAACATGTGGTACATGCTTCGGTTGCGGTGACCATCCCCAGGCATTTACACACGATTTTAAAACTCAAAACAAAATGTATATGTATTTTAAACTTGTGAGATCTCACAAATTATACCATCATAATAGTGTTTATGTATCAATTAAAATATAAGCTTTTTTATATTTTTCATGTGTGGTTTATTGTATTTCTTCCTGTTTTGTCTAAAAGTTGTTAAAATCCTCATCTTAACTTGAGTACTTTGTTGCCTGACATCAGGCTATTAAGAGTGATTTTGATGAGACTCCATACTGAAGGCCCTTACAGAAATTTGTTACACCACTTCACATGTTGCAAATTTTTATAAAAGAAACACGGGGCTTTGCATAAGACAAACTGAGAACCTGGCGGCAATAATATTGCCAGAATTGTTAAAGCAAAGCCGTCATTTCCTAACTGTTAGATGCACCTGCTGCAATATGGGCAATATCATAATACCATGAGTGGGAAAGAACTTATTTATTACAGAAAATTTAAGTGGGAAATACCTTGGAAGTGGGCATTTGCCACTTCGACGTTCATCTTCAACATACTGGTGTAGCACTTCCTGAAATCGATGCAGCAAGGCAGTCACAGCCAGCCGGCCTGCCAGTCCGCCTTCCAGACCACACACTTCACCAGATTCAAGGCCATCCAACAACGAAAACTGTAGCAGTGTCTCAAAGCAGGTTTTGGCAAATTCTTCACGCAGTTTCTGTTCACTTTCTCCATCTGTAAACACATAACATTACAAGCTTTAACTGAAACAATAAAAGGATAAAGATGATCAACAGGCTCAGCCACTCTTTTTCAAGTCATCAACCCATTATCAGATTCTGATGACTTTCATATGGGACAGATATTTGCTGATATTACACCTGTGTAAGAGGGCACATTTTGAACCCTGGCTCACTCCTGATGCAGGGGAACCAGTCACATGTACTTAAATTTTAGTTACATGAGGAAAAAAATTACATACATTTGAAATGAAAAAAACTTCCATGCCATTTATTTCAATGGAATAAAATTTGTTGTATGGCTTCATGTGGACTCCACTCTGCTCCTTAAAGATTCCTTGTCTCTCATGCCTTAACACACATGCACACACACAAAGTATAAAATAACAACCCTGGAAGGCCATGGCCTCATAATTTGTTGTGTTCCTAAATAGTGCAGCTCTCAGATATACTACTGCAGAAGAAACCTGCATCCAACAAGAAGTGAGTCTATTTTTCCCCTGCACTTCAACTTACCTTATTTCATAGTAGGGTCTCAAAACACTAGCCTCCAAGCTTCTATGCAGGCTGAACACTTGCTGGTAACATCTCTTGGCACACTACAAAGGTCATTTCTTGAAATATAAAAAATTTCTCTTCAAATACAGAGTGACCTTCAGTTCCTGACAGGAATGGGTTTGCTCACATAGAATCCATCATATATGTGTTTCAGCACACACATATCCATCTGTATCTCTGAGAAGTAAGACTGAGATCACTACATATATTATTCGTTGTGCAAAACTCACCACCATTTGTAGAGTTACTGGCAGAATGAATTGAACCCTTGTCCAGTAGTACCACTACTTTCAGAACAAATTCCCTTGGTAAGGCATGTGAATGTGGCAGTACTTCATCTCGTAACAGCTCAATCACCTGGCAATCTACTGCCTCATCTGCCTGTATTTCCTCTGGACAACGATCTTTAGGTGGACAGCTATAACCAGAGTAGCGCAATTCAACAGCACAAGCATAACAACAAATTAGACAAACTAACTCCACATCAGAGCCCATTTTCAGAATTAAATACTCACTCAGCTAGTCTGTAAATTCCCTGCCCTTCAAGGAACTTGCAAATTGCATAATTTCAGGCTTCTCCTGTGGTGTAAATGAGATTATTGTTCTTCTGGGATGTTACACAGCACTGATTGGTAGTTAGTTACTGACTTTTGGGACAACCTATCCGATGGGACTGATAGGTTGTCCTAAGATGTTGGTAACAAACTACCAGTCAATACTGCATAACATCCCAGAAGAGCAAAGTTCTCAATTTGCAGATTCCTTATCATGTCACAACAGTCATTCACATATGTAATTAAGTGATATACACCCTACTGAAACACATAGGTTTTACTACAATAATAACGGCTCTTTTGGGCCTTTGGTGCAGGAATTAAATGTCCATAGCAATCTGCAGAAGAACATAATTTAAATGGGGCTGCATAAGACCAAATATATTTATGTGACACTCAGCATTTTGAGCATCACACTGTGCATTGCATTTGTGTGTGTGTGTGTATGTATGTGTAAACATTTAGCATCAAAGGTTTAAGGTATTCATTAATCTGCATTACAGTACAAAATTCAAGCACCAGATACACGTTCACCTACATTTACTCTTTTAAAAACAAGCATTTTATTATCCTTGCAAATAACCAACTTGACGCACAATTTTTCATGTATGTTTATTTCTATTTTCGACATGTTTCGGGCAGCCATGTGTCAATCATCAGGAGAATTATTGTATCAGTGTGACACCTGGTTTATGTCACTCTGTGTAGATGACCGTCTGGTACGCATACCAGAGTGCTACACAGAGTGACATAAACCAGGTGTCACACTGATACAATAATTCTCCTGATGATGGGCACATGGCTGCCCGAAACATGTCGAGAATAGAAATAAACATACATGAATAATTGTGCGTCAAGTTGGTTATTTACAAGTATCATACCAAGATGCAAGAGCAACAAAACATATTTTATTAATTTATTTTTTTGTTTTAAAAGGGATTCCTGATTCCATTAATGGTTCAGTGTCACACCCATTGTGTTCATCAAAAAACTAGTTTCTAGTGATAAAAGAGAAAGCCCCTGCACTGCCACTAGTTCCTTGTATCTGAGAGTACATAAAGGTGTTATCAATATCTGATGTGTTACAAGGTAAACAGCATGCACCACCAATATTAGAGCTAACCACACAAAAACAATGCTACAGAAGAATGTGTAAAGGTTCAGTTACACTTCAGTGCAACGCAGCTCTATCCTTATGGGAATGTCTGACCCAACACAAAATTTCACTTGTTCCTCATGCATGTTATGCGCCAGCTGTAGAACCTAGAGACTTCCTTCCATTCCCCAAGCTGAAAAGCATTCAAAACTGAATCAGTTTTCAGGAGTGCAGAAATTATTCAAAGAGCAACATAAGCACCAAACAATATCAAAGACTGAATTCTAATACTCACTAGCAGCAGACAATTTCGACCTGTAGGACGGATTGACTAAATTCAATGCCATGTAGTGTAGTAGAAAAGTACTGACATTTCAGAGAAACACTGTTAAACCTTGGAGATGGAACTAGCCATTTTCTACTGCATTGTTAGTAAAT
>Ga0131853_10009927_pt1 | contig 17432 bp, 9 predicted proteins | sample TergutLab28metaG_FD_92764 | JGI IMG/M metagenome (GOLD analysis project Ga0131853, IMG submission 92764) | Labiotermes labralis P1 segment gut microbial communities from Petit-Saut dam, French Guiana - Lab288 P1 (version 2) (version 2) | ecosystem: Host-associated > Arthropoda: Insects >... | reverse complement strand
GCAGTGGTTTCCAGGATCTGCTGAGGTTGAAACCCCCATCTCTGTTGATGTTATTAGGATGCATCTCTATTTCGATGGCTTCTCTGATGAAACGATCCATGTAGCCAGTTTTTGAGGAGAGGATTTTAGTATCCTGTAATCTGACGATCTTCCCGTAAAGTGACCGATAATTTTGTCCTGTTTCACGCAGAGAGACAGACAGACAGACGGAGAGACTTACATCGCGGGGATAAAAGTTGCGTTTGGTTATATATGTGAACGCGCCTAACACGAGTCCATATTTTCACTCACTCTAAGGGCTTTGAATATATACAGTTAATTTAAATAGCTAAATATATCTTCAGATAGAACGCCTGATATGTACGGAGCCCTGTCCAATAATCCATACTGAGAAAATGCCGAATACTGCCCCAAGGACCCTCTGCCCCACCCGCAGTGTCTTGTTGGCCGCTAAAATACGTCGAGACCCCGTGAAGCAGTTACCATGGTTACCACCAGATTGCAGCACTTGCTTTGACCAAAACTGAGGTGACCTGCTATCAAGATTCTGCTTACGAATAATTTCATTATAATAACTGGATTACTTTTCCGTCACTCGTTATTTTCTTAAAATAAATGTGCCTAATTTTGTAACTGCAGCGAAGTTTATTATATCACACGCATTGAATGTACTTACTGCATGGTGCAGAGTCCTTCTTGAGCAGCTAACTGGTTTGCAGCTAGTCAAGAAATTCCCCGCATTTCACGGAATCCGAAGGTTCATTACCGCACTCACAAGCGTCCGTCACCTGTCTCTATCCTGGGCCAGCCCAATCCAGTTCATATACCCACATCCCACCTCCTGGAGATCCATCCTAATATTATCCACCCATCTACGCCTAGGTCTCCCCATTGGTTCTTTCCCTCCGGTTTCCCCACCAAGACCCTATACGCCCCCCTCTCCTCACCCATACGCGCCACATGCCCAGCCCATCTTATGCACTGAATGTACACTTAACCAAAAACTGGGGTTGAGCGGTTTGCGCTTTGACCAGGAGTAAGACGTCGGCCAGGCGGACTACAGGGGATGTTGTCTGTATGGAGCGCCTGGACAGTTGTTGTAAGTCCAGTTGGCGGAAGAGACCAAGTAAAATTATGAGCATTTTGAAAAGCAATGTGAACTGAAACATACTATATAACAAAATGTAAGCTGATATAAAGTACCATGTTAGAACGTAATGGACTAGTGTGCTCGTGTATCCGTCCGTATGTAAACCGTGTAAGTTGGGAACTTAACTTATTTTGATTGTTTGCTCTGTATTTCAGAAACACCCTGTCAACATGCACAAGCACATTGCGTAGTTCTTCGTGCTGTAAGCCACTGACGGTGTCTGTTCAGCTGTAACTGTACTCTGAAATACATTTTACATCGAATCGATTTGTTCCTGATAAACTTCGTAAACAAAAATATTCAACAAATATGTTTAATAGGATAAAATGTTTCATATTAGGGTTAATCTGCCTTTTGTAACCCAGATGTTGTTTGCTGTGTTAAGAAGAGCCCACCGCTGGTTATTACTGGCAGCCAGACACGCGCTTATTTCTGTTGTAATATTACCCTTCCTTTATGCACAGACCTTGCAATTGGCCTCTTCATTCAGGGTTTTCTAGTCCTAAAGCTCTCTACATTTGTCGTCTGTATTTTGCATGCAGCCTGCTGTCTCGGCCCTACTTCTTGTAGTGATTGTCCTGACTGCACATTATAGAGCTCCGCTTTGTACAGTTGTCTCCGTTCTTTACATACATTATTATCAGTTGTATGCTCACTGTGTGCACGCTGAAACTTAGATTAGAAGCTGTGTGCTTCGCAAGTTAAGTTTAAGAGAAATGTAGATGATCTTCGTATGTCTTATTTGAGAATTTAGAACATTTCATTCTCGCTGTCAGTGATTTATGACAGAAATCAGCTTATCATTCTTTGGCAGTCACAACATGAATTACAATACTCTGTCTTCAGCAAGAGGAAACTACTTTTACACTGTGCGCCGTTCGTTTTAGAATTCCTACGCTTTACCGGTTCATTTGAAAGGCAAAGCGTTTGAATTCTGAAACGAAAAGCATCACTTTTTAAACACGTCACACACAAGAGGACAGCGATGGAAGAGGAAGGTAAATGATATATTGAGTATTGTTTTGGAATTAGTAATTGTATGATATTTAGTCACAGGTGAAACGGGTCATATGTTGGAAGAGAATTATGTGTACTTATCAAAGAAGTCTAAATACGTTTGGTGATATGTGAAATACATGTCATAGTGTAAAAATATTTTATTTTGTAATTACTGTACTCTTTCCCTGTTAGTAGACACTGCCATGTGTGGCACTTCAACAGGAGTGACTGCATGAATGAAATTATCAGCGGCGTAAGTGTTCATGTTCACAAGACTAAAGTACTTAGTTGATAGACGAAGTGTGTAATACTAACATTCGTAAAGTCTTCTGTATAATTTTAAAACAGGACACTTAAAAAAGGCGCATTCATTGGAAGTATCTTTTTTTTTTCTTACACTTTATACCCTCTTCACACATGTTCATATTCACTGGGTCTGAACATGGAATTTGAAAGCACCAAAAGCAGATTTAAGAAGGAACCTTGTAACGAAGTACGTCACAGGGAAGGACCGTGTAAGGAGGCAAGAAAAGTGACTACTTGGTGATTTATTTTACGGTTGTATATAATTGTCAGTTCTGTTAAGGTGTGTACATAAAACGAATAAGTTAAGTTTTTAGGTGTCCCGTTTAAGGATAGATTTTTTCCATGATCAGTGTTATCAAATGTTATCCCTAATGCACACTTACAGGCTCATATAAATATATAAAATTAACTCATTAAATGATGTAGAGGTCAGTCAGTAATAAGACATTTGTTTTACGATTGGCGCCTGGAGAACGTAGCCGGTAGAGAATGGGATACCAGCTGGACGATCCGGGTTTGAGCCCCGGTAGATCCAAGAGATTATTCTCTCCTGTAAAACGTCCAGACTGATTATGTAGCCCACCAAGCAGCCCACTATTCAATGTCCACCTGGATCCTCTCCGGATGTAAAGCGGCCCGTGTGTGTCGTGGACCACTCATCTCCATCTAGAGCTCAGGCTAAGAATGAGTGGGGCAATACCTCTGCTCCCTCTAAAAGCCGTTCTGCGACTGGACTTAGCAAACGTGTGAGTGTTTCCTTCCGCCCTGTTCTGACGGAGGAAAACATGACGGTGGCCTCTTTTCGTGATCAAGATCCGACCACTTCTTTTCTCTAAGGTATACAACTAATTTTCATCGTTTCACAGACAACGTTCTGCGTTTTGTTTGCGAGAGACAATCGGTTAATACTGCACAAGGAAATAATGGCTGTTTATCCAGATAATTATTTGAAACACATAAAATAAATGGATGTAGAGAGATGAATTTTGTATCAGGTGGTACGTACAAGTGCCAATGTGCCGGAGTCATGCTGTAAACTTCAGTTTATGATGGCGATCAAACTGAACTTTCTCATCATCAGTTCTGCGGTCTCAAAATGTTCTTCCTTACTTGCTTTTTGAGATACAAAAAGCCAGGCCGTATTCATTTCCTGAGCTGTAGTGATTAAAATGTCTAATCTAAGACGACAAACAACCATCATCATTGACATCGTTGTATAACCTGACCTTAATGGACTGTATTATATACAGTACCATTGATCCACGGCGATAATGTTTATAAATAATATTTTTTCTTAAGATGCCAAAATAGTAAATGAAATTCACTCACTTTTGAAATATACTATACACCTATGATGTTGCTATGTGTGGAGAACTGTCCAAACTAACTCTGCAACACTTATGGAAATAAGTTGCGAATTAGAACGTCTTACCTCAGAACTAAGTACGTCAAATAATTTGGGAGTTTTAACCTACATAGCTACTGCTTGAACGGTACAAACGTAAGATGAAGCCTGCAAGTATTTCTGTTTAATTTCTGCCATATCACTTTAGCATAAGTTAAGAAGAATGTTACGATATAACGTGCTCGGAAACTCGAACAAAACTCCGCTTTACACATTAATTTCTGTATCTCCGCCTCACATCTGACTTTTTGGTTATATTTTGACAATGAACATTAAAACTATTCAGTCATAATCTCGGATCCGGGAGATCATAGTCGGTGTGGTGAATAGGCTACGGGCTGGAAGATCCGGGGTATGATCCCCGGCAGGTTCAGTATGTTTTTCTTTACTCCTACAGGTCCAGACAGGCTCTAGGGTCCGTCAAGTTTCCTATTAAATTGGTACCGTGTTCTGTACGTGGGTTAAAGCGGCCGAAGGGTGATGTCAGACTCTTTCAGCTATTGCTAAGAGTAAGAATGAGTGGAACATTACCTTTACTCCTGCTATTACCTTTCGTGATGTGGAGAGAGCCTCCTTTAAACTTACCATTCTTAACAATGGCACTACACAGATGTCAGTTGTGAAATTCACGTTCCGGCGGCTTTATGCTAGCAGAAAGATCATTCGATACACATAGAACAGGAGCCTGGCTGGACCGCAGAGTCAATGTGGAAGTTAGGAAGAGGGAATAATGTCTGGTTCCTGCTGGAAATCTAACCACGATTCATTTATTGTCCAGTGCGTGGCCTAGCCGCTAATGCAAAACTGCATTACCCTGTCTCCCATTTTGACTCGGCCCGAAATTAACAATTAATACATCGTGTTAACTAAAACATTAATGAGTGTGATTCATTAATAAAGAACTGAAATGAAGTGGAAGAAAATGAGTTAAGGTCTGTTTTATGTTTTATCCCTGTATTTTTCTGGACGCACTGAAAAACCACGGAATATTTCACAGTAGGCAGTCTGATGACTAATATTGGACCCCACTGCCCTACGGGTACCAACAAAAAATGCCACACGAGTACTTCCCACGGGTTTGCATATATTTGAAACGTAAAAAAAAAATAATACTCTACGCTCATTACTGTAGGCTTACGCATAATCAAGAACTGCACCGAGAAATGCAGGCTGTGAATTATATTAAAATTATTAATTTATTACATTTTTTCCAAAAACCACGTTCATTACTTCTTCGTCATAGGCAAGCGTGTTCTGTACCTCTTTTACTTTGCGCTGTCTCGATAACACGTTACTTTCATTTAACTAAAAAAAATAAGAACATGGAGGTACTGAAGTACCTAGAATCGACAAATTATTAATTCGGTTTGAATGGCTCTCTCTGTGAGTTACCAGGAAGAAAAGGGAGGAACGTAAATATTGAAGAATGAAGGAACAAATTCCGAAATACGGCACAAAGTTTTGTTTCACCGGGGATCACCAGAATGTTGTACCGCGAATATGCGCGTGTGAGTCAAATGAAAACCTTAAACATTGTAATATAATTGTGTGTTAATTTTTAAGGTTTTCAGTTGACTCTCCCTCGTTTATTCGGTATCGTGAGAAATACGTCTCGAAACATTAAAGATTGGTAGGTGAAACTTATCAGCAACACGGACCGTACATGTGTTTACGTGTTACAGTGAAACACATGAAGAAAGTGGAGAACTTTATAATTAGTTACTAGAAATTTATCGTGAACAGTCTGTGTACTTACATACAAAGTTCTCACAAAAAAATAAATTAAACTAACAACATTAATACGATTTGATATATTTAACAGGGAATGTATGCGTTAAGCAGTTAGGCTTTACAGTTGTTCTAAAAAAGTCATGCTTCTATGTAAACTAACTCCATATGTTTAAAGCCCCCGCTAAGAACCACATATTTCCTCAGCTAATGAGGAAAATACAGTATTTCATGTAGCCCGAAATTCCATAACGTTTTTCTTTTTATCATTTCGCTTGTAAATTGTTGTTAGTATAAATGTAAAACACTTACTTTATGACAGACTTTACCGATAAGCAGCTCAAGGGAATTCAGCAAAATAAGCTGGTAATAGAAACTAGGTAAACCAACCCCATGTTCTACACGGAAATTAAATCTGGGCGCCGTTAGAGACTTATCCTCACTGATCTTATTCTTAGGATTTTTCGCCGTGCGTGAGATCACTCAGCGCCTTCGTTGTTTTTCATAAAATTTTGAGGGTTTTGTATTCTGAAAACAAGCGTGTAGATTGAAAATTCTGCGCAGGAAAAGACTGCCGTGGGATTTTGCTACTGACAGAGCTTCACTTTCACCATCATTTATGATAGCTTACATAGGTTTTGCTACCTGCTTCGCAACCGGAGAATTTCTTCATCTCTTGAGACAGAAACAGTAAAGAGAAAAGTGATATATTCGCCAAAAAAAACCCCCAAGATAAGAATTGTCCATATGCTTCATTTTCAACTTCCTCTCCATTCGTCTACATATTGCACGCATTTAAACTCAAGGAAAACTAAACTACTTTTCGTCCTGAAGTTTCGGCTAAGTATGTGAAGCGACAGTAGTAGTATAATCTCTAACCCTACCCCACACTTGTATAAAAGAAAAAAAAAACGACTCCAGGAGAAATGCCACAAAATCCGGCCGCACAAACGGAACACGTTTACACTTAATCTTTTTAAACACACACAATTGGTTTTAAGAAATAAGCCACCGAATATCCTCAAGCAACAAATGTATATATCAGAGCTTACATATACACAGTGTGATTGCGGGATTCGCTGTGTTATCAAATGGAACCCGCAAGACTAATTAGGCACATTCTGCTCTGAAGATGCAAAAACACAGGCAGTAGGGCGCGGTACATAACAGTTCTAAAGGAAAGGCATAGTTTACAAATCTGTCAAATATCTTTTGCTGAAGACCACACACTTTAGAACTACATTTTCAAAACAGGAGAAGCAATCAATAGAAGAATACAGTCCGCGAGAAGACTGAATATAAATGGAAGACTTCTTTGCACGAATAAATAGACTGCCATAAAGAGAAAGACAATCCGCGAAACAACAGAATGTCATATTCGAAATAAAATGGCCTGGGAAAATAAGCAGAGAATACACAGGAGAACAAGGCCTACACATTTACAGTGTCATACGTAGAAGAACATAGTTTACGAAATCACACAAAACACACAAAATAAAACAGCCGACGATACTACGCAGTAACACACACAGAATATTGCCCCGTTCCAAGTAACACATATTGTCATATACAGAAGAACATTGCATACTAAATTTCTGAATGCCATACGCAGGACACAGAACAAGAAATTAGAGTATTATACAAGGAATGTTACAGTCTACGATATTACAGTATGTCATTCACTGAAAAAAACAGCCTATGAGGCTAGAAAATATCGTATACAGAAAAATAAAACCTACGAATTTACAGAATGTCATACACAGAATATTAGTGCGTACGAAATCACAGAGTATCATTCACAGAAGAACACAGACTACGAAATTTCAAAGTGTCATGCATAGAATATTAGAATCTACCAAATTACAGGTGTTCATGTACAGATGAACACAGCGTACGAAATTACTGATTGTCGTACACAAAATAACACAGCCAGTGGAACAGCAAATTGTCAATCACAGAAGAACACAGGGTTTTATAAACTGAATAGCACTACCTACGATATTACAGAGTGCCATACACAGGTTAGAGGGTAATTCGAAATGATTGTCGGGGTTTTAGCAACTTGTCATACACAATACACTTGAGATAGGAGTACGTAGTTGCACCGATGGATCAAGAAATTCTCATAGTTTTCTTTTATGATGTGCGGTTTGCAGTAGTTATGTACTTCTCCGCTTCGAGCGCAGTTTCTTAAGATGGCGGCGAACGACATTGAGAAGGCGTTTTGTGTGCGTACATTTCGTAAATGTCGGTCAATTACAATTGTCCAGCGGCAATTACGCACCAAATTCGGGAAACAACCACCATCTGACAATTTCATTCGAAGGTGGTATACACAGTTTCGAGAGACAGGGTGCGTGTGTAAAAGGAAAAGCACTGGTAGGCCATCTGTGACTGAAGAGCAAGTGGAGCAGGTCAGACAGGCGTTCGTACGGAGTCCTAGAAATTCAACTGTAAGAGGCAGCAGCGAGCACCTGTAAGGCATGTAACAAAAACTTTGAGTGTTGTTATATTAGATAAAATAAACGTATACTCCTATCTCAGTATTTGAATAAAGGTTGACCAACTAGATGACATTTACTTTATTATATATTGCTCAACATGTTTCAGACGTTAACACACAGACTAATAACAATGGACATAAAAGACCTATACGTGAACATACCTATCACAGAAACCATCGACATTATCACTACGCAATTATTACAGCATAATGACGTATTAACGTCTGAAACATGTTGAGCAATATATAATAAAGCAAGTGTCATCTAGTTGGTCAACCTTTATTCAAATATCAAGATGATGCACGGTCCAATACGCATATATATTTTTGTAAATGGTATTTTATTGTAAAAGAATTTGTTGTGTTTTGAATATTACACGAAACTGCACTGTTGTAAGTAGAGGTCTCAGTTTGCGAAATTACATAGCTTTATGGACAGAAGAATACGGTATGTAAACTTCAGATTTTCCTGAATATGTGACCAATGTACATCGCGCTATAATGTGTAAACAGAAGGGGAAAATCAGCGAAACTACAATATTTTGTAAATAGTAACACCGTAATCTGGGTTTTAGCTCTGTGAAATCAACAAATATTGTTCATTACACACTTTGTGTTATCGACATTTACTTCGTTTTTTTGAAAGATATTTGGCGAGTTTGTGATAGAGACACCTATAAGAAAGTGGTGTGTATATATTTAATAGTTCATACAAATAGAGCAAGTGATATAGAAAATGGATGTAAATTAGTGTTATCAATTAAAGCGTCTTCGTTATTAAAATTATTCTATATACTTTTTTTTTTGTTAAATAGATGGATTTACTTAAGCATAAATTGTGATTGACTGAATATCAACATTACTCGGATACCAACTATAAAGAAGTTCTGCTTTTATGATTTCCCTACTCTCCCCACTTCACCCCAACCCACTGTCGTTGGCTGTGAACTTTGTCTTGGGTTGATCGCTGTGTGATAATGATGTAAACATATCGGGTTCTGTGCTGCGTTTCATATTCCCCTGTTTATATCACATAATACTTCAAAAACTCTGAGTAATCATGCATACATCTTAGTACAGAAGATAAAAATTCTTGTTTTTTTTAATGATTTTCTTACATTCTCCACATTATTTTGTATACCAAATTAAATGTTTTACATGTATATAAAGCCTAAAATGATATTTTTGTTCCTGCAGACTCATACAATATACGAAGACAGTAAAATGTATTTTTGCATTGTTGTTTTATATCCTGTGGCATACGATACGTCATATATGAAGAAGGAGAAATAACGTCTTCTGTTTTGTTTTTTTCTGGCACATCTACCCATGGACGGTACATATGTAATTATATTCGACATTTGCTGATTCACATCCCCCGTGATATATAGCACGGGGTGTCTTCTATTTTATTTTTTTACTGTCTCTGCCATAAATTTTAATATCCTCTTATTTATCAATTTTTGTGTCATTTTTAACCCTAATAGTGATTTTAATTTTAATATTAATGTGTTTTAACTATTACAGTTTTACTGTAACAATAAGTTGTAATGTAGTATCCCACAGTGAACACATAACGGAAGTAGCTATGCCGACATGTCATTGCATTTCCTTGCTGTTTGTCTTGTATGAAAGGCCTGATGATGGATTAGTTAATTAATCCGAAATGTGTAACCTAGGCGTATGATTGAGAATATTAGTTTTGTTTGACTGAAATTTTGTTATTTTTCCTTGATCCATGTGACAGTTTAAGTTTGTAGAACATATTTTCCGAAATATTGGAGAAAACAACAGAAAATTAATGGAAGTGTAGGAAAATTACTGCCCGTTTATAGTGTTTTCCTTCCTAGTGATAGCAGATCTATTGACAGAAAAATAATGTGACTGTATGTTCATCGACCGTAACGAGTTTGGCTAGATTTGTGTTTCAGCTGGCTAAAAGCAAAATAAAAATTTCCACTTGCACTTTGGGAAAGTTTAGACAAACCTCTTCTTTCTAGAAGTAGTTTAGGTGGGAAGAATGGTACAGTAGTATTGTTCGTTGAAGCAAACAGATGAGGGTAATAGTTTGGGGGAGAGAAGTTTGATCAGGATGCGACCTGCAGACACCAGCACGTGACGTAATGACCTCTCTGGTCAACAGCAAACCCATTTATTCTCTTCACATTTCCGGTGGAATTCAACCACCGAAACCGGTCGTCCACAGTGTTTTAACAGAATTTGCTGCTGCCTAATCTCATAGACCAAGTTTTATGTATGCATCACGTGAGGTTATTCAGAGAATCTGTACTTTGTGGTCCTTGATCTTGTCGTGTCAAGTAAAGAAGTGACGGTGCAAAGACACGTGTATGTGTGCCTTGGAAAGAGGAATTTCATGGGCTGCAGTAGAAGATTGGGTTCCTAAATAAATAGTGTAATTAAAACTAATTAATAGTGCATATAATTAAATTGTAATTGGAGTTTAGTGTCTGATTTAAATGTAGCTAATCATTGGAGCGCCTCCAAGATGGGGATCGGCACTGAGGCTGTTATCCTTACGTCGTAAAAACTGAATTTCCCTGCACCTTGGCAACGGGTAGGCCATGGACCAAGAAGGGTCCGAAGCTTCATAAAAGATAACGAATCAATGGGTGAAGTCCTTCGTTAGGAATTTGTTAAGTGAAAACCAAGTTTTAGCCTCTATTCAACTACGTTCCTTAATTTTCTCATCAAAGAGATCCTGACTTCTGTGAGCCTAGTCCATTGTTCATAATTATCGAAAACTTATCATACCATTGTTATTTATTTCGTTATTTCGTTGTGTCAGCGATGTTAAACATGCAATTTCAACAAAAGAAGTTTAAAATTATCAACCCAAATTAAAAATATTCTCTGTTTAATTTAAAGTCTCCCAGCAAGTGACGTCGTGTACTTTCTTCAAATTTTGACGATTGTCTGAGGAACGTTTTGTGTCCATTTTCTACCCTATAAATAGATTTAGCAGGTTTCTCTGGGACGTTGGTACTCGAGTTTAAACAACTGGTGCGCATGTCAGAAGAATATGATTCGTGCACTATGTGTATATATATATATAGATATATATATGTATATATATACATATGTATGTATGCATGTATGTATGTAGTGCATGAATCATGAAGCTCTTAATTATGCATTTATTTTCCACCTTCTCTTACTACCTCCTACTTATACCTCAGTTTTCTCCTCAGGACCCTCAATTTACACACGTCCTGTCGTTGAAGCAAAAGACTAAGCATCACACTCCATAACAGAAGAACTTTTAAAATTACAAGCTGGTGTTTCTATTTTATTAAAGCAAAATGCGGCAAGAATATAATAGCATTAAATTTTGAGAACAGAACAGATTGAGGTTTACTGCTTGTATGGCGAATGTCATATACAGTCTTGCAGAGGCAATGGGACATTGTAGCCACCAAATTCCGAGGACTAAAGTTTTGAAGCTTGTATCCTAATAACATAGTGCTGATACACAGAAATGGCTTAGACGTCTTCATGTTAACTAAAAAGTATAAAGCAAAACATTTGGGATTAATATTAAATTGATAGCTTTTAGCATAAAAGTATGTCCAGGAAGTCTATTTGTGATACCAGGTACGCAGTAAGCACAGTGTAGAATCTTCCGACACAGTTTTAATTCCATTCATGTTTCAAAGCATGTGTATTATAAATGGCAAACATATAAATTTCTCTTTCGCCTGAAATTTAATCTGACACAAAACCCTTTGCCTACAGGAAGGGTAATGCTTTTCAAGGAAGGCTGAGATTTAAGTACGAGATGAATATATTTATGTTTAGGGAGTTGAAAAGATATTCTTTAATTTAGACATTGGAATATAAACACATTATCTTTCGGTACTATTAATCTTTTAGGCTTCTTTCTTTGCTTTTCGAGGTATATTTTGTATTGTAGAATCACCAGAGGATGGAAAAATTTCAAAATGTGAGCAGTCCGAAGTGTAAAATAATATCGTCAAAAATAATACTGATACATTTTCTTTGTAATTCACGACTTAGGGTCAAGCAGCAGAAAAAGCGAACTTCGATTTTATTCCTCGCGTCTGCCTTAGCAAATATTTTACACTGTACGCCTCTACTCATTTCCGCCAGTTTTGACCATTCTGATGCGATCCGGGAGTACGCAGTGGCGCAGGTGTTTGATGCACTGCACTGCAAACCGGAAGGTCGCGGATATCTTATTAAATGACAAAAAGCTAGATTAATTTCTAGCAGCACTAGAAACAATCCGTGTGTCACATGACTGAGATGAAACCTGAGCAATCAGTTTTGAATTAAAATAACAGATACTGTCTGATATACTTTGACCACAGCTGTGTTTACTTCAGTATATCCTGGTTAAGAGCTTAAAATAACAAATTTAGACCCTCGTTAGGTATGTGTAGTATCTTATTCGTATTGGCATCATCTTGATATTTGAATAAAGGTAGACCAACTTGATGACACTTGATTTATTATGTCAATTTACTGCTCAACATGTTTCGGATGTTAATACATCCATCTTCAGGAACTTGCGACTACTTGGTGCGTTATTGTGTAGGCTGTAATGTGCTGACTTGAGGTGTGTTGGTGTTATGCAGCGGGATTGGTTGTTGGTGATGTGGTATCCGAGTGTAGGCTGAACCACTAAAAGCAAGTGTCATCAAGTTGGCCCACATTTATTCAAATATGTATAGTATTTTCGTCAGTCCCCAAAACTCGCCTTTACCACAAACCGTTCTTGAGCAATTTCCTGAAGTTGTTGGCACTATAAATACCTAGCCATATATGACACGATAACAGTAAAGTGGATGTTAAAGAAAAATGCTTGTAATGGCGTAAATTTGACCGCCTTACACAATGCATAGGCTGAATATAAAAGTACTGTATTTTATAATGAGTAAAAAGGTCCTTACTAGAGGAGCATACATTATCTTCTGCAGCAGAGGTGTGGCGGATGGATACAATACTTGATATGTATTAATATTGGCCTTAAATTACATAAAATAAAAAATAACATTTTGCAGAACAGGTTTGTGTAGTTCCCTGCAATGAAATATCAAATCGAAATTCATTCAGCAATTGTAGCAATTTAGCAAGTAGGCTTTCTTATGGGCTTGAAATCTCCATCTGGTGTGTTATTTAAACAGCATACAGGAATTCACACATTATTGCTTTTCGAAATTGCTGTATTTCAGGTTATGGCGCGATGTATTGTGGTGATTAGGTACCAACGTTTCGAAGGAATATGCTATCAGCATACCAAGTGTTGCAGGTAAGATGGACCCCATATGTTCCTCCGAATTTTGCTATAAATATAGGCGAACTCATTTGCTTGAAAAGCGCCGTTAAACACAGCATTCTTTGACTCCAGCGTCAGAGTATTTTAGCCATCTTATTCTGTACGCCTATTCGGGAGGTCGCAGTGGCGAATTTAGATCTGCATGTTGGACACTTCATGATTATTTGTGATTTTCCGCTGTTCGTCCCCAGAATACTACCGCTTGTGTCAACATTTTTCCCAGTTCATAGTTGAAAACATTTGTTCTATTCACCGTTAAAGTAAACTGAAGAATAGAAACCAACTAGATGCCACTTATTATTTTATTGTACTTCTTATAGGCACTACTATGCCCATCATCATGAGCTCGCGACTGTAATGTTGATTACCACATTGGTCGGTTCGTTCTGTAAAGATGGAGGGGTTAGCGTTAATGTAAAATTGCGGTTCTTAGTTGTGTATGTTCGGTGTGAAGTTCTTTGTCCCTTGGGTGTAGCTGGTAACGTGTTTCTATTAATGAACACAAATTGGCAGCATAGAGATATTTCATTGAGAGGATGCTCAATCTCCCGCTTAATGCAGAATGCCAAAAAAGAGAATGGCTAACAATCCTCCGCGTATCACAGCGCAACGGTTTTCCACGTACGATATCACAAAAACTAAGACGCCAGATAAGGCAAAAGACAAAACACACAACATCACACACAAACATGAACAAATACAAAAAAAAATTGGCGACATTCACCTTCATTTCCCCGCACATACGCAAGATTACGAACCTATTAAGAAACACAAACGTAAAAATAACATTCAGATACCATAGGCAACTTTATCAAACCTCTAAAGCACCACGACATTCCACCCCACAATAAATGGGGAATTTATCAACTAACATGCAATACATGCAACCTATCGTATGTAGGCCAAATGAGCCGAACCTGAAAATAAGCTTTCAGGAACACATCAGATACATTAGGAGCAATAACCCGCAATCGGCGTTTGCCCAACAGATTCTGCAAAATCAACACAAATATGGCCAGATGAGCACTATAAAATGGCCTTGCTAAACCTCTCAGTATCCCAAGCATGCTCATTCCCTAGGAACAATACTACATTCAAAACCTCCACCAAGAAGGCAAGCTAATTCCGCAACAAATCCCAGGAGAACTAAACCCACTATTTCAGACGGCCATTAAGCCCCCACATACTACATGAAAAGACCAGTCGTGCTTTAGCCTGCAGTCCAGCCTAAACGCACCTAACCTGCAACCTACAACAAAACAAGATATGTACAATTTCAGATACACAACACTAATTAACACTAACAACACATCGAATTACCAATCCACTAATGATACACACTACACACACAAGAGAACACTACGTTCACCACGCATAAAGGGTCACACTATTAAAATTAATAGAAACACGTTACCAACTACAACCAAGCGACAAAGAACTTCACACCGAACATACACAACTAAGAACCGCAAATTTACATTAACGCTAACCCCTCCATCTTTACAGAACGAACCGACCAATGTGGTAATTAACATTACAGTCGCGAGCTCCTGATGATGGGCATAGTAACGCCCGAAACATGTTGAGCCTATAAGAAGTACAATAAAATAATAAGTAGCATCCAGTTGGTTTTTATTCTTCAGTTATCACAATGACGCACGGTTCAACAAATATCAAACTAGTAATCTGTCTGTTGTCGATTCAGGATCTTACAACTTCTTCTAAATAACTTGTAAAATTGTAGTTAAATACTGTCATTCCATTCTAATAAGATTTCAAATTTGCAGTAGTTTTCGACTCTGCTCTGTAAACCAGGTCTTTCCTGATTGCGCTGTAAGAAAGTTTAGGACTTCCCTGTGATGAAAGTGGAAAAAGGCTTTTACAGAAGTTTCAATTTGCTGATAAAAAAAGATTCACCCAAAATGAAAACCGCAATATCACTGTCTTCATTTTAGGAAATTTTCCAGGTTTGGGCTTCTCAATGACTGTGTTAAGAAGTGGCTTGAATATTTGGTTCAAAACATACATGGAATAGAATCTGAGTTTGTAGAAAAGTAAATTCCTCAAAGGGAAAAGGAATTTCAAGTCTGTAAGGAAATGCTTTGTGCGTTACACAGCAGACAAAAGTGGATTTTGTACAACATATTTTAATTCACCTGTACTATAGAATTTCCTAATAACAGTTGATATATTTTATGTCCGGTGGTTACTGTTATGCTTGATGTTAAATTAGAACGTGTAAATATAGTAGTAATATGAGATGTCAGATTTTCGTACGCGCTGTTTGGAACTTTCTTTGTGTGTGTGTGTGTGTTTGTATGTGTGTGTGTGTGTGGTGTGGTGTGTATGTGTGTGTGTGTGTGTGGTGTGTGTGTGTGTGGTGTGTGTATGTGTATGTGTGTGGTGTGTGTGTGTATGTGTGTGTGGTGTGTGTATGTGTGTGTGTGTGATGTGTGTGGTGTGTGTGTGTATGTGTGTGTGGTGTGTGATGTGTGTGGTGTGTGTGTGTGTGTGTGAGATGTGTGTGTGTGTGGTGTGTGTGTGTGTGTGTGTGTGACGTGTGTCTGTGTGTGTGTGTGTGTGATGTGTGTGTGATAGTAGATAGGTACCTATGAAGTTGTGTGAGGTTCTTCGAAAATCAGAGACAGGTGATAATGTATTCCGCATAAAGCAGTATCCCTTTGAATTAGGAGTTATGAATTGCATTGGTGTAATATTAATAAATTAATTTCCAGTCCCAGGTAAAACAACTTCTTCTCTTCCACAAAGTTCAAACGGTTAATGTTATTCGGGGAAGTTATCGCTGCTTATTCTGAAATCCAAACAGATATTCTGTACGCAAAACACACAGTTTCAGAATGTGTAGCAGGTGCCACGCTTGTTACAACTCTCTTTTAGAGAGCTAAACTACGTGGGATAAGTTTTGCATAAGGTTTGAATTTGCATGTAGGTAAACTCAACGAAATATTTTATCTTTCACCTCGTAAGATGAAGTCTGGAGAATAATTTTATCTCGCGCAGACAGTGCTGTGTGCCTGTCTGGAAAAAGACTTCAGGAAGAAGATGGAGATGGTGAAAGAGAGACGGTATCATATTGTGTGTATGTGTATAGTATGTGCACGTATACTTATTTACTTACATAATTACATGCATAATTACTTACTTACTCTATGGAGCAGAGTCCTTCTTGAGAAGCTAACGTTTTCAGCTACTCATGAAATTCCCCGCATTTTATAGAACCCGAAGGTTGATTACCGCACTCACAAGTTCCCGCCACCTGTCCCTATCATGAGCCAGATCAGTCCAATCCATACCCCCTATCCTACTTCCACTTACACGCATACAAGGCTATTTATGCAGCTGTCTGAACTTGGGAATTTTGAAATTTTACACCTAATTTACACTAAGTTTACACTTACTTTACCATGCAACATACATTAACGTCAAATCGTTGTGACTTAAAAAAAAATAAATCATATTCGTGCAGTGTTCAGCGAAATTAGAAAAGCACTTTTCATTATTTCATCTTTTTCAAGAGTTTTGTGATTATAAACGATTCGGTTACCAGCAACACACTTCGTGCAGGCGAATTTTAATGTACTTTCAAATTTAAGTAAGGTATTAATTTGTTTAAGGCATTTTAAATTCTTGTGTTTATTTACTGAACCGATCCTGGTGGCCATGCCGTCTAAGACGAGGACTTGGTCCACCCTTTTGCTGAGATCGCGATTTCGAAATCCGATGAGGGTATTGATGTTCTTGTGTTTGTTGCGTGTTGTGTATTTAGCGGCCTGCGAAGGGCTGATAACCCCGGCATAGGATTCCTACCTTAGGTGTGTGTGTGTGTGTGTGTGTGTGTGGTGTGTGTGTGTGCGTGTGTGTGTGGTGTGGGTGGTGTGTGTGTGTGTGTGTGTGGTGTGTTTGTGTGTGTGTGTGTGTGGTATGTGTGTTTGTGTGTGGTGTGTGTGTGTGGTGTGGGTGGTGTGTGTGTGTGGTGTGTGTTTGTGTGTGGTGTGTGTGTGTG
>Ga0131853_10009925_pt1 | contig 17433 bp, 18 predicted proteins | sample TergutLab28metaG_FD_92764 | JGI IMG/M metagenome (GOLD analysis project Ga0131853, IMG submission 92764) | Labiotermes labralis P1 segment gut microbial communities from Petit-Saut dam, French Guiana - Lab288 P1 (version 2) (version 2) | ecosystem: Host-associated > Arthropoda: Insects >... | reverse complement strand
TTCCTCGGGAAATACATTTTTACAGTTCCACTCCCCCCCCCCCCCCCCAGGCCAGTTAAAGGATAAAGAAGTTAGCAACTCGTAATACATCTTTACTTCAAAAAAGTGTGCTACACATGGGTGTTAGATTGTATAAACACTTGCCCTTGAGAATTAAAAAGCTAGATAAATTTAATCAATTCAAAAAGGAAGTGAAGTCCAGCCTTTTGAATAACTCGTTTTACATGCTTGAAGAATATTTGCAGGCTATACTAGTGTAGAGACACTGTTAGTAGTTGTCTATAGCCGGAGTTAATTCGAGTTTTTCACACTACAATAATCAGGAAAAAAATCTAGGCTCATTTTGACAGTTAAAAAAATTGGGGTCATAGATATGATATGGGACAATTGGCGATTGGTTGTTACATAAATTTTTCTATTAAACTTAACTAAATGGAATTGTATTGTGTTAATAATTTCAATGACAGTGTATTGTATATTGGGTTGTGTTATGTTTGACGCATCCATGGTCACATGCATGACTAGTTTGTTTGAAATTGAATTTGAAATTGAAATAATTTCATTAGCTATTTTAAACAACTTTCACACAGCAATTTTCACGTATTTTAATATAGTATTGGTTTGGAACGTATATTGTAATTACTGTTATTATTGCCTCATGCGGATAACTATAACTGTCACAGTTTGAAACTATGTACACGTATTGTAATTTTGTAATACATAATTGGAGAAGTCCAGTGTTGCGTATGCAACAATATGTATGAAAATAAATAAATAAAACTAAGATAAAAGTTTCCTCTTGTTCTTCACATGAGGAAAATATAACGATGCATTATTGGCACACCATGCCTGTCTGTCACATTTACTGAAACTTATGCACAAAATATGATCTGAGCACCATCAGCTAATTATAGCTGTGAACACTCCACTCTCCCTGTACAACTCCTAGCTATATGAACACACAGGCGACACACTTAAATCCTACTCCGCACATAAAACCTGTTTTCTGTAGCACCATATTTGCTATCATTCCAGCAACGTCTTAACACCCTTAATTGTTGGCATCCCAGGCAGCTATTCAGCTGGTCCACCTCTTAGTCTGGCCCTGACTGATGCAAGCAACAGACATTTAGATTTAATAAACAACCCTCCCCCTTATTACTCAGCTAAATCGAGGCTCTACACTACTTAGATAAGCTACTAAACAGTATTTTACAGTATGGCATATTACCATGTTTTGCTATATTAGATAAAATAAATTAAAACCATCAAAACACACTTTATTTAGGAAGAAACCCCTAATTGTCTATAGTTAGTCTATAATATATTTCAGCTTGAAGCTCCTTGATAATGGTCCAAGACAGCAGAAACATGTAGCAGACCTGTTACAGACTATTGGGAGTTTCTCCCTACATAAAGTGCATTTTGTTGATTAAACACTTTATTATCCAACTAATGCACAATATATAATACACAGATACAATTAAAATTATAAAATATTTAAAAGTGCTCCAACATGTTTCGAATCACAGAGGATCCATCAGCCTTGTACAGTGCTTGGCTAAAAAAGCCAAGATTGATTCTATCATGTCCATTGGCATGGACAAGGTCAGTGTTATGGCAGCATATTCTGACCCATTGCGTGTGCGTGTGTGCGTGCGCATGCGCGTGTGTGTGTGCATGTGCGTGTGCGTGTGTGTAGTTCACTGTATAGGAAGGCAGTGCCTTCTCCATTAGTTGGATAATAAAGTGTTTAATTATCATTGATGCACATTGCAAACATGAAGATTGCATTTTGTTGGTTGTAATTATTGTGAAAATGAAATGAAGGTTTCCATGTCCACATGCACACCAAGCGTTCTTAATTTGTATTCAGCTCCAACAAAACATGCAACATGAATAATTCATTTTGTACCAACAGTTTCACATTATGAAAGCTTTATTTGTGCCTCGGTGGGATTTTTCTCCTTTGGCCTTTCGGAATAAAATGCAACCTGACCTATACAAATCTTTGTAATAGTCCCCGAGAATACACAAACTTATGCACTAAAAATCATTATTCATTAATGACCCTGTAATTTGACACTGTACCAGGGTGCTGATAAGTCCTTAGCCCGATCAGGAAGGAAACAAGCTGTGCCTGTCAAAAGTGTGATGGGCAGAGGAATGGATTGATTTGGCTAGGGCAGGGACAGGTGGTGGACTCTTGTGAATGTGGTAATGAACCTACAAGTTCCATAAAATGTGGGGAATGTAGCTTGTTTCCTTCCTGGTCGGGCTAAGGGCTTATCAGCACCTCTGTATAATATTAGCAGCTGAAAGCACCACCAATCCACCAAAACAAACAGACTACTTACCCCGGAATTTAAAAAAAAAAATCTTCTACCAGTAGCTATTACTTTGAGGTCTTTGTTTTCCAAAATGTTGCGCTATGCAGACTGGTAGTTTCTTGCTGATATTTCACACCAGTGTGTCAGGCTCATCTTCAAGGGTCAAGACGTCCAACAATTAAGAAACAAATGTTAAGGAAATAACTGAATCACAGAATTGTTTCTGAAACAGCTCAATAATGTCAAGGTAATGATGGTCAACAAATGCAAGCTAGGGTCTCATTCATTCATTCCATTGGCATGTGCCAATTCTTTGCCATTCTCAGGAGCTTCCTCCGTTCCTCTCTGTTTAATACCCTTTCCTTCCACCCTTTTCCACCAACTAGTCTTCCATCCTCACTCACTTCAGCTTGCCATCTAGCTAGTGTCTCTGCAATACAAAAATTACAATACTAGAAATGTACAGACAGCCGTTGATGTGATGACAGGTGTATATTCTGACTCTGGAATGGGAGTATGGATTTTAATTGATCTGCCCATTTGTTTCATACATAAGATGCTGAATTATGATTAAAAACAGACAGAAATAACACATACTTTACATGAACACCTCAGTACATTTATGACTAATTGGTTACTAGCATTACCACTGTTTCACAGTCATTATGCTTATCAAGGATACCAGATACTGTGGTCATCTTCACTATCAAGGTTATCAACATTCCTTTTGTTGATGTAATTATGAGGATGTGCCAAAAATATGTCCTTCTGTGGACATTTTCTAACTTGTTAAAGCTTTTGGTACCACACAAAGGAGCTGGGATGCCCTATGTAATACAGTCACTAAGACTGCAGACTGGATAACCAATGAGACAGGGTTCGATGCCCAGGTGAGCCAAGATATTTTTCTCCTCTCCAAGATGTCCATACTGGTTCTGGGGCCAAGCCTGCCTCTTATTCAAGGGGTACCAGGTGCTCTTTCCTTGGGGTTACAACAGTCACGGTGTGAAGCTGAACAGTCACCTCCAACTAACACCAGAGCTAAAAGCTAGTAGGGCTTTACTTCATCTCCCCCAAGCACCTTAATGGCTCTCACAAGTATAAGTTTAACTTTCAGTTACTGTATACTGAGATAATGATAAAGAAAGCAACCATACCCCAGCCAAAGAGCAGGCACTTCCGTTTATCATCAATTTCACAACAGCAGCCAGTAGATCTGTCAGTCACAGATATCCAGAGCACAGAAAGGTAAAAGTAAATAATGAATAAAATATATATAAGTTTGCAGTCTAACTAGACTGAAAACTTGTATACACTTTATTAATTATTGAAAACACTACACAGATGTCTCATCTGAAAATCAAAAAGGTAAAAGTAAAGTTCACCCTATAACAGGCTGTGCACGTGTGCACACGCGTGTGTGTGGGTGCACGCACATGCAAGTGTGTATTTAAGCTACGTCTCCCTAATATGTCAACACATGAAAGAAATGAGTATACTTGCTGTTGAACAAGAAAATATAATTCCAATATATACAAGCTCGTACATGTGAAATGTCAATTACATTTCATAAAATTTAACAACAAACTTTAAATAACAAACCTGTTTACTAATAATTCTTAAATTACTGAGCAGTTCAGATCTGAGGAACTGTTTCATTTTCAGGTCACTTGGATGGATTCATCACCAATTATCTACACTTCACACAAGCACAAATGTCACAGACAGTAAAGTTTCTGCAACATATAAGCATTACAAACTTCATCTTGACATAAAAGCAAATTATGTATTCCCCAGATTGAAACAGACCATCTGTTTTCAAAACACTATTTTTGGTTCTACAATGGAGGAAGGTCCAGCCTCTTCAAAATATTCAAGTACTTACTTCTGTCAGTGACAACAATTAATAATCTCATATAAAAAGAAACAAATGATAAGAAAGTTCACTGCCTTTAGGAACAACAACTATAGTGAGTTCTGCATGCAAAAGATTTCCAGCTGCACGCAACTTCTCTGAAGTTCCAGTAGCATTCCTTACAATATTTGAATTGCACTGAATACTTGGCACCAACAACCAAATGGTCAAATCTGGTGGCTGATCACAACATCAGGCTGCATGCCTATCTGCTGCCATCTGCATGTTCAATGTGTCTTCACCTCCAAAAGCTGTGGGTAGTTGTCAACGATATTGAGCAGAATACCGTCAATGTAAGACCTCAACTGTGAATTCACTTCCTGTTGTTCCTTCAGAGCTGTCCTCATCTGAAAAACAATAAACATGTCAATCACTAATATTGCTTGCTGTCTCTATAGCTCAATTTCGCACGTGTGTGTGTGTGTTCTGCAGTTGTAACATACACGGCTATAACTGAATTTATATGCCCATTTTCTACCAGGAAAACAAATAAGATTCACTTAAAGAAACTAAGGGGTACACGGTGGATCAGTTGGTTGAGGCACCGCGCTACAAGCCGGAATGTCGCGGGTTCCATGAAATTTTCCATTGACATGATCCTTCTGGCCACACTATGGCCCTGGGGTCCACTTGGTTTCTAACAGAAATGAGTACCAGGAATATTTCCTTGGGGGGCGGCAAAGAGGCAAGTGCATAGGGCTGACAACCTTACCACCTTCATGTGCTGACTGTCTTGAAATCTGGGAGCCTCAACCTTCTGGGACCCTCAGGGCCTGTCCAGGCATGTAATGGGATTGCTTTAAAGAAATTAAAGCAACAAAACACAGCTTGTTTCTACTTGCGTCCATCAAACATAGTCATATCACATTCCTCAGGTGTTTCAACCATTTACATGGTAATCATCATGAGGAAAAAACTTTTCTGCTATATTGGGACATGTAACCACTGCACTAAGCACATAACAGACAGGATCTCTAGTCATAAGTATGAGTCTTATACAGCAGTGTGGCAAGCTTCTTCACAGCACAGCAGGGAAATCCATTTATTTGCTGCCCATTTTAATCCCACCTTAGTTCAACATGGAAATGATGTTTGAACCTCCTGTTTCTACAGAAGCATACATATCCCATGCACAGATGCATCAGTTGTTCCAAGATGAACTATACACTGCTCTGAACCAATATGAGGTTTATCGAAGTTTTATTTATTTACCAACTGATGCACTAGTGAGTTGTCTTAAAAATATTAAAAATTTACATTTAACTTTACATTAAAACAGCTCCGACATGTTTCGATGTTACAGTTACACAATCAGCAGTAGACTACTGATGAACAGTGCAACATACAGACACCAATTAGGACCTAATATATGCAGCCACACCACCACCATATTAACCGCACACCGATGTACTTTAAGGGACTATTTTAGCAACTGTAACTTTAGTAAGAATGAATTAATGTGCTCCCTGATGATGGTGTAACTGTAACACCGAAACATGTCGGAGCAGTTTTAATGTAAATTTTTAATATTTTTAAGACAACTCACTAGTGCATCAGTTGGTAAATAAATAAAACTTTGATAATATCAAGATGCATGGTACAAATGTGAAAAAAAAAGATTTATGGTTAATTTTATGGGTGGAAACAAAGTAAGCCTTTGAGCTCATGATAAACCGACATGCAGCACCACTGGACATGGGAAGCATAAGATGCAATGTTACTGAAGCCAATTAAACATCAGCATTTTATGTGTGACTGCCAATGAGCACTTGCACTATGAATGAGTTAAGGTTTGCAAGATAATGGTGATGATGTAGTCTTCAGGGATATGACACTTTACCAGTTACCAAGGCACCAAGTTCATCAGAACCATCAGTAACTACTCAACAATCCAAATGGCATAACACTGCACAAGACCTTCATCTTCACTTGAACAGCCAAATGAGACCACAAGATGTAATACAGAACATGCTGCACCACAACCATAAATGCACATACATACTATGTATAAACACATGTTCGAACAACATTGCACAGAAAAATGCAGCCAAGACCAATGAAGGTGCACAGATGATACAAAACACAAATACAAACATATGATAATAAAAATATACAGGATATGCAGGAGCAGGAACAAATCACCAGTTAATTTAGAAGTGATGTTAGTATATGTACACAGCCTAACATATCTTCACAAAACGCACTATCTTTGTGGTCTAAAAGAGCCTACCTTCTCTATGGTCATTTGTTCCTCAGTATTTTCCCTCAACTGTGAAAATAAAACAGAACAGAAAAAAAAATGAAAAAATGTAAGGTCCCACCATTGTAAAAAAAAAAGAAAAGAAAAGAAAGAAAAAGAAAACTAGAACAACAAAAACAGCTCAGATAACAACTGAGCTTCATGGATAAATTATTTTAATGCTATAACACAATAAAATTCTTGCATTGCTTCAGTTTCAGTATTAAAACTAAAGTCAGTATAAATGCCTGTAGACACATATATATGGGCTTTGGACCATTCAAATCACCTTGCTATTGCTAGCAGATACAGACACAACAAATGGTGGCAAATTTTATTCAGCCACAAAGGACAAGATATTACGGGGACAAGAGTAACAACTAAAAACTAATTTATAACACACATATCTCCACTTTTCAAGTGGTGTGCTATGATATGAATTCAAACATACTTCCATCCATCAAACAATATTTCATCAAGTATGGCGTTATGAGTGACATTTCGTCCACTCCCTGTTAACATTCCTGTGACAATGTCAGCCTTGATATCTCCAAAAGGAATCGCTAAATTTGGAAGTTTTTATCATAATTATTTTAACACAGCAGTACCTACTTACATCACAGTCCATTATGTGGGAACAATTAAAATGAAACAAGTGTTTTGCTTCAGTGTACAAGTACCTCATACTGCTCTTTAAATGTCACAATCTTTCTGAATACAACTCAACCAACAGTTCACCACCAACAACACATCACACTTTCTATACAGTTATGAGATTCATTTTCCACCACATTATTGTTCAAAAGTTTCTGGGGCTCTGGTAATGACAGATCACGAAACTGTCTGCTAGTACATTTTGTTTCAGGCTAAAAACAGTCCACTTTTCATACTGCTTATCTGCTCAATACTTGTCACAGTTCTGCATTTCCAAAACTGTTCAAAACACACGTCTGGAACCACAGGATACTCACCCTTAATCACCAAAGGAAGGAACTGTTAACATCATTGCCTCTAAACCCTCCGGTGTACTAGTTCTGACCTGCCCAAAGATGAAAGCTAACATCCCCTCCACCCCCACCAAAAAAACTTAGAAATCATAAAACACTAAGAAGTGGCCTATGGATCAAAACACATACCAAATAGGAAGAGTTCTTTGCCCTCCACATCTATTAGAGGTGATAAAATTGGCAAGCACACATATTTGTCAAAACGCCATCTAAACTGGATTGATACATATCACTTACTGATAATCTGTAACCAAATGTGAACTCCCTTGACCACTGGTCAGAGATCAATCTTTCTGGAACTCACACTTGGTAGGAGCTATAAGTTTAATTTCAGGCTTTGAATATTTGTGCAAAAGCAGTTACCAGCTAGACAGCGCAGAATACTAAAAGTTACCCACAAAAGTGAGAAATCAACATGGCACAACTGTTATGAAAACTACATGTAATAGAAGTGCCATCAAAAGTCTAGGCATCTCTGTGCAGATCACATGAAGTTGTTGAAATTAAACAGTGAATATGTAAAATATAGTTCAAATCCAAACCCACAATAATTTGACTTAGAAGAGCAACTGGTGCCAAGTACTGCAACTGCCACTCAATGTGCCACAAACTGACACCAACACAAAATATCTCTGCACCTTACTACTGTGTCATCTATACTTAATGCACACACAACAATCATCCCACAAAATCCTTTAGGACAGGAACTCTGAAATACCAAAATACTTGGCCCTGGGTAATTAGCATGCATTCCTACAATCACCTAAATCAGTGAATTCTGCTTCTGACATGGCATTTGGTACCCAGAATGTCCACAACAGAGTGAAAGGTCAGTTCCAACACAGTAACATATAGTCTCTTGCAGAAGAGGCACTGTGAACCTTGTCTGTTCCCTGTGTCATTTATTACTATTTTCCAAATAGTGTAGCTAATTAATTGAATTTTTTAATTACGAAAGTTATACAAACACAAATGCACAAAAACATGAACAATGAGAACATAAACAGAGCCTTCCTATTGGCATGCATTCACATGCCATACCCTCATGCATGCACATACTCTCATACCTGAGTGGCAGGCACAAATGCTCTATTGTCATTTATATTAATGGATACTGTTTCAGTTTTCTCATCTTTTTCCTGACATCAATTACAGAATGGCCAAGTGTGGGTAAGTACATGGGTTTCTAAGGAAACATAAGCAAACAAATTACAGTATTTTTAAAAGCCACAAATTACAGCTCAAAGAACAACGAAAATTCCCATGGCAGTAAAAGCTAAGGCAAAATCCTCACTACACATGCCACTAAGGTATATGAAGGAGCAGAGGTATAGCTCCACTCATTCTTGTCCCTGACACTAACTGGAGATTAGTGGTCAGCCTCATGCTCCAGCTGCTTTACATCCTGGGAAATAAATGAATACCCACATAATAGGACATTATGATCCCAACAGCTGGTCTGGATATTTTGGAGAAAAGAAAAATAATCTTTTGCCCCCGTCAGGAATTGAAGCACTGTTATTTAGTAATCTAGCTGTAGCTTATGGCTTCTATGGTAGTAAGTAAAAAATAAGTATCGCCCTGTGGTATGACATGTCTCAGTCTTAAGAGGGACAAGTACATGATTGACCGAGTCACAGAGTCATATCCTGCACACTTCTACACAAATGCCATTAAAGCACTGTAGTTTCTTACTACCAGTCACAGATGACACAAAAAATACTCATTGCTGGCAGCTTCTACATACAAAACATGCAAATGAAAGCTTATGGTTTCTAGAGTTCCCTGCCAGAAAAAGAGCAGTTTGAGGTGTGATAATTGCCCAGACAGATCATAAACGAAGCAAAATCAGGTATAAAATAAAATTACTCTGGAAAGAGCTTGGTGCCATAACAAAATTTCTGCACTGCACGGTGACCTGCCATCTAAAATATGTCAACCCTTGCCCTAATGACTGATCTAGTCTCACATTAACTTCACAGAAAACTGCTGATTCACCTACATATATGAAAACTTAGACACTTGAACCCAAACTGAAACCACTTGAAGAGCATTCCATAACATAATGCCACTAAAATCATCCCTCTAAGCAAGTTAGATTGTGAAATCTTTCAAAACCTTATAGTTAGTTTAAAAGAAACATTACCTTGCCCACCCACAGCCTTTTATGCAACAGGAACAATTATGACATTTTTTAAAGTTATCTGCCATCACTCTTTCATACATGAACCTTACATATAACTATGCTGCCAAACACAAACACAAATAGCAGAACTCCCCTAAAATTTCGCTGTATATATACTCACCAACAATGATATTTACTCCCATTTTTAAGATAAGTGGCATAATCTCCGTTTTATTTCCTACAAAATGGTGTTTATTTCATAATTTTACCTTTTTTCTGTTCAAATAATACTCATGTTTTTCATAAGGCAAGCATAAAAGTTTAAATACCAACCTGGTAAAAAAAAAGGTTAATTTGTCACTAAATTTCATATTTACTAAGTTTTTATTTTTGAATGACAGCTGTTGCACAGTGTGTATTCTAACAACACTACGGGCTGGAATTTGGAGTTCAATTCACAGCAGGAGCAGATATTTATTTACCACTGCATCCACACTGAGTCTGGGGCCCATACAGATTCCTATCCAAGGGCCACTAAGGCCTCTTTCCCCTATGGAAAATGCTTCCATAATATGAAGTTGAACTGGCCTCTACCTACTGCTCATGTTCATAACAGAATGAGCTAACCCACCACTCCTACATTTGTATTCAATGCATGTTGTTACATTTAGTAGAGAGATGACCTTGTTTTCATGACAGCATGCACTTATTACAAGGCAACATCATGAAAATACGTACTGTAACTACCTCACATTATAGTACTTATGTTGATCTAATCAATTGGCACTACAGGCATGGAACATCAAACAGCAAAGGATGTGCATTTATGCTGATACAAGGTGATATACATACCGTATGTCAGTCATGATTTCAGAGTCAAAATCAAATTAGACAAAAGCTTGAAAATAAAACAAAACTTGTTCCTTGCATTCTCCATAGAGATGTGGTGCCCTTCAAGCAAGACCAAGGACAAGCAGCACTAGGAAGATATTACAAAGCACCATGTTTTCGCAAACTGTGAGTACTACCACTACTGTGATATTGACTCACCTCCTGCGCAGACATAGCTTCTAGTTCCTCAGCCAAACTGTTCCCATTGCCAACACCTGTCAGCAAGTTGCGACCTTCTTCCAAGCTTCTTGTCAGCATCTGTGCCTGCAGTTCTTCATTTGTCTCCTGCAGATCTGCAAAATTTTCCAAATTTATCATCACTGATAACAAACATCCTAGTGAACCTTTATCTGCCCAGGTTTGTATTCAAATTTTAGTGCATGGTTTATGAAAAAAAATGTGTTATTTCAACAAAAATAGATAAAAAATTATGTAATAAACAGCACTTTATGGAAAATAAAACAGAGATAATGTAATGTGTCTTAAAAATGTAAATATATTTCCTTGTTTCTTTTAAAGGTTAACCCACACTGTGTGTTCATAACTGGCAGTAATGTACCTCATCTGTGATTTTTTGGCAATCTCTCACATTTTATTTCAGTTGTGAGTCACAAATGGCACGAAGGTAGCCTGTCTGCATCATTTAATGGAAGGCAGATGCTTAATAACAACATATAGTTTACTGTATTTCTATCCTGTGATTTCCAAGAAAATGGTGGGTTCAGAGAACCACTTGGTCAATGCAGATATGGCCAAGAGCCAATTTAAATTCCTACAAGGGAGGTTAAGGGAAATATTATTTGTGAAACAAAATGAATCCATATTTCATAATTCAATATCATACAATGCACTTAACTAATTATAAAGTTACAATATTCTTGTTATCCTTTTTCTGTGGCACATCAACCCAACTGGGTCCTAGGCTAAAAACTGTTCAGATTTCTATACCATATGCATGCACACGTGCTCACACACACACACACATGCACTCACGCGCGCATGGTAAGATTCCTCTGAACAGAAGATCACCTTGTTGTAGAGGCTGCTACCTACACATCAGAAGGGACGAACACCTATGCCCTCAGGGGGATTCAACTAGCAAGATTCAAACCCACAATCCCAGCACTCCAACAGCCACAGACCTATGCCTTAGACTGCAATGCCACTGGGATCAGCTACAATATGTATTTTCAAACATATTTTTCTTTCCTGTACTTTATATTGCCAACTGGTACATGTAGGTTCCTCCTACCACCTTCCCCCACCCCCAACCCCCATCCGTGCTTTCATGGGTACAAAAATTCCCCACAGAACCTGTTCTCAAACACCCTCAGTTTGTCTTTTGTTCTTCACCTTAGGACACTACCAAAAATCTAAAAAAAAAAATGAATACAGATTCTTTTGCTTGGTGCCTCAAATTATGGAACTGCCATTAATTAATTTCCCACAGATTATACAAGTAATATGCCTCATTAGCCACAGGGCTGTGCAAGCTGAATTTCATCCACCGCATTAACATACTTTTGTTTTGATGTCGTAAACTGGCCACCTCCACCTGCAGCTCATTAAGTCTTGCTATGAGGTCATCATGAAGCTGCCCGTCCAATTCTGCCTGGCTGCAGGCTTCCATGATGTATGATCCATTCCGTTCTGCCTTCAGTCGCTCTATTTCTGTGCTCAGTTCTTCAACCACCTATATGCCAAAGCAGAATTATTTGTCTTTACAATTTTCACGCTACTGTAATCGTTGTTATGTGTTCTTGCAAAAACTGTATGAAACACACAGTGGTGAGGTCATTATCTCCAGAACTAGTTAATGGATTTTAATTAAATGTGATATATAGAATATACACCAAAACTTTCAGTATGCATTAATCTCATAAAACTCTTACACTACAGGGTGAGTCTCTCGCTAGAGGCCCCAAACTATTGTCTACGTATAGAGTCGAACAGCGTGGGTTTCTCGTTCATAAATACCGGCAAACAGGTTCATTTAAAGCATGCCAGATGGCATTTCGAACGGAATTTGGCGAAAGACATGAACCATCAAAGTGCTGCATCCAGAAATTGGTTAAAAAGTTAGAGACAAGGGGAAGCCGATCTAACGCCTGTCAACTTCTTTCTTTGGGGCCTACTGAAGGGCAAAGTGTACAACAAAAATACACCTCGCACAATCGAACAACTCAAAGACACTATACGCCAAGAGATTCTGCCGTCAACATTGACACTTTGGGAAAAGTATTCCAGAATTTGGAGAAACGCATTCCAGTGTGCTTTGGATGTGAAAGGAGACCAGTTTCAGCATCAATTATGAGCAGGTCCTGTTTTGCATCATTCCCGGTATGTGTATATAAATTTTCAAGTCATTATCTCAATAACATAATTTTTTAGACAATAGACTCTCCCTGTACATGCAATTCAAATGTCAGTTTCCTCAAAAGCAGCTTCTCAAAGAAATGGAACATAACAGATCATAATACAAATTCAATTTTCTCAACAGATTCTCATGCAAATACCTACTGCATAACACAACAGTCACAATTAAAACACATACAGCTCTCATGTCAAACATTCTTCAGCTCAATGTAGTTTTAATGACATACAAAGAAAAATAACATATGCCTATCATGCATGGTTACGACCATGCTGTTAATCAAATTCACACCACAATATATGACTTGCCAATGCAAAATTTTCACTGCTTGTTAGCTCTCAAAGTAGCTTTGTGTCACAACAATACACTGTATGGAACAGGAATGAAAAATTGCATAATATGTGTTTTTAAGATCACATGTGCTATGTGCAATACTGCTGTTATTTTCTGAAGATCATGGCTTGTTCTAATATTCCTCAGCATATCCACCTACCTGTGCACTTGCTAGTCTTTCATCCTTAACCCTCCGCTCGATGTCCCGCAGTGTCTGCAGCTCCTCTCTTAGAGCAGCCAACATCAGTTCTCTCTCTCCCCTCTGGTCTTCAGATGCTTGTTTCTCTGCTCGTAGCCGCTCAACTTGTGAGTGAAGCCTTGAGCATTCCTCCCGCAGGGTTGCTCCTTCCACTTCCATTGTTTGTAACCTGCAATTTCATGTTCCTATTACATCAATTTTCCTGTTTATTCTGTCTCCACTTTCTTTCTTGGTAACCACATTAGCAAACATTCTGCTACAATAAGTGTTACAGTATCTCTCGTCACAGTAAAGTGTTAACTGTGGACGTATGCGGCAAGTATCTAGTTGCACAGCAGTCACATGCAGTTTCCAGTATGAAGGCTGTTCAAATGAAACCCTTGTGGAACTCCAGTGAAGGCCACATGGCTGTGTGTATGGTACACCAGCAGCTGACCACCAACTGCGTACCAGAAATACATGGTAAGGCTACGAGGAAAAGTATGATGCAGTCACATGAAGGCATTCAGGTTGCAGAGTCCAATCAAATGGGATCATCAAATGTCATTCAGTCATTTGGTATCTGCTTAGTTGCAGCAGCAGCCCAGGGAGTTCTTTGTGGTGAGCATTTGTCAGCTGGTGTGTAAATGGGATATGTACCTCATGCCCATGGGGACCATTTGTAATTGTCTCTATGCCTCTGTCAAGAATGTCTTAAATCCTTTCATTGCAGCAAGCTTCGTATGAAATAAGGATGACAGAACACTCATGAAAATCATATGTTGTATTCTTATTGTCTGTTTATGCATCTTCATCGTGCCAGTTGGCACTCTTCGGCTACCCTGACTGAGGTTTCCCCGTGCTTTCTCCTCAGTTGTAAGGCAAATGCCAAGGTAAAACCCGCAAAGTTGGGGCACGGCCAGCACTCTTCCAAATTTGTGTGTTGTTCTATGTATTGTTTGTTTTGTGATGTTCTGTGTATTGTTTGTGTGTAAACGTGTACTGTACTACTGCCACCAGGTGGCTACCCAACTGCAGTTAACAAATACAACATATCATATATCATACATCTACACATGAATGAGAATGAACATAATCTGACAACACGCATCACGTTATATAGGCAACAGGTGACTACGATATTTTCAGATGAAAGTAATTTGGTACCATGCACGTTAGACAGCGAACGATACTGTTCATCGAAAGTAAGGAAATTCTTATATTTGTAACATCAGCCACAAGGTATCTGTCATTATGTTCATACATTCACAACAGATATATTCTTACTATGCATGACCCACTCTTTTTCCTTGCATTTATGGAACTCTGAAGTACAAAGGACCACCAAAGGATCATTATCCTCCCATTCCCCACTGTCTCGCTCAAATGAATCCTTCCTTCGAGGCTTTCAAAACAAATACTCCATACAAATTTTCTCCATGTGAGACACATGTCCACTCTGTCTCAGCATTCTTCCTTAAATCAACCCAATGATATTGCAGACCATGCACACAAATAATGAAGCCATCAATTCTGCAGTCTTCTGCAGACCTCTGCTACTTCTTCCTCCTCATCCTCAAATATCTTTCTCAGATGAAGTCATCTTCTATTCTTTGGACTTGGTACGCCGCCTAACTTTCAATGTAGTACTTATCTTGAGGTAAAAGTAAGCACCTAAGCCGGTGGACCCCTGTACAAAGAGATTCTTAGTCACTGATCTCTCTGTAAGCCGAAATTCCTTTACCTGTTGACGGAAGCATAGCTGGCTTCCGAAAAGTGCTATTACATTGAAAGTCAGACGACGAGCAACGCAAAAACAAATAAGACAGCTGCAGTGAGTCACAGACCATCTTGAGAGCACAAACTTACGCGGCATTTCATTCCCAGTGGCACGTCACCACATCACTTCGCATACCTGATGGTACAGTTCTCTATCTGCAGTTGCTTCTCCCTCTCTATGCGCACTACAAGCTCTCGATGCCTCTTCTGCGCCTCTTGCAGACGTTCCTCAGCTCGAAGCTCGGACTCTCGTAGCTGTTCTTCCAGCATGTGCACTCGAGCCTGAAGGGCCGCACTGTCCTGCTTTGCACGTGTGTAGCGGTCATCGGTGTTGTTCTGGTTGTCGGCCAAGACACTCACTTGCTGCTGCAGCATCTGAACCTGAAACAAGAAGTCCAGACAGGCGGTCATTCCGCTGGCCCTTCTCTGCAGAAAACTTGCAAATTCCCAACAAAATTATTTGTAGACCTGTTGCACCAAGTTTCACACAAATCAGGCAATAAACACAGACAAACAGCGGCTGAAGTTCGTTTAAGCCCACAAGTCAAATATGTCCTTTACTGCGCCGATATTAACAAAACTCACAATCGCTCGATTTTTGGTCGGAATATCCTATACCGAATTTGATGTTTGTGTGACCTACATCATTGATACAATAATATAAACAGCCAACTAGATGCAACAATAACAATTTTATTAATAATTTCAATCAGCTCAACATGTTTCGGGCGATAATTTCGCCCATCCACAGGAGCACTAGACTGCGTTTACAGCTTGTGGTATAAAGCACTGACGATGCTGCCTGCTGGTGACCAGGATGAGGTGGATATGCTTTATACCACAAGCTGTAAACACAGTCTAGTACTCCTGAGGATGGGAGAAATTAACGCCCGAAACATGTTGAGCTGATTGAAATTATTAATAAAATTATTACTGTTGCATCAAGTTGGCTGTTTATATTACTATACTGAACAATGTGCAAATCGGACGCAAATCGGACGAGGAATAAAGAAAATACGTGCAAAATTTAATTTACACCCTTAGGTTAAATATGGTCCCCACCATACCGATTTTAATTAAAGTCGTTAATTGCTAAACGGCATTATGCGGGAAACTCCTAAACCGAATTTTACGGAAATTGGTTAAGAAATATAGAAAGCACATGTATAATAAATTCTGGGGTCTCGTATTGACTTCTCAAAACCCTGAACACGACTACAGCAGTGAAGGAACTAGAAGAAAACAACTAAACAATCAGGGAAGGCCGAGACGTCAGTCAGACAGCAAATACTGTGATGGTGACTGACACTAACTATATGTGAAGGCAGAGCTGTCTTCGTGCATGCCATGAAGCCGTACGACTGGAAGCATAGCTCCACTCCTTCTTAACCTGGCCATCAGATGAAGGTAAGTGGTCAGCGTCACGCACTGGCTGTTTTACCCCCGCGACCCCCCCCCCCCCAGGTGCCCACTGAATAGGAGGCTGGATGTGCCCCATAGCTGGTTTGGGCGCTTCAAAGAAGGAAAGAATCTCTTGCCCTACCGGCGATCAAACCAAGATTCCACCATCATCCAGCCCGTAGCCTGGACAGCCAACAATACAGTCCGTGACCATGCCATGAATCGAACCACGGTCTTCCGGCCAGTGCTTCAGTACGTAATGTTGCAAGAATTAAGACGGTTTTAACAAGCCGAACAGTGTCGCAACCGCTAGTGAAGTCACTGTGTACACACGCATGCACACTCACCGCAACATCCGGCTGTCTACGGAATTCCTTATCTTACAGCGCGCGCTGGCGTCTATTGGTTTGGGAATGTCGCAGGCACGTGGTACTTCCTGGGAGAGGGAATGGTACAGAAGGTAAAGTTCACCCTAGAACAGGCCACAAAGGCCCAGGGGAGTATACCTCTACTCTTTCTTTAACCTCGGCGCTAGAAGGAGACGGACGGTCAACGCCACGCCCCGGCCGCTTCACCTCCGGGAAAGACCCGGTACCCATTGTACAGAAGACTGGATGGGCCCCACGGCCGGTCTGGACAGGTGCGGAAAATCTCGCCCCCACCGAGATTAGATCACCGGACCGTCCAGCCCGTAGCGAGTCGCTATACCGACTACGGTATCCCGGCCCGGAAGAGGGAATGGTACAGAATCGGGGAAAAAAAAAGATGAGCCGGGTCGAAGTCACATGCCTGCATCCCTACTGCACACATTTCTGGTCATAGAGATCTTTATTATTATTATTATTATTATTATTATTATTA
>Ga0131853_10009920_pt1 | contig 17435 bp, 10 predicted proteins | sample TergutLab28metaG_FD_92764 | JGI IMG/M metagenome (GOLD analysis project Ga0131853, IMG submission 92764) | Labiotermes labralis P1 segment gut microbial communities from Petit-Saut dam, French Guiana - Lab288 P1 (version 2) (version 2) | ecosystem: Host-associated > Arthropoda: Insects >... | reverse complement strand
TTTTTTTGTGTCCCCCGCTCCCTTTTTTTTTCTTTCAAAAATTTTGTGTTTAAAAAGTTTTCAAATTTGGGCCCTATTTCCCCCCCCCCCCCCCGTTTATATACAATCCTTTTGAAATTCCATATCGCTGTATTATTCTGCTGCGTGTAACAGCTACATAATTCCCTTCGTTTTCTTGTTTCCCACAACCCCCACATTCCCGCGGTTTACACTTTTACGGGTCAAGTTCCGGCTTAAAATTTCGTTCCCATAGACCAGCAAGGTTCTCTGTGTTTTACTGGTTTATTCCTACGTTTATTCAGACGAATTCTGTGCCTCAAATTTGGCCAAAGCCGCTTCCTTCCACATCCCTTCCAGTTGAGTATTCAGTAAACATCTCATCATTGGACCCTCTACAATGTGTTTCAAAATGAAACGATGCAGCGGAATTATTTAATCCTACAAAACCTTTATGCGATCCTGAACGAAATGTAAATTCTGCCCTCTTGTACTTGTCATCGTTGCTCTTCCGTGATGGATGGGGTTACTGCTGTCGCGGTACATTTCGGTGTATAGATTCTCTGAAACACCCTATATGTGTTTAAAAGCTCCTAATAAACGGTGGAGGTAAAAACGAATAAATTAATGGGAATTCTCATCATTTACAGTAAGTCAGTATATTCATTTTAGCTGTAATCCCGATGCTTAATTTCCTTCCGAGTATGTAAAACATACAGGGCGTGAAAATACGATGTCACGATCTTTATCGATGCACCGTGCATTTTGTAGTTTGTTTAAGTGACACACCAACAAATGCACACATATATAGTCTTTAATAATCTAAAATTTACATTAAAACACTTAAAACACTCCTACATGTTTCGATGATGGATCATCCTCAGTGAACATACTTTGTTCCTTGCTAAAGTTAAAGTTTAAAACACTCAGTGACTTACGTTGGACTCTATCTTTATCGATGCACCGTGCATTTTGTAGTTTAAGTGACACACCAACAAATGCACATATCACAAATCACTGAGTGTTTGAAACTGTAACTTTAGCAAGGAAAAAATGTATGCTCCCTGAGGATGATCGTATGATCGAAACAGGTAGGAGCGTTTTAAGTGTTTTAATGTAAATTTTAGATTATTAAAGACTATATATGTGCATTTGTTGGTGTGTTACTTAAATAAACGATGTCACGATATTCAGGTCGCTTCTCAGAATACAACCAACAAGATGCGACTTTTCTCAAATTATTTAGTTCTGTAAGAGGCTCTACATGTTTCAGACGGTGTTTCCATCCATCATCAGGAGCTCAAAACTGCACATACAGCGTCAGGTATTTGTCAGACTAATACTGCTACCAACTGCTAGCCGTCCAGGCTAGCAGCAGGTAGCAGTAATGGTCTGACAAATACCTGACGCTGTATGTGCAGTTTTGAACTCCTGAAGATGGACGCAAAAAGCGTCTGAAACATGTAGAGCGTCTTATAGAAATAAATTAATTGAGAAAATTCGCATCTTGTTGGTTGCACTCTGAGAATATATTAGCGATGCACAGACATATGAATGTCAAATTCAGGTCGCTGTTTGGATGGAATGGACTGAATATAAGAAACACAAAAAATTACGGAGTGAGGGCAGTAGAATGCCAAAACTTGGTGTGTTAGTTGCAGCTTTTCTGATTATCGCCACGTTAAGGGACAAAAGAGCAGGTCGGGGTCGAAATTGGGGCCGCTGACAAACGTCTGCCGTGTAGTTATAGTTAATATCCGATTACAATTACAGGTATGTACTGTATGTAGTTATGCCCGCTTAGGAAACGTGATTTTTAAACAATAAATAGCATACACAGGGGTGCTGATAAGTCCTTAGCCTGGCCAGGAAGGAAACAAGCTACATTCCCCGCGCTTTATGGAACTTGGAGGTTCATTACCATATTCACAAGAGTCCACCACCTGTCCCTACCCTAGCCTAATCAATCCATTTCTCTGCCCATTATACTTTTGACATGTTCAGCTTGTTTCCTACCTGGCCGGGCTAAGGACTTATCAGCACTCTGGTATTAAACGGCATTTTACTGCTGACAAGACGTAGTTTCCTTGTTCCTTATACAGCTATTCAGCCCGATTCATCACAAGAGCTACCTGAAACTCGTCACATGCTATTACCGCCCCCACATTCTATCTACATTCGAACTAGGCCACATTCGTCCCAGAAAAATACGCGAGCATTTTAATTTAGGGCTCTTCGTTCCTGTAAGGCAAATTGCACCATTCTGGTGCTATGAACTAAATATTTCTCGCTCCATTACTACCGTACTTTTGAATAACCTCAATTTAACTGTCAACGGAAACGCGGTTCTACGTCCGCCTGCCCCGTGCCAGCTCGCACGATTTGCGACCGTTTGAGGCTGTGGCAATGCAAGCCGTAACACAACCAGGTAGACTGTAGACCTGCACTGAATTGGGGCACACCGTGCCGAAATTTCTTGGCGAAATTACAGTGACAAACCACGCAACAAAAGAAACTGGCTGTTTTTACGTTGTGTTTTTCACGGCGGTTGTTCAAATGATGTTGGTCTTTTGAGATGTTAACCTTGGCTAGTCCGGACGTTTCGGTGGGACATATTACCTCCATATTCAGTGTGACAGTTCGTTTTATGGCACGTCGGGCTGCCACCAAAATATCCCTTGCGGTGCAACGACACTCTTTGGCAGTTCCTGCAGGATGGTGGTTCCTGAGGGAAGGAAGACGCGGGATCTGCTACAAGTGTCAACTTCCTAACGTAGTACAATCTCCCCTTTAAAGAAACCACCAAGTCAAATTGCAATGAACAATTTACTACCAATAAAAAAGGGGGGTGTCAAGAAGGGAAAATAACTGGACCCCTAGAGGAGAAATTAAAAACAATAAAAGTATTATTAATAATAACCGTAGAGACAAAATATAATAAGATACAATAAAATGGAGAAACAAAGGAGGTTGACACACACACACACATAAAAATAACATAAAGCCAAATCCTAATCTATCGGGGGGGGGGGGTCCATGGGCAACGCTTCTGGGTTAAAAACAGAAGATAAACCGGCAATGCACTTACGCTGTCGACGAGTATGAGTCCTTACAGCGATCGTCCTCCGCTCGCCATCTTTCTATCGTCACCACCTCTCAAGAACTCGCTCTCCAACCCAACCCGGCCCTAACTCAAGAGCATCGCCAGGGCAGGGAAAATTTTTCCACAACCCAAGGCCACGTAAAGAAAAAGAGGAAAAATAAGAGGGAACAGCGGGGTCACCGAATCGGGATCACGACCACCACCGGCACTCCGACGGTTGCCAAACTGTCCGCACAACTGAACAAATTACTCCAACTGCACTAGACATACCTTCAAACCAAAGCACTAAGTCTTCTTAAGGGTCAATTTCATTAAATTACAGGCATATACATACTTGAATATGGCGTGCTATGGCAGCTCAACCCTTCGAAGTACACTCACCCACCCATTCACAATGCTCCGCTACTCTCTTTTGCACAACAACTGTAAGCTGCACGGTTCCCGTTTGCAGTGCTCATGGTATAGTCATGTGACGAGCCGTATCTGACCTCTGGCGGGATGAAGTGATAAACCTTTGTAAGTGTCGTAATTATTTTAAGCCTTTAACTATTAGTGACATACACTTTTGTAGACAGCGCAGCCCCATTTGTGTTCTGGCACACATGTGTAAATGAAAGTATTACACTACTTTTACCATACATGTACAACAGCTATATATTTCGGCTATACATATTAGCCATCATCAGGCTGAATATAAGACCTTGAATTATGCTCTGAAAATGCCATCACACTCACTTTCGGAGAAAAATTGTTTTTGCAGATCCTTCAAATCTTTTATAATCCATTCATTTTACATAAACCTTCTGGAAACTTCACATATTTTCATGTACTTTTATATGTTTTTGTTTAATTGTGCATTGATGTAAAGAGGGGATCTCGTCTTCACTGTTGTACAGGGTGATTAAAAAAGATGGACTCAATTTAAGAGTATACGGCGCTTCAACACACGCCAGACAGTTGGTTGCGGTATTCCAAATTCTCTGCTCGCCCTACGGGTTGACTTGCGTGGGCTACGCTCAAAACTCACTTGAATTCGTCTCACGTTCTCCTCTGATACACGTGGTCGGCCGGAGCTTTTGCCTCTACACAGACAGCCTATTTGCTCAAATTAGTGATTCCAACGACAAATGTTCTTCCTCGTTGGAGGTTGAATGTTGAAATGAAGACGAAACGCACGCTACACAGCAGTCGGCGACTCAGTTTTAATGAACTCACGAACGCAAAAAATCTTGTGCTGCTTAGTAGCCATTTTGCTCTCAACTGACGCCACTGTACGGCTGTGCACTAGGCAAGCGCTCTACCGGTGGTATTTGAAAATTTAGGACCTCCTCTTTCAAATGTTATGTAGGTCATTCACATACCATATATAGTTCAGGAAATATAGACATACGAAATTGAGTCCATCGTTTTTAATCACGCTGTATTTTATTGTACTGTATCGTATTGTACTTTCATAGTTTTTTTTTATCCAGCCTGATGATGGCTATATATGTATAGCAGAAACATGTAGCTGTTTTGATACGAATGATAAAAGTTGTGTATAGACTGTAATCATACTTCTTTTCTTTACACAGGTCTACATTTCGTTCACCCCATCCATTTTACACCACAGTCGTCTCTCATTTTCTTGTTACTCTCCACTGAAATTTTTACAAGACGAACTTCTGTCACTTGACAAAGAAAAGTTACTGCTGACTTTTCTGGTCAAGTTCGGTTTCACAGAATTATCCCGTAACTTAACTTCGCATCAGCGCCCTGTGATGCAAGCAGGAACAGAACAGAACCCCGTTGTAAGTCGGAAACAGTGTATTGTTTGGATACAGAATGATCCCTCGGTGGCTCGGCTCCGCAGATGGTCCGGCAAATTTCTGACCATAAATAATCCATTTTTCCCGCGGTCGATCCGGTCAGTGGTCCGGAGCACCGGTAGGAAACCCGAGGAAACCTTGTAGCTGAGACTCGTTGCGCGGGTCAGGCAGGGAGGGGCAATTATTTTTACTATATTTATTATTACTTTTACTACAATTTAGCGTTAGGCACAGTACTGGAGCTTGAAAAGTTATACTGTAGCCTCGAAAGATGATTTTCTGTACGTTGCCTACGACATGGAGTGCCCCCACCACCCTTCCCGATGTTCGGATTCCGCACTGACACTCTCCCGATCACAGACTACTGTAGTTAGAACTAACCATTCAACCACAGAAGATGGAATTTCGCCAGTAGCATACAGCAGTTGTGCGCGGCTCACGTCAGATGTTCCGTTATCGCTCTCCTTTTGCTGACAAGGTCTCGTTTTGACACTGGTGTGCATTACAGCTTCATTACAAGCACTCCATGTATTCCAGCTACAAGTACGCTGGGTTCAAGTGCAGTGCTGTTGAACGTGTGACATAGTACAGTTGTTGCCTGTTGTGTTCTGCAGGGCTAGAGTTGTAAATTCGTTTGACTTGGGGCTGTTGTGAACTGCACACCTTACATAATGCGAACTAGTTGAAAGCAGAGTACAACAGTTCGCAGTGAAGCTGGGGAAGTAATGAGTATACAGTATAGAGGAAGGGTCCGGTGATTGAATCCCAATGGGGGGCGAGATTTTCCGCACCCGTCCAGACCGGCCCTGCTGCACACCCAGCCTCCTGTAAAATGGGTACCGGGTCTTTCCCGGGGATAAAGCGGCCTGGGCGTGGCGATTACCACCCACCCCCATCTAGCGCCAAGATAAAGAGTAGCGCTATACTTCTGCTCACCCTCTGGGCCTTCGTGGCCTGTTCTAGGGTGAACTTTACTTTTATCTTTACCTTTATATATATATATATATATATATATATATATATATATATATATGTGTGTGTGTGTGTGTGTGTGTGTGTGTGTAAACACGTGTGTGACTGGAAGAAATGATCTCTGACCTCTGTTTTAGGCTGTATTTGTCAGTGCCGCAGATGGGATCAGGAAGGAGCAGTCAAGCGGCATAGGCATATGTTAAGAGCAAGTCGGACCAGGAGAGTTTTTGGCTTACCAGAAAGGCATGAATATCGTGGTGACTGTCAGTAACATAAAGCAGGCCTCAAAAGTGCGCTGTTTATGTCACGACCAGTTCTAGTGTCCGTCTCAAGGGCAGTTTTGAATTCAAGGTTAAGCAGCTGCATGCCGTACAGCTGCACAGTGCAGTCGCAGAAGGCAATACACCGCCTGGCCACGCATACTGACAGTAATGCTTAAGGCAGGCGAAGGTAGTGCTGCGTCGCTGTGCTGCGCGTCGCGTATGGCGCTGCACTGACAACAACTGTGTGTCGAGAAACGAAGCGATGGACAAAAGTGAGCTCTGTACGAAGCTGACACAAAGTTGAAGTAGTTTCCTGGAGACACCGTACTGGCCATTATGTTGTGGAAAATACGAGTACGTGGTACATTGGTGTACGGGTTCTTGTGATTGTACTGGGTAGTGTGTTTGTTGTTGTAATGACTCAAGTTCAGAATACAGAACGAAGTTGCAGTATAAAGACTGATAATAGATCCTTTGAAAGGATGGAAAAGTTCAAATGTTTGGACACAACATTAACAAATCAAAATTCTATTCGGGAAGAAATTGAGAGAAGACTGAAGACAGGAAATCCTTGCTATCATTCGGTGCAGAACCTTTTGTCTTCCAGGTAGCTATCCAAAAATTTAAAGATCAAGATATATAGAAATATAATTTTGCCTGTTGTTTTGTATGGGTGTGAATCTTGGTCGCTCACATTGAGGGAGGAACGCAGGCTGAGGGTGTTTGATAATGGGGTGCTGAGGAGAATATTTGGGCTTAAGAGGGAAGAGAAAAGGGGGAGTGGGGAAGTACATAATGAGGAGATTAATGATCTGTATTCCTCACCAAATATTGTTCGGGTGATAAAATCGAGAAGAATGAGTTGGGCGGGGCATGTCAATTGCATGGAGGAGAGGAGAGGTGTGTACAGGGTTTTGGTGGGGAAAGACCCAGGCGTAGAAGGGAGGATAATATTAAGAAGAATCTTCAGGAAGTGTGATTTGGGGGGTGTGGGCTGGATTGAGCTGGCGCAGGATAGGGATGTTTAACTGGTCATCTTTTGTACAAGTACCGATAAGGAGCATGCGCAGTGCCGATAAAGGTTAAGACATTCGATCGTTGATTATGCTTGACAGATGCTCTCCGGGAATTCGTGGTTAGAATGACGTCATCGGATATCGCTCAGGCAAATTGTAAGATAGTGCTTCGATTTGGCCGCGAACACTTCTTTGAAAATCTTCTCTAGTAAATTATTCATGATCATCCACCATTTCAAGCTACAGTATAGTCAAATGTTAGTCACAAATCGATTTGCGCATACCACTGGCGCGGCTTGCGCAAGTTCACTGTAAAAACTAAATATTCAGGCAGTTTACATGCTCACAGAGCCGAATACGAATGACATTTTAAGCGATTTTCTAAAGAAGGAGACCCAGGAGTGACTGGATTCAACCCGCTCTAGTGGGATGAAAGGGTAATAAAGAGCCGTCAAATGCGTCGACGAACGTTCTATTTTAGTAACATGGCTATTACCTAAGTTGCTTCCCGATGTGCGGTTCCCGCAGCTCGTCTAGCTGGCCACCCCTGCTATAGAGCGACGAGGTGAGGGGATGGTTATCAGTGGTAGAAGAACAATTAGAAGCAGGCAAAAGTATCCTATCGATATTCGCTTGTAAAAAGGTAAAGCAAACCCATTACAAGCCTGGACAAGCCCTGAGGTTTCCAGGACGCTGAGGCTCCCAGAGATCAAGACAATCGGCACATGAAGGTGGTAAGTTTGTCAGCCCTACGCACCGGCCGCCTTTACCCCCAGGAAGTATTCCTGGTACTCATTTCTATTAGAGGCTGCGTCGACCCCAGGGCTATAGTGCGGCCGGAAGGATAATGTCAATGAAAAATTCCAGTAACACCATCGGGAATCGAACCCGCAACCTTCCGACTTGTAGCGCGGTGCCTCAACCAACTGCACTACGACGTGCCCCATATTCGCTTGTAGGTACTGAATTAAACTACGAAAATCCTGAATTAATGCAGGCATTATTCAGAGTAAGTTTTGAACCGACTTGCTCTTGAATTCAGGTCTAGAATGTTAATACTTTGAATTGCCCGCGTATTATTTTACTGTTCATGTAGTTCCAACTAAATATACGCGTTGGGGATTATACAAGATAAAATAAGAAGGTGCATGTTGCCTACTGTGCGTATTTAGTTCCGTCTTAATGAGTCTAGAATTGTGGCGCTGAATATAATGTCCCAGTGCTATGACTATCGTTAGTCTGTCATTTTGTTGTCTTTGCTTGCTCACGCACTCTCCTTCCTATATCTCATACTTATTTTCTCTGTGATAAGAGATGGTCACGAATTGAATAAAACAAAAAATTGTGTTTGTTATATTATCTTCCGCGATTTGTAGTGAAGACATGGAATTGCAGGTTTATGGCCACATTGATAAAAGTGAATAAATATGGTGAGAGACGGGCGTGGACTGAAGGAAAATAATGGAATAGATATTGTAGAAATAAGATGTGTAGAAGTGAAATGGACGACATTGTATCTCGGAATGTGGTCCAGTGGAAGGATTTTATGAGCACAGTGATGAACATTGGAGTCCACAGGAACAGGCAGTTCCGTCATCAGTTGCATAAGTACCTAAACTCAGTTCAAAGGACTACAAGTTCGTCACACAAAATAATGTTCGTGCCGGTGCTGTACGTCCACCTTCAGGAATGTGTGTCAGGTTTGTTGGTTTCGCCTACATTTTCCCAGTTTCTACGGTCGAAAATCTGAATCTCGAACAGTAACTCAAGCATTTCCTTGTCTTCGCTCCACAGTTTACGAAGAGCACTGGTATGGACGATAATCTCTGCTTCCCGCGGTGCCCTTTGATAGCGGACTTCCTTCCGGTCACGTGCTGACTTTGCACATGGCTTTATAAATAAAAAAAAAAAACGGGGAATTACAGCATAAGCTTACACGACCGTCTGTGCTGCGTTGTAGGAATGCTTGCGACTCGTCACTTTGATTCACTTGCGCTTTTTTCATTCACTCTCAGTCTTTTCTCTTTCTTTTGTACTTTTCCTTCTCTATCGTCTTGCTTCTGCTTTTCCTTCGGTCTTCTCACATGTAACGTGAAGGGTTATATCGTGTCTCCACACAGCTTAATGGATTTGTAGGATAGTTACTACTACTATTAATACTACTATTACTACCACTACTACTACCACTACTACTACTACTACTACTACTATTACTACTACTACTACTGGGGTACGTGGTTGCGCAGTTAGTTGAGGCACAGTGCTACAACCCGGGAGAGGTCGCGGGTTCGATTCCCGGAGATGTCATTGCAATTTTTCATTGACATCCTTCCGATCGCATTATGGCCCTGAGGTCGAAATGAGTACAAGGAATATTTCCTGGGAGGGGGGGGGGGGCGGCCGGTGCGTAGGACTGACATCCTTACCATATTCTTGTGCCGATTGTCTCGAAATCTGGGAGCCACAACTTCCTGGAACCCTCAGGTCCTCTCTAGGCCTGTAATGGTGTTGCTTTACCGTTTACTACTACTACTACTATTACTACCACCACTACCACCTCCACCGCCGTCGCAGCCCGGTGCTGACGAGAGGTGACAAACCTGTGCAAATTACCGGGGTTCGGCGATCCGGAAGGGGAGCCAGGGCCCGGGACCCGACTGTCTTGCATATTAAAGCTTTTAGACCAAGCCCAAGTCACTCTGCAAATTACAGCGAGTCTCTCCGATCTAGTGTAAAGATTTTTAGCCTGGCCACACTTGCTAGAAGGCCCGAAGCCCCTCTCGGCGGCCCTGCCACCGCCGTCACCCCTACCTGATCTCTCAATCTTCTTTTTTGCCGTCTCTCCCCCCCCCCCCCCCCCCCCCCCGCGATTTCTCCCTTATTTCGTAATCTTGTCGCTCTCCGCACTTCCTATATAATTTTCCTTTGTTCTGCCATCTCCCGTAAAATTTGAACTTCCGTTTTCATTATAAAATCATTTCATATTTTATCAGATTCCCGTAATTCAGCTACTGCTCTCGGAATTGTGCGTATGTCTGCCGTTTGTCTTCTCTACTAATCACCCAAAACTTCAGATCCACATAGACATTGAATGTAACTTCCACTCCAGGTGGAGTACACGTATCTATAATTGATTAACCCATTTTGTGACAATTTTTTAATTGACGCTTTCTCGTGTTAGTGTAGTTCGATGGCGTGTTTTATGATTTACAGCACCTAAATGTTGCAAATAATTGCGTGCAATTATTGAGGGGTCGTCGAACACGATTCCTCCATTGATTCTTGCGAAGTGCAGCAGAAGTGCTAAGCGGCATCTAGTTTGCATCATGGCTATGGTTAAACATGCACGATACAAACAAAAAAGTTTAAAACAGAGCTTTTAGGTATGGTGAGGTCTGTGTTTTATATGGAGTGGCGCGTGGTGGCGATGAACAGTTCGATATGAGTGTCATGTAAATTGGGCGTGATATACATAGACATATAATGGAAAATAACGAAGTTGGAATTACCTGTTCGAGTTCATTTTATATCTCCAATACCAAGTTTAATCATAGATCATTAATTAGCTCCAAAAATGAAAGCTGGAAATAGAAGGACATGACCTGGGTTTATACTTGAAGTTTTTAAAGTATTTAAAAAATGCATTGGTAGAGAGACCGCGAGAGGGGAACAGTTATTATTGTCAGACTGTAATGACACTTAACACTTCCTCGACAGAGTTTCGAAAAATTCTCAAATATCAAATGAAAATCTGTCCAGTGAATGCCGAGTTGTTCCATGTGGACAGAAGGACGGACAGAGGGACATATGATGAAACTAAAATCGCTCAAATCATTAGCCCTTGCTACTCTTTCCATAAGGACGACAATATTTAATTCTCTTGTAACTGAAAAAAAAAACGAATAATAGTCGCATTCTAAACTGCACCGTTATGGTCGCACTTCCCCAAATGGCCGCAAGTACTGTGGACAACATATTGACAAAGAGTAAGTATACAGTTTATATTTTCGGGCGTTTACTATTACGTCTGTGTAAGGAGAGAAGAAGCTGCAAAATTGTACAAAATTTCCTCATTATGAAACATTCCAAGTACACAACCAACGATTGAGCAAAATTGAAAACTGGGCCCGGAAGCTCAGCTCCCTTGCTCTGCGGAGTGCGAAAAAATCAATTTTTGCGTCACGCTACTATCTTGTTTTCCCGGCGCTCTATCTTGCCTCCAGGCCGCTCTTACCAGAAGGACGAGCAGGCATTGCCTGGGACCATCACAGCAGTAAATTTTCTGTCTCCCCCTCTAATAGATACAGCGCGTCTCGTCACACGCTACATCTGCCACCCCCTCCTCTTCCTTCACCCCTCCTCGTGCTTTTTATACTCCCCCTCCTCCTCGTTATTGTCCATTTTTGTGTACACGACAAAAGGCAAGGGATTATCATCTGTTCGCAGCCTCCTCAGCAGTTTGCAAATTGTATAGTTAGTTTGCTAGCCGCTGTTCGGTCCATATTTGAGGTGTATTGGACCGTGCATCGTCTTCCCCGAATGAAGAATAAAATCCAATTAGATGCCACTTGTTACTTTATTATGCTTATGTTAGGCTCAACATGTTTCGGTCATCATTATGCCCATCATCAGGAGCTCACGACGATAGCATTGGTTACCACATAGGCCGTCTGGTTCTCGCGTTGCTGCTGGTTGGAAGTTAAGTGCAGGCAGGATGGATGAGTGTTCGGACCGAAGGCTGTAAAACGTTAACTTCCAAACAGCAGCAACTCGAGAACCAGACGGCCTATGTGGTAACCAACGCTATCGTCGTGAGCTCCTGATGATGGGCATAATGGTGACCGAAACATGTTGAGCCTAACGTAAGCATAATAAAGTAATAAGTGGCATCTAGTTGGATTTTATTCTTCAGTTATCGGCCCATATGTCTTGGTCACTGCAAATCGGTACGAATTCTTCCGATTCGCACAAGTAGAAAGGCGGACCGGAAATGTGAAACAGACATGTTTGAGGCTCACGTTAACTCTGCGTGCAGCAGCGGCCCGCATCCCGCGGTTCGACGCATTTCAATCTCTGGAGCGGAAATTAAGCGTGCCCGGCTCAATTATTTTCAGCTTCCGAATACAGCCGAAACTGGAATCTTTCATGAACGGGTCTGCTTAGCATGTGGCTCCCCGCAGAATGATTAGAGGGGGACGTCAATTGTAAGAGTGGTTGAACCGAATATCGACACTGCACCCTCTTGGTAACTTCGGATGTCGCCTATATTATGGGACAGGAAACTACTCCATCTTGATTACCACTTCAGCTCAATGTGGTGCACGTAATTTTAAAAAAATTAGGCCCCACATGTCGAATCATTCCTTTGTAACTATTACAGCTGTATAGTAAAACTGACATGGGCAATGGAGGTGCACCTCCATCGTCTCCAACTAGTGCTGAAGTTAAGATCTAGTGGAACGATAACTTCACATCTCCCCCCGCCCCCCTGCATGCCTTCGTGGTGTATACAGGGATAAATTTATCTGTATCAATTTAACTGTAATGACTGCCATCCTTTTCCGTGCAGACCATCCAGTCTCTAAGCAGCTGTGCGGAAGTAGAAAGTTCCAATATTCCGCCAGCGTCTCCTTCCACACCTGTCCTACACAGTAGGCTATTTTACCGGTAACCCTCTTGAGAGTCTTTTGGTTGAATCTCGCCCTGATTGCTGGCGATACTTACCGAAATCTGCTCCTCGAAGTGATAAAAATTAATTTAAGTTATTTTGCGTCATCACAACAGTCTTGAGGAAGACTCAGCCCTGGGTTATGGTGCTGTGTTGATGGGCAAATAGTTAGCAACATGTTGGAGGATATTTCTGGTCCCGTCTTCAGGGTGTAGCAGTCCAGGAATGCGTATGTGTATCCTTACACACCAAGCTTCCCGCGGTATTATTTTCAAATGAAATAGTATTATGCCAGATTTGAGTTGCCGAAGGCGGTGTTGATAAAAGGGGTCCCAAGATTGCTTATAACCTGAAGTTCAAACAGGTTCATGCAAAATGTTGATAATTATTTTCAAATCGACACAACGTATTATGGTAGTACCATTTATATTCGTATGATATTTAAATTTTCCTGTTCCTAGTTTGTAAGAAAAGCCGTTAGCCTACAGCAAGTGGTCATATCAATTACATCTGTGTTGTGATAAAATATTATTATGCACATACTTTCACCTTCCTGCTGCAGCGACGAGAGCTAGGCACTTTTCTCCGACGCACACAAGCCCGCTGTCACGTATCTGTTTCCTGTTGTGCAGAATCTTTTGTCAGACTAAGGCAAGGTCCTTGCTGTTTTATAATCCTGAAACTAGATATGAAGTGTGCTGAACGCTGGCCGCATAATTCCACGGAACTTTCGTTTGTCTATCCGTCGTGGATGATCAGCCTCATTATTTGTACTTCTCACGAATATGCAATATATGTATATCCGAGTGATCAATCAAGAACGAGATGGGAGAGAGGAGCGGTGCATAGAGGGTTTCGGTGGGGAAACGTGAGGGTAAGAGACAACTTGGAAGACCTGGGCGTAGGTGGAAGGATAACATTGGAATGGATCTTAAAGGAATCAGTTGGGAGGGTACGGACTGGATTGACCTGGCTAAGTATAGGGGCAAGTGTCGGGCTGTTGTGAACGCGGTAATGAACCCTCAGGTTCCATAAAATGCAGGGAATTGCTTGTCTAACTGAGGAACAGAGCTTCTCAAGAAGCACTGTGCTTCGTGCAGTTGGTTTGTTGGGCTGTGGCTTGTCTCTGCCGTCCGTTAATTGCTGTTGTTTATGTCATATCCGTTACAGGAAGACATCCTGTTGTGTCTGCGTAATGCGTAACGAATCTTGCAAGCCCTGAGACTAGGTTGACTGCAACACGAAGAAAGATACAGCTATGCGGCGCATAACGACGTTTCGGTCAACGACGGACCGCATATACGACAGTGGCCCCATTTAATATAATATAATATAATATAATGCTACAGTTGCCTACAGTATTCAGTGAAGTAACATGCTGTACAGGTTTGTAGCCTAAGAGCAATAGGCTATACCATATAGTCTAGGTGTGTAGTAAGCTGTGTAGCATACTACACACCTAGACTATATGATATGTACTATCTAGGTTTGTGTAAGTACACGTTCGCACAACGACGAAATCGCCCTACGTCGCATTTCTCAGAACGTATCCCCGTCGTTAAGCGACGCATATCTGTACTGTAGCCTTGTTGCCTTGACAGCGTATGCATCGGCAAACCATGGAGTGACAGTGCGAGAGGCGTGGGAAGTCATCTGTGACCCTGCGACTGCACATCATTGTTGACGTGATTATTTCAATATTATTTTCTTTTCACTAAATGTCGTCAGGACTTCAACTCGATCTGTAATTGGGTCCATGCCGAAGTGAAAGCAGTCTGTAGATTCAACAGACAAAACATCCTCAGAGGCAGCACAGAATGTAGTGCGTAATTACTTTAAAATTGATGAAGATGACCTGCGAGATTTGAAGTTCTCGCAGAGCTGCTGCTGGAAGTTTCACGTTCACAGGGGTTGTGCATCTTACAACGCTGTTTGACCCTGATGGTGAAGGCGCTATCTTTTAAAATTCTGGAACTATCTAGCAGTCGACACGGCATAACATACCCGAAGAATGGGATCCTCCGGTAAGTCAGCAGTTTAAAATTTCGGAAAAGATTTGTTCCTTCTTTTGGTTATGTTTCAGTATCACGCAGTTTATGCCTCTGTATTCCTTTGACACGCAAGTTAGTGACAGGGAAGAAAATCATGCTTTAGTTCCGGGCCATTATGCACTGCGTTCGCTGTGGTGGCGACGAAAGTTCACAAACAAGTTTCCAGTAACCGATAATGCGGACGTACTTGTCCCATTAGCATTAATATTCAGTTCAGCTGCATTCGGACATTGAAAGTGTATTTAAATTTGTGCAAATTCGGTATGTGTGATTCCTGTACTGATGATAGAGTAAAGTGTTTAATGACACCGTATCGTAAGCAATAATTTAATTGTATCAATATTAGTTGCAACCAGATTAGCGTAGTCTGTATAGCGATTAGACTATGGACTGGGAAGGCCGGGTTTGGAATCCTGTAGGGTCAAGAGTTCTTCCCTTCCTTCGAAACTTCCAGCCTGGCTCTGGAGCCCAACCAGCGCCCTGGGAAATAGATACCAGGGCTGTTTCTCAGGGCAAGGCGGCCGGAGCTTGAAGATAATCATCTCCGTCTAGGGCCGAAGTTAAGAATAAGTGGAGCTATACCTCTTCTCCGCCTGTATGCCTTCATCGTGCGGACAAGGAGAACTTTTACTTTTTTTTTTTACCTACTGTTATTTAATGCCGGGGCATGCTGCTGACCACTCACCGCCTTCTAGTGCCGCGGTCATGGAAGAGTAGAGCTATACCTCTACCGACCCTAAGAGCCACAATGGGCCTGTAACGGGAACACTTTACCTTTTACTGTTATTTAATAGTGTTATATGCTGTAATCCGTGGGCCAGGTAGCTCAGTTGATATAGAGACTGACTACGGGCTGGACTGTCCGGAATCGAATCCCGGTAGGGACGAGATTTTCCGCCCGTCCACACCGACCCTGGGGCCCACCCAACCTCCTGTAATATTGGTACCGTGTCTTTCCCGGGGGTAAAGTGCGGCCGGGGCGTGCTGCTGACCACTCAGCCCCTTCTAGTGCCGCTGTCATAGAAAAGTAGAGCTATACCTCTACACACCCTCTGGGCCACACCGGGCCTGTAACGGGAACACTTTACCTTTACCTTTTTTTATGCTGTAATCCACACACCATGTATTTGAATTGTGTGTTATTTTTTCCGTACGAAGTACCATGTTATATTTTGTCTCTCTCAGCAGTACGTCGCTGACTTGAAACACCTTTCCAACACTCGTGCCTCCCACCTTGTCGAAACTCTAGCGGCAAGGTTTTACACAAACAGTGGACGTCGTGTACCGTGCTGTATGTTTTATGGGAAACGAAGCAAAACACGGCGAATTATCTATTCCTGTGGAAAAAAGTGCAGTTGTTACGGGCATTGGAGAAAGCAGTATGAAAAAATTAAACAAGAACGAGACAGCAGAAGTAGCGAGCCGACCAGTCCAACTTACGGCCGTACACTCGACAAAACACGTATCTCTGAAAGACTGTTTGTTACTGCAGTTCTATATTTCCATTTGCTTTTCGGTCGACTGAAGTTAGACGACTGCTTTGAGACTGGAAAGAAGTTATTATAGTTCTTTGATGGCAAAAGCTGTCGGATAAGCCTGAGATAAATTTTTGCGATATCTGGGATTCATGTGGAAAATGTTTAAAACAAACAGATTTTAATTGAAGAAAAAAAATGTCAGAAATAAAGGTATATCTTTGAAAATTGAGGTCCTCTGGCATGTTACGCTGTGTCTTTGGGTAAATTCCTGTACGAGAAGCCAATATGTCGCTTGTCTTTAATAGCGGATTTTAGGTGAAAAGGGAAGTCAAATGTGCACGAAGTATATTTATGTGCTTCGCTCTCACAAATAAGGGGAATTGTGACGTAACGTTATAAAACAGGGCTTCCATCTACCTGCATACGTAAGCAGGGGGGGGGATGAGTGTTATTCTGGGCTAAAAAAAATTTTAAATTATTTCGCCAAATAAAAAGAAATCCATCAAATAATTGTAATTTTTGTGAAGTTTTTAATTTCTGTTAGGGCTGGCCATTGTGAGTGCTGGCCCCGGGTGCCAGAAAAACCTAGCAATGCCGCTGCTTGCACTTGAAGGTTACATCGAAGCTGCCAAACGGGATTTCGTCCTAATGTTTTGTTATAAAGTAGAGCTGCTGGACACAAAATTCCGTGTTTTTCCTCTTACAACCCTGATCCTAACATCATGAAAGCAAGCTGAGCGCTACTGCAGCAATGTGAAACACGCAGACAAATTGCATTCAACACAAAAGAGAGAGAAAAAACAGTTTGTGTGAAGATTTGTGTAGTGAAATGAAAACAAATGCCCTTGGTAGAGGAACAGCACATTCTGCTAATGTTGTCTTGTGTCAGGCACCTCTACAGAATGAACCTGAACGGGCTATAAAATATGGTATCTGATTAAAAAAAACCATGGTGTTCCATCCGTGTTTACAGTAGTTAGTGTTTGGCTACATTGCCCCTGATTTTAGTGTTAGGGGTTAGAAGAACAGAAAATAGACCTACGCAAAAATACTGCAAGCTACTGGTTGTCTTTTGTACT
>Ga0131853_10009919_pt1 | contig 17436 bp, 13 predicted proteins | sample TergutLab28metaG_FD_92764 | JGI IMG/M metagenome (GOLD analysis project Ga0131853, IMG submission 92764) | Labiotermes labralis P1 segment gut microbial communities from Petit-Saut dam, French Guiana - Lab288 P1 (version 2) (version 2) | ecosystem: Host-associated > Arthropoda: Insects >... | reverse complement strand
CTCGTAGTCTGCTGTCCTCATCTTCTTTCGCTGTGGGCCAAGGGCATCGGCATCAATATTCTGTTCTATCTTACTTTTCTGTTTTAGAAAAGTAGATAGTGTTGAAGGGCTAATGCCATACTTTTTCGCTATCCCTCCTTTCTTTCCTCCTTTCTCCACTTCCAGAAGTATTTTGCGTTTTTCTTTTAAAGAAAACTGCTGTAGCTTCTTTTTATCCATATTGGTGATGGTATAAAGTTAACAGGCACACTAATAAACACGTTGCTTTACGAATGAACGACAAAGAATCAACGTGTGATGCGACGTGAATAAACGAAATACGGTAGTAAGCTAGAGATACGAAATCATAACGTTCATTGGTTGATTTTAAACTTTGTGTTCCTACTCAGCCAATAGCGTGACTTCTTGCATTGGAAGATGCGCGAAGCGTATTGGTTACTTTCAAATCGATCCTGCTCGACCAATCGCGTACATGTATGGAAAATGGCTACCATATCGTCTGAATAATAAAATAATGTAAAAATATTTATGTTATAAAACAGGATGATTTGCAATTATATTTTGAAAAAATAAAGTTAAACATACGCAAAAGGCAAAATTTTAATTCGTTATACTGAAAGTTCTAAATTCATTAAAATGAAATGTTTTAACACACATCAAATAGGGAAAAGGGAAGGGTCCTAAAAATAATTTCGCAATTCTGAACATTTCGTTATACTGGCGTTCGTTACAGCGACATTTTACTGTATTAGCATTATCAATGCTTTGTACATATTGATAAGTTAGAACTGTGGGCATCATTTTGTTACATGGAATTTAATCATCTTTGTTCGAGAGTATAAGGAATTGCAGTTACAGTAACTAAAAATTTAAAATTTAGCTGTTACAAGTAATTGGTGAGTTTTAGATTTAGTTATTTTTAACATGAACTCATTGTAGTCTGATTTTAAAGTGACTGCTTGTTTTATATGATCATGTACTGTTGTTAGGTTTTTATGGAGGAAGTAGCAGTGGCGGTGGCTATGGAGGTTCATACTCAACTGGAGGTAGTGGCAGTGGTGGTCCTGACTGGTGGGGTAGTTAGATATGTCACACCTATGGCTGTATGGCAACCAACCATCATCTTGTGTCAACTGATGGTATTGTAGCCAAGCTAAATTCACATTATATAAACCCTACGTTATTGAAATGTACGTGGTCTTTGTGTTATTGCCAACGGCTAAGCCGTGTAGAAAACTGAAAGTGCATCAGACAGCCATTTACTTGGTGGATTTTTAGAACATAATACTGTGCGGTTTATTGAGCTAATGGCTATACATTATTTCTGTCTCTCTTTCTCTGTCTCTTGTGTCACTAAATGCACATTTAAAGTGTCTGTTTAGTTGATGCAGATTGTGTTGAAAAAAGTTGTTTCTTCCTGCACCTCATGATAGTGAAATATGAGTAGTAGTTGTGAATTTCTCAGTTTTTATCAAAATGTTTTTCTTACAGAAACGGGCAAGGAATTCCTTCAAGTTCCTCTGTTTCATGGTAACTTGAAAATTATAATGAACTTATTTCTGTTCTGTGTAATATGAGTTTATTTATTATTATTAATTTTTTTTTTGTGAAAAAAATGCAGTAATGATAAAGAGCCTAGTTGTACATGCATGTTGTAAAGAGGAGCAGCAGGTGCTGCAGCAGCAGCAGCAGCAGCAGCCCCTGTCTGTCTGCCTGCCTGCCTGCAGATTAAGCGTATTGGGTCATGAAATGAAGCAGTCATATGGTGATGACTGACTGCAGAAGTCTTGTCTAAATGTGATGTTGAGAAGTGGAAGATGTCTGCTGGAGTGTGAGCAGTGTATATTAGGGCTTGTCTCGTTAAATTTGTGTTTTTGTGAGTAAAGAAGGCAAATACACTTTGAAGGATTGAGGACTGTTGAGATCTGTAATTATTGAAATGACAATGACTCTCCTGAAAGTAAGGATTAATGCATGGGGATTAACATACACAGAGTGCTGTTTCAGTAAAATATAGGTAATGTTTGGTTGTGGATTAGTTCATTTTAAGTGAACAGAAATAATGGTGAATAACTGAAAATTTAAAATGAATTTGTGCACGGTCAAACTTGCAAGTTTTTATCGTGACAGCAAATTCAGTTGAGCATTTGGAAACTTCAAAGATGAATAACAAGGTGCAGTTTTTATGCCTTGTTCTGGTAAGGCATGTTTGCTCTTTGGCTTAAATGGCCTGAGGTCACCTAGAGGAAGGAGATGTAAATGATTTAAGTGTTGAGCATGTAACCAAGTATAATACTCAGTAAACTAATGGACTTTGAACGGTGTGAAAAGTTTGGGGTACAGCTGTAGCGTGAATGGGGTAGAAAATACAAAAGGCCCAACAAAAGAAAACTGAAGCTTTAATACACTACATTTCCTATTTATACCTATGGTATTATTTATGTGCAATAAGTGTAGAAATGTGAATGCCAATTTTTTTTTTTAATTGTGTGTGATCCAGTTGAATCTCGTATGTGATAATGTACCGAAAGATCTTAACACACCCATCTAGCGCGTTGTCGTACAAAACTTACGGGTTTTCACGGGTTATAAAAAAGGGAGTAGGAAAAGAGTATGTGGCACGAGTGTAAATTCTTTATACTACATTTAAAAGAAGTAGCCATTTCATTGCCATGCTCTAATATACTGTAAAAGAAATGCACTGATTAGCAAGTCAAACCCCAGGGAAAATGTAGTACAATAAACAGTTTTAGTTAGTGTGGTGCTGCTAACATTCGTTATGGTATGAAAGAAATGGCAGCTTGTTCCATAATAAAAGTAATTTAATAAAAGGCTGTTTTATTTAATATTATTTTCCTATTAACAGTAATAGAATAAGAGTTTTGTGTGTGTGTACATTTCAAAACCAAGGCTTTGGTTCTGTTGGGTAGCCTATACTAGGCATTCTCACAATATTCATTTTTACAGACTGGAAACAAAATAAAGATGAAGCACTGCTTCTGTTATTGATAACTGGGAGCTCCTCCTAGTTTAAGACATTTTTGTTGTGTTAGTGGTTAATCAAGGGTATTGTTTCATAACTCCACTGCTTTAATACTTTAATAACTATTTTGTGAAAGTAAGATAGGATTTTCCATTGAATAAAATTTGTCAAAATCGTTGGACCTACAAGTTGGTATTTTTAAAGTTTGCAGGGCACAATGTTGAGGAAATACTAAATTATATATAGTCTACAAATAACACATTTTGAAATATTGTAAATGACATGGTGATCCTTCCATAGGGTAAAAGAGTACCATGACTGCACTCAGTTGGACCTAATCCTCAAACATCTAAAGGTCATTTTTGGAACCTATTAGTATGGCTGTGAAAGTGCAAAATCAGTTTGCTTCACCATTTAGAATATGTATTAATGTAGAATGTATGTCCATATTTTCCCATACTGACAGATTAATTTTAACAGTCCACCTACTCACCCCAGCTATCAGTTCTTTGTTAGGTGTACTGCATTTCATTGGACACAGTAGTGGTCCATTATACCTTAAAGTGTAGGAAACTGATCAACTACATTTGCAGCTATGGCTGCTAGAATATGCAGAAGACATTGTTGTCTAGTAGAAGTCTCATAATATTTTTGTTTTTTGAGGTCAGGTCTAATGCAGAGGTCCACAAGGTTTCCAAAAATGTAGGAGTTACCTCCAAATTCTAGGTGCCAGAAGGGTGACATGAAGCAAGTACCATTTGGGAGACCCATACTTGTGGGGTGGCCTGTGAACTCACAGTTATCTGGCACATTTGTATGGTGAATGTGATTTGGTACACATTTTTGTATGTAAGGGGGGGGGGGGGAACTACAGTAATAATGCTGAAATTGTTAGGAACCACTATACAAAATACAGTTGTTCGGGTGACCAGGTGTCCGGCATTTGTTCACCCTTATGTATGGAAATCATAGCTGTTTGCAAAGAATCTAGAAGGCAGTGCTGGAAATCATGCCAGAATTTTGAAACACGCCAGTACCCCAAGCATATTGTTTTCACGCTGAAAAAGAAATAATATGAAGTAAATTACATGCAGTCTAAGAAGGTAATAGGCAATCAGGGGGCTGTTGCATTTTCACTCTTTCCTGTGTTTGGACACACTCATGAAATAAATACATATTTTCTCATTTATGTTATCTCCATGTTATTCATCAGAACAATTTTTTTCATCCATTTGTTAATACTAATATCCTTGTACTGATCAACTAGTTTAAGGAAGCAAAAGTATATATTGAAATTGTATGTGTGATGTTTACCTGTAGGTGATATTTATAGTTTGGTGAAAGTGGGTACGTTTTGAAGTGTAAATTGACTTGGTTAATTGGGTCGTCTGTTTTATGCCAGCGATAAGTATGAACAGTGAAGATTGTCTTTCAAGATGTCATGCCATGTGGTCTGCTGGACTCTGCTACTCAATGTGGAGGCAGCAGTTTCCACCAGAACATCCAAACCTTACTGTCTGAGTACATGGCAGCACACCCCACAGTGATAATCTTGTATCTCACACCGTGATAAGTATGTTCGTGGGAGGTTATATAGTTTTAAACTGCAGTGGTTCTAATGGGGATTGTGTGATTCTTCACAACCAGTGCGACTACTTACTTCGAATTGGTAGATTTAAGATAAATTACTCACAAATACATGAAAAATTCTGTATTTTATTTTGTGTATGAATTTGTAGGTGTATTGTTAAATCAGATTTCAGTCTGAAGTTTTCAAGTATATGACAAAGTTGTGCATAACTGAAATTTTGTATATGTTTGTGAGCATATATGTGTGCACACATCTGCAATCATTGGCCCTTTGTGGGCGTTAGTATGCCCCATGTTCAGACAATACGCTCTTAATGAGAGGTGTTGCATGTTGTGGGTAGTCTGTATTGGCAACCAGCTACTAATTCCCTCTCTTCGAAGTATAAAATAGCATATTATTAATCTTTGCTGTCCTAAGTGATATATATACTGATCTCTAAAATGTACTGGCAAGTGACCTAATGAGCCACTTACTGGTGTCTGTGTGTTGTATTTCATAAACTTCAATGTCCACACTTGACCAGAAATACTGTCTGGCCATCAAGAGATAAAATTAGCAGGGTTGGTTGCTGTGGTTGCCAGGAGCTTTACATAATGCCTCCAACAAACATGCGAAATAATGGTTTTCGGTTGCAGTTTGTCTATGAAAACTTCAAGATTAAGAGTATGCACTAAACACTGAACATTTTGTGCATTGTTTTAGGTCTCCGTTTTTTCCCATAGCAAATACTGGGATGAACATGACATAATGACACTGTTATGTGGTTTTGTAAGTGTCTTCTTCAAATATCACAACCTTATTAACCAAGTGCATTTGCAAGCAAACAGTTTAGTAATGTTAGGGTATCAAATTTTGAATTGATCAGTAGGCCTAACCTATTATTACCATGATGTTTGCATATATTGTTTATATGCCACTGGGCTCAGTATTACTGAATTTGGGGGGGGGGGATTCTTACATATGTTTAAATTCAGCGGGATATGTTACATGATGAACTTCCGTAACAGTTGCATATGACTCATTACAGTAAATGAGTATTATGTCTCATTTTCCATACTATTTTTGTCTGAAATAATGCATTGTTAATATAGTATGAGTGATAAATTTGGCCATTAGTGATTATTTTAGTTATAACAGTTGTTTTCACTCACCATAAAATTATTTATTTGAAGCATTTTCAAATTCTTGAGTTCAGTGGTTGCCAAGTTTTTGAGATATGGAGTGTACAAAATGCTTTCTGCAAGCTCCTTTTGGTGCTCTGTTAAACTGTTTCATTGTGTTCACAGTCACCTTTGTAAGAACTTTGATAAAAGTTTCTTCTTGGAAGGAAATAACTTAGCACCAGAGGAAACGATGTTTAAACATAGTGTACAGAACATTCACAGAAATGCTGCTGTTGTCACATTAAAACAGACATCTCAGAAAGGCTACATTAAAAGTATTTGAACTGCACTTTATGTTCTTTGTGTTGTGAGCTGCAAGGTTGCTCCTAACTGGTGCTTCAGAAGACACAGATGTCAGCAGGATGTTTTTTTGGTGGAAGTAAGGACACGCTTATACTTACAACTTAGGAGGATAAGTGTACAGCTCCAAAATTGATTGCTTTTTTATTGTTATGGAATTACATTATTGCACGTACTGCAATGAACATGGTACTCAAAGAGCTGTGTAGTAGAGTTTACATTTGCACAAAGTCATAACATTACCCATGTAACTCAGAATATTTAAAATGTAGATTCTTCATAATTTTTATGGTACATGAGAGTGAATTTGTATGCTCAGGTCTGGTAGGAACTGTGCATTTTATACAACATTGGTTACTGTTATGCCAGTATTGGAAAATGCATGTCCTAATCCATATTGATGGGTGCATATATTTGGTTTTTACCAGTTTGAGTATTGATTGAACAACTTATTCTGAAATGTTATGCATTATCAGGTTGTAAGTGCAGATGTAGTTTTGTTTTGGACTCTGCACGTTGGTGCTAGTAACTCTTTGAGATCACAGTGCCAGTTTCTTGTGGATGTTCTGTGTGTTTTTGGGATACACTTCCATGTATAGCATGGATGATATAGTAATGATAATAATAATATGTAATAATAATATAGCAGTATTACTACATTCATTCATACATGTCTTTATTGTCTTATAAAGTATATATGTTAATAAGGACTGGAATTGGAAGGTCATTGACATTGCATAAGGAAAGACAATTCCAAGTACCTCCACAATCAGAATACTAGGACGTGGCGCACCTGAGGGGGAACAAACTATTATTCATACTGCTTGACACATTCAGCCAATGAAATGTTAGTAAGAAAGACTAGTGTTTGCAAGCATCACAGTGCAGATTAGATACTAAGAGCACAAGTTCAATTTTCTGCATTTATTGTACTACTAAATTTTCATGACTTCTAACGCACACCATATCCTATGTGGAAAAATATTGTAACCATATTATTGTGCTTGTATGTGAAGCAGTGTGTGGTTTGCACTTTCTGATGAGTCCTGATTGTTACCAAATGATTAATAGGTCCTATTGAAAATTAGCATTTATTATTAAACCTTTAGCACTAGAATTAAATGCCCAGGGTACTTTGCAAATTACTGAGGATTTAAATGGTAACCCATCTTTTTGAATGGTCTGGGTCTGTGATTTCATATCACTTTTCTCGGCATTGCATCGCATGCTGACTGTAGTCGTCTTTTGGCATCAAAGAGTCGATCTTTGGTTAAAATAAACATAGAAGTCAAGCTGTGAATAAAGTTTGAATTTCTTGTTCACATGATTGTGATTCTCACCAGAGTTGGCTGCTGTTGTTGCTAGTCATACCTTCAAAACCTAACACTGGTGAGAAGTGCATGAAACACCTTCGTCTGGAACGGGTTTAAATGTATGAAAATATTACCAAGCAACAAATATACCCAATCCAGTAGAGGCTGCGTATCGTGTAGGTACAAAGACGGAACTGTAGAATGTAGCTGTACTGTGAGTATTATTACAGTCATAACCACAACTATTGAGTTAATGGCAGTGTTTTGTAAATCAGTTTTTTAACAAGTCAAAATTCTGAAATATATCTTTGCTTTATATATACATATATAGCTATAGCTATTTCAAACAAACAATCTATGATTTTTCATCATGTCTGCATTATGATTTTCCCTTTTCTTTCTTTCTCTCTCTTTTTTTGCCGTCCCTGATTCCAGTTTTACAAAAATTAGATGAAATAATATTTTGGTGGGTTCTGAGAACTTTGCAGTACAAGATGTACATAATCCCCACACACTGAAGTGAAGTGTGTGAACTCAGTGGTGATAACAGGTGTGCTACCATGCTGTAGAGGAGTGGTTGTTTACTGTAGATAATTTCTAGAAATGTGCTTACTACCAATCAAAGATGCTTGGTTGATAGTTGACATGGTTTGTTGTTTACGAACAAAGGGAAAGAAACTATGCTGGTGACTGTATTTCAAAACAAACAGTATTTTTTGAGCTTTTGGATCTCAGAAATAATTCCCCATTGTGCCGGGATAAATTAGTAGTAGTTTATACAATATGTTCTTATCCTTTGTCTTCCAGGAGACATTGGAATTGGTTGTTAAATTGTTGCAGTGGTGGTAGAGCAAGAGTAATGTACCAGGTGTGCAGCCTGTAGAATGAACTTTACCTGTGACTTACGGTAAATGGCTGTCAGTTAAATATACCATGGGCTGTGTGTTCATTGCAGATTACGGTAAGATTTACCATTTTGTCAAGAATTCAGATCTAGTACATCTGTATGAATTTCAGATCCTTATCGTACCACTTACAGTGTACACATACTAGTAAGTAAAGAATGTGCATTTGAACATGTGTTTAATTTACCCATGGTATAAATGCATGTCAGACTGCAATAATAGGGTTCAGATAATTTATTTTAGGACAACAGAGTTTCTCTTGATTTATGTTTCCCTTTTTTCCAGCATCATATTAGTCATGTTTACTTTCAAATAATATAAATTTCGTAAGAGCATAATCAGGTACAGTATATAGTTCTTAGTCCATCTGCTTAGTGTCTGAGTTGGTTTGATCTGGTTTAAAATGTTGGCAAATATATACATTGGATAACCATACATAGTAATATTAATAGTAGTTCCTGCTAGTTGATTTGCAGAAATAGATATGACCTATCACTGCATTCCTGCCATAAACTTAAAAGTTTTGGGTTTAACCAGACATGGCAGTCATGTATTCCCTATTTGTGACTTACAGTGGAATGAGGATATATGTTATGTGGTTAGAACTAAACATGGTGTTCTTTTTAGTGTTTATCATAAATGATTACAAACATGAGACACATTCCCGGCACACATGTTTTTTTACTACGTCCCTTACATAAAGCACACTTTCTAGCAGTTCTTCATGGTCTTGCTAATCATTCCAAAGCACCAGTGGCATATTTGCAAAATTGTTGCAAGTAATTGTTACAAGATCCTCCTGTACGCATATTAAAAATGTGCTCTTCAATGGTTGCAAACATGCAGTAGTTTTGACAGGTTTATTAGTGATACTCTTAGTGATAAATACCCTGATTTAAAGAAACCCTGTGATTTAAAGTGAATAATGCTCAAAGAATAGTGTGCTTTATAGGCAAATGAATTCAGGCAACAAGCAACAATATGCTGGGTTGCAGTTACAGTATCTAGGAAGTTTTCTGTTTATGCAAGATTCTGCTCTCTTCTGTCAGAGTAAAAAGGTTGTTCATATTGGTTGTTGGGTGAGGGTGTGCTGTTGAAGAGCAGTGGATTGGGGCTGCAGAGTGCAATATGTAACTCCTCTGATGTCTGGACCAAATGTTTTTATAACATTTTTAGTGCCAACCAGCTGTGAACAGCAAAATATGGTAATAACTGTATTGCTATAATACAACCTGATACAACAATAAAGATTGTGTGATGTATGGCAGCGTAATTTTACCGGACACTTTTTTGGCACTTAATTGGCCACCTTCTGAAAGAGAGCTAATTGATACAAAAATATTGGGTATGCTCTGGTGTGTCTAAATTTGTACTGTTGTGTCAGGTCCTATTAGAAGATCAGTGTAATTATGATAGAGGCAATAGCCATGAAATCAGCTATTGAAGTACAGTAATGATAAATGATAAAAGTGATGTCACAGGTACATCATATGAAGGAATATGCATGTGCATATTTGAGTTATTTGGACAGGTCAGTGACTTTATGCTTTTTTGTTACATGAATATTCCAAGCAGATGATTCATCACTTCCCATAGCCACTGCCAAAGAATGGTCAGTCTGATTTATATAATAAGTATATTATGCAGAATGGATGTGTACATGTGTGATTGTGGAATGATTATCGTGTGAAAGAGAACAAAATAATGAGTGAAAGGGAACTGTTTGTATGAGTTTTTAATGACACAAAAATGTAAGTGAAATATTTGATAAAATCTATACAGTGGATAGGGAGGGTGTTTCCCTTGAGTTCATTTCAGCCAATTGGAAAATGGGAGAAGTTATCCTATGTACCTGTGATAGTCACATTATGAACGTAGTTCAGTGAAACTTATATGCAGTTCGTCTGCAGTTTTCTCCCATAACTTATATTTTTTGTCCTTTAACTTATTTTGTATGTGCAAGTTTCCTTTTTCTGTTTGTGGAATAAGACATTTTAGTGGTAAATTTAGAAAAGCTGACAGGTTTTAACAGTTTAATGTTTTCTAGAGTTTTGGCCAGAAATTATATGGCAAAGAGCTGTGACTGCAAATCAGTAAAGAAAACAATATGTTCACCACATTAGCTTTTGTGTTGATAAGAGGGATGGCAAAAATAATTAAAAGTTAACTTCTTTACTCAACATCAGTTATGCATTTACAACAATACAATTATTGTCTCCTTGTTTATTTGTAGTAGTATTATTGTAAGTTTTGAGAAATGACAGGAAATAAAAAAAAAGTGTGTTTAAAACTCTTTTGACTCTTAGTTGTAAAATCTTATAATACACTGTAACCAGAATACCTTCATGCAGTTCTTAATGATCAGTAGTAGTTACAAGAGTTTTGCAAGAGCTCAGACTTCAAGAAATTAATGTACTTTAGTGCAAACATAACTGAATTGCCCAATTTGAAATTGTGACATGCATACAGACAAGCCACTTCAATTTTTATTTGTATTTCAAGTTAGTTCTCGACTCCTGTGATTGCAAACTTATCCCAGAGTGATGTAACAAACTCACATTACCATCAAAAAGTTGTCTTTCAGTGTGCATCAGCACCAACCCAGTTAATGTTGTCAGTCTGAGCCCTGAAGATGACATCATTCTTCTGAGCTGAAAATGACTTTGCTGCACATGCACTAGTTGCAGAAATTACTGCAGTCAACTTATTTTACACATATGGTAGTGCTTCATTCAGGCCACTATTGATAAGGTATTTCATAAGTTTCAGAACTGGTTGGTTCAAAAATTCGTATGAAAGATATAGGACATATTAATTCGGAATAGATTAGGTTAGATAAATTGATGATAAGAATGTATGTTGACAGAAAGGTGACTATCTCGGACTTGAATTTAATTACTGAGTTTTTAAATGATGAATTAAAGATACTTTTTCTATGTGCCTTGGGAATACAAGTTAATTGAAGTTCATGCTGATGAGGTTTTTAAAAAAAAACAAGGATTACTTCATATTTCTGGCATGTTGGTAAATAGTGTTTATGGCAAATACATATGGCACCCTGTAGACATTCTAGGCACATTGTGGAAGTTTTCATGAAGTAGTAGAATGCAATGTTATCAACGGAGCATTTTGGTATCATTTTTGGAAACCCATGGTTTGTAGCTTCGATCTGTATCCTGGTAACTGGAACTGACAGTGAGGATTTTGGTAGTTCTGTACGTTTTTCTGTCCTTCCAGGCGAATACCGCATGTATCTCGACAAGGCCATGGCCACTTCCAAATTCTTCCCTATTCATACTTGTGTGCTACCATTCGGCCCTATTTGGATGGAAGCCCTGCTTTACAGAAAAAAGCAACTCAAATTCTTGCTGAAAGTGTATTGAGTACCAAAAATATTCTAGACATAGAAAACAACTGCAGAAAATCCCATAAGTATGGGAATTCAATGCTTCACATGTAAGACTGCCCACATCGTCTCTATGTCGCGCAGTGTGAGTGGGCCAGGAATGACATAAATTCACTACGGTTGACAGATTGAACTTGCCGCCGACATCATGACGCGCTCAAGAACGATACATTTAAGTATGATCGCAACATAATTTTAGTGCTTACAAGTCTAAAAAAAACATTGGTATGCTTCTACCAGACTGCTCGGCATCACAAAACAACAGTTTACACTCAAGGCCGTGAGAACAGAACATCGCTGCACGGTTCAGCAGTTCTAATGCGTGGTTTTCTGTCCTACAGCTCGTTGAAACTGGTGATATCAGTGTTTATTGTTATCTTTCGAAGTATCACCGTGGTATGAGAACGTAATGTTTGCGAATGATGTCATACTTCCTCTTATCGATGGGTTAGAACATGTGGTCCAAGCACAAGGAGTGCTAGAAGTGCAAGTAATCTATTTGTTAATCGATTCATATATCGAGTACACTGCACAATCCAGGGCCGGAGCAGCCGACACATGTGTCGCTGCTGTCGGTCAGGTTATCAGGATTTCATTCTTACGAAGAACACACATGTATTCCGTTCACGTAATTCTCCGCGTTCATTATGTAACACGCACAGTGCAGCACGCTTCATGTACCGGCCTCCTAACAGGCGTTTCCCCCCCGACGTTATCAACAATTCTAGTATCGTATGTCTGGTTTACGCTCCTCTGCCCACGCCACGTGATGATCCAGTTGTGGTCCACGCCCTACATCGGTATCTCCTACTTTAGGTACAGAATTGTGATCACCTTCAGGTTAGAAAGGTTTTGAGCTATTTTTTCTCTTATAGCCTGACAATACTAATATGTTACAATTGTGATTATCTTTAGGTTAGATACGTTTTGAGCTATTTTTTCTTTTATAACCTGACAGTACTAATTAAATCACAGCTGTGATCATTTTTAGGGTAGAAACTTTTTTAGCCATTTTTCTTTTATAGTCTGACAATACTAATTATATTACAATTGTGACCATCTTTAGGTTAGAAAAGTTTTGAGCTTTTTCTTTTATTTTATAGCCTGACAATACTAATTATGTTACGTGTAGAGAAGAAAAACAACATAGATGCCTACTGAATGTTTTATTGCACTTGTATAATCTGCTCAACAAGTTTCGGGCACTTATATGCGCATCATCAGGAGCTCGAGACAATACTTGTGTTATTACCGCATATGGTGTGCAATGCTGTAAGGATGAAAAGATATAATTAGTGTTAGGTAGCGTTATGTATGTTCCTTGTTTCGTGGGAGTTATGCTATTGTGTGTCTCTGGGCTATGAGGCGGGACGTGTCGAAGGTGGGTGATGTCCGTGTTAGTGGATTGCACTTGGTTTTGTGGGTGCCAGGTGTGTTATTGGAATGAAAAAGATTCACTGTACATACCATTGGTTGCTGGTGGTCGGCAGTCAGGTGCAGGGCTATGCGTCCGAGATGAGGGATGTTGTTCGACTGGCTCTGTCATGTGGTCTATGGGCGGGGTCAATGGCCAGCTGGCCATTCACAATAGCAAAACTCCCACGAAACACGGAACATACATAACGCTACCAACACTAATTATATATTTTCACCCTTACAGCATTGCACACCATGTGTGGTAATAAAACAAGTATTGTTTCGAGCTCCTGATGACGGGCATATAAGTGACCGAAACATACTGAGCAGATTATAAGTGCAATTAACCATTCAGCAGACTCTAGTTGATTTTTCTTCTCTACGCATATACAATGATGCACGGACTAACATACATCAAATTAATTATGTTACAATTGTGATCACCTTTAGGTTAGAAACGTTTTGAGGTATTCTTTCTTTTATAGCCTAACAATACTAATTATCTTGCCGCTCAATTTCATTCCACATTTCCTTATGCATGTTTCGTAAGAACACGCAACAGTCGTCTGCTGTAGCTTCATTTGCGTTACGTCATACTACCTCCCGCTCGCATCACGGAAAAACCGCTGTCGCGGATGAGATCCCATATATCTTATCGGGGATGTCTTCTCGGGGAATCAATCATACTGGTGTTACTGTAGTTGTATGGCTTCGTTATCGCAAGTAAGTGTAGTACGTCATCGGTTAGCAATACTTAATGCTTGCTTTGTGAACGAATGTTACTGAACTGCTTTTTAGTTTCGATTACTAGGAATGATGCTGCATATTTAGAGAAATTTAGCATTTCATGGATTGACGGCGAAAGGCATGACATAACGACAGCGAAAATAAGGTGTTTGTAATTAGTTGTGTGGTTACGTATAACGCAGTATTTATATTGAGGTAGAGTCATTAAAGTAGTTTATGTACAAACCTGAGGTACGTTGCATCTTGGACTTATATGACGATTTCCATGTCCATATGGATTATGTAATCCTGCACGGATTTACGGAAGGAAAATAAATGATAATGATACTTTGGTACGACCTCAGCAACGTAAAAGGGACATGAGATTTGGTACGTGGAATGTTAGGCCCCTTTATGGGGCAGGTTCACTTACATCAGCAGCTAGGGAATTAGTAAGGTATGTTAGATTTAGTGGATGTGCAGGAGGTTAGGTTGGACAAACGGGGCACAGTAAGAGCAGGGGATTATAATTATTCCTGTGGTTAAGGAAACGAAAATCATCAATCGGGAACACGATTTTTTGTACATCACAGAATAGTATCAGCAGTTAAGAGAGCGTTTGTTAGCGATAGGATGTCATATAAGATCTGAGAAGTCGCTGGTGTAATATTGTCCTGAATGTACATGCACTAAGTGAGGAGAAAAGTGATGATTTAAAATACAGTTTTTGTGGGAAATTAGAGCAGTTTTTTTTATCATTTTCCTAAGTACCATATGAAAATTCTACTAGGAGATTTTAATGCAAAAGTGGGGAGAGAGAATATTTTCAAACTGACAATTGGGAATCAGAGTCTACATTACGATAGTAATGAAAATGGTGTTAGAACAGTAAAATTTGCCACATCAAAAAATCTGGTTGTTAAGAGCACTATGTTCCTGCACCAAAACTTTCATAAGTACACCAAGACCTTTCCTGATGGGAAGACCCACAACCAAATCAATCACAGATTGATAGATAGAAAGTGGCATTAGAGTATTCTAGATGTACGAAGTTTCAGGGGAGCTGACTGTGGTAGTGATCACTATCTGGTGGTTGCAAAAGTTACAGAAAGTTTAGCAGTAAGTAAACAAGCCACATTGAAGTGTGATGGGGAAAGATTGAATCTCAGGAAGCTAAATGAGCTGGAGTTTAGGAAACAGTATCGGATTGAGATTACAAACAGGTTTGCAGCTATGGAGAACTTAAGTGATGGCGAGGACATAAATATGGCTTGGGAGAACATTAAAGAGAATGTCAAAACCTCAGCTAAACAGAGTATAGGTCTGTATGAATTGCAGCAGCATAAACCATGGTTTGATGAAAAATGTTTAGGTTTTTTGTATCAAAGAAAGCAGGCTAAAATGCAGTGGGTACAGGTTCTAAGCCAAAGCAATGTAAATAATCAAAACATTGTAAAACGTGAAGCTAGCGGACATTTTAGACTCAAAAAGAAGGAATATTTGAAAGTTAAAATTGAGGTACTTGAAAGTAACAGTCAGATCAAAAATATTAGGGACTTGTATAGGGGCATCATTGACCTTAAGAAGGGATACCATCCGGACCTAATATAGTAAAGGACGAGAAGGGTGATTTGGTTGCAGACTCCCACAGTATTTTGGCTAGGTGGAGGAACCATTTCTCTCAGCTTTTGAATATACCTGGGGTTAATGGTGTTAGGCAGACAGAAGTACACACAGCAGAACCTCTAGTGCCTGAGCCAAGTGACTTTGAGGTTGACTTGGCTATTGAAAAGCTAAAATGTCACAAATCTCCAGGTATTGATCAAATCCCAGCAGAATTGATTAAGGCAGAGGGTAGAATAATTTGCTATGAGATTCATAAATTTATTATTTCTATTTGGAATAAGGAGGAACTGCCTGAGGAGTGGAAGGAGTCAATCATTTTACCTGTCTATAAGAGGGACGATAAAACAGATTGTAATTATAGGGGCATATCACTTTTTCCAACTATGTACAAAATTTTATCCAACATCCTGCTGTCAAGGTTAACTGCATATGTAGAGGAGGTTATTGGTGATCATCCATGTGGATTTTGATGCAACAGGTCAGCTACTGATTATATATTCTGCATTCATCAAATACTTGAGAAAAAATGGGCATACAGCAAAGCAGTGCATGAGCTTTTTATAGATTTCAAGAAAGATTCGGTTAGAAAGGAGGTCTTGTATAATATTCACATTGGGTTCGGTATCCCCATGAAACTGGTAAGGCTGTTGTGTCTTACTGAAACATTTAGCAGTCCGGGCAGGCAGGAATTAGCCTGACGTGTTTCCTATTACAAATGGTTTGGAACAAGGAGATGCTCTGTTGCCATTGCTTTTCAGCTTTGCTTTAGAGTACACCATTAGGAGAGTTCAGGTAAACCAGGATGGCTTGAAATTAAGATACACAGCAGCTTCTGGTTTACGCTGATGATGTTAATATACTGGGAGGAAGCCTACATGCTATAAAGGAAAATGCAGAAGTGTTGGTAGTAGCTATTAAGGAGATTTGACTGGAAGTAAATGCTGATAAAACTAAGTACCTGGTCATGTCTCGAGATCAGAGTGCAGGATGAAGTCACAGTATAGACTGATAATAGTTCCTTTGCAAGGGTGGAAGAATTCAAATATTTGGGAACAACCTTAACATATTAAAATTTTATTCAGGAAGAAATTAAGAGCAGATTGAATTCAGGGGATTCTTGCTATCATTCAGTGCATAATCTTGTCTTCCAGTTTGCTAACCAAAAATTTAAAGATTAAGATATACAGAACTTTAGTTTTGCCTGTTGATTTGTATGGGTGTGGAGGAATTTAGGCTGAAGGTGTTGGGGAATAGGGTGTTGAGGAGAATATTTGGTCCTAAGAGAGATGAGGTAACAAGAGAGTGGAGAAAACTACATAATGAGGAGCTTAATGATTTGTACTCCTTACCCATTATTGTTCGGGTGATAAAATCATGAAGAATGAGATGTGCGGGCATGTAGCATATGTGGGGGGGCGGAGGCATATACAGGATTTTGGTGGGGAATCCTGAGGGAAAGAGACCACTTGGGAGACCCAGGCATAGAAGGGAGGATAATATTAAGATGGATCTTTCGGAAGTGGGATGTGGGGGTATGGACTGGATCGAGCTGTCTCAGGATAGGGACAGGTGGCAGGAACTTGTGAATGCGGTAATGAACATTTGAGTTCCATAAAATGTGGGGAATTTCTTGACTAGCTGAAAACCGGGTAGCTTCTCAAGAAGGACTGTGTTCCATGGAGTTACAGAGTTACAAATTTGCATCTTCCAATGGCCAATTTGATTGCATTTCAAAGGGGAGCTTCATTTCTTGGAATAAAGTTATTTAATCGCCTCCCAGTAGATATAAAAAATTTATCTAATGAAACAAAACTATTCAAACATTTAAAGAGATTTTTTCTTCTACATTTGTTTTATTGAATAGACGAGTATTTTAATTACAATAAAAATAGGATCTTGGTCTCATTATAATGCAGATCGGTGGTGGTGGTTGCGGGGGTGGGGGGTGGTGGTGGTGGTGGTGGTGGTGGTGGTGTTGTTGTTGTTGTTGTTGTTGTTGTTGTTGTT